>Ga0187893_10001385_pt1 | contig 58508 bp, 47 predicted proteins | sample MA1701074metaG_FD_139574 | JGI IMG/M metagenome (GOLD analysis project Ga0187893, IMG submission 139574) | White microbial mat communities from a basaltic lava cave in the Kipuka Kanohina Cave System on the Island of Hawaii, USA - MA170107-4 metaG ...
GGAGGCTACTCTTACGGACTCTGGGGTTCAACGAAAAGTTCTGACTCTTGGCCACTGACTACAAGAGTCTTGCTGCCCCGTCAGGGGCCACTCGTTCGGGGCGAAGTCCCCGAACGAGCCTAGCCTGTTACGGGAGCGAAACTTGCCTGTTCCCGCTACGAAATTGTATGCCAATCATGACGATTCAAAACTAAATGGAGAAAGCGAGCTAATTTCCAGATCGCGTTCCGCGGAAAAATGCTTCCACTCAAGGGAACAACCCACGGACGTTGGTTGCGTCTGATACCCGGCCCACCGCCTGAACATAAGCCGCGACACGCATCGCGAGCTTGCGCTTTTGAGCGACCTCAAAGATCTCCTTGAAACTGCGAATCATAATTTTTTCGAGTTGGTTATTGACTTCCGCCTCGCTCCAGAACAATCCCTGCAGGTCCTGCACCCACTCAAAATAAGAAACAATCACGCCGCCCGCATTACATAGAATATCCGGGATCACGAAACAGTCCTTCTTGCTGAGCGCTTCGTCTGCGCCTGGTGTCACGGCTGCATTGGCTGCCTCGGCAACAATCGAGGCCTTGATGCGAGAGGCATTCTCGGCGGTAATCTGATTCTCGAGTGCGGCTGGAACCAGAATGTCGCACTTGAGTTCCAACAATTCCGCATTTGAGATGGAGTCAGCGTTGGGGAGGCCTTTGAGTCTTCCTGTCATCTGCTTGTGCGCAAGCGCCGCTTCGATATCGAGCCCCTTTAAATTCACAACGCCACCACTCGAGTCGCTGAGGGCGATGATCTTCGCGCCGTCTTCATGCAGCAGCCAGGCGGTGGTCGTTCCGACGCTGCCAAACCCCTGAATCGCCACGCGGGCATCCTTCACATGAATGTTTCTGACCTTGCAGGCTTCACGAATAGCGTACCAGCAACCTCGAGCGGTTGCTTCTTCGCGTCCGCGTGACCCCCCCAAGGCCACCGGCTTTCCTGTAACCACACCCAGCATCGAATGACCCACCGTCATGGAGTAAGTGTCCATGATCCACGCCATCGTTTGCGAGTCGGTATTCACATCGGGCGCAGCGATATCGCGATCAGGGCCAATCATTAGCAATATTTCAGACGCATAACGTCGCGTAAGCCGCTCGAGTTCGCCTTGCGACATCGTCGACGGGTCGCAAACAACGCCACCCTTCCCTCCGCCATAAGGGATGTTGGTGGCAGCGCACTTCCACGTCATGAGAGACGCAAGTGCCTTCATCTGGTCCAACGTAACGTTCGGATGGTAGCGGATGCCGCCTTTGGCCGGTCCACGCGCGATGTTGTGCTGAACCCTGTAACCGTCGAACACCCGGATGCTCCCGTCGTCCATCCGGACGGGCAATGAGACAATGAGCTGCCGTTTCATGTGCGTCATCACCTCACGCAAGTCTTGGGGCAACTTTAGAACCTCGGCTGCTGCCTCGAAGCGAGTGCGCAACATGTCAAACAAGTTGTTTGTTTCTTTCACAATAGGTCTCCGTTGTCAGTGGATCTTGATGAGGGCAATCAGGCTACCAGAAGAACCTAACTGCTAGCGCGCTTCCTTGAATTTGTTCAAACACTCCTGCGAGCAGAAATGCTTGGTCTCTCCGCGAAAAACGCCGTGAATTGAAGTAGCGACATCCACGTAGGTCCCGCAAACTGGGTCTTTTTCCATCTTTCCTAGCTTAACGCCGCTGCTTCGTTGGGGGCGCTCTGCGTCCAACTTCGCCTTCTCTGTGGAAGCCAGCAATCCCTGGAGAACAGAGCGCAACAGGAAGAAGAGAAAGAGAACTAGGAATACTGGGATCAGCAGTCGCATCAAAAGATCCGCTGTCGTGTGTTGGCCGAAGGCTGCTGGGAGGGATTATCCTTTGCAGCAGGTGCGTCGATCATGCGGGCAAGCTCAGCGATGGAAGAGTTTCCAGGGTCAACACTCTTCAAGCGTTCCAAGGCCATACTGGCAGCAGCAGTGTCCTTCTTACCTTGAAGGTTAACGATCACCAGATTGTGCAGCGATTGAACATGTCGTGAATCGATCTCAAGGGAACGATTGTAGAAGCCGATCGCTTCGTCAGGGCGTCCCGCATAGAAATGTGCCGTGCCCAAGTCGGTCAAGACACTAATGTTTCTAGTGTCGAGAGTGAGAACCTTCTGGTAGTAACGAATAGCGTCCTCATACCGGCCGGCATCATAGTACTTGTTGGCCAAATTGGTTGTCAGCGCAACATTCCGAGGAGCTTGCTCCACGGCTCTCTTCAGGGTTTCAAAATCAGCTTCGGTCGCTAGGGGCGGGTGCCCCTCGGGCAATCCTTGGGAAACTGCTGAGGTTGGGTTTGAGGATTGGTGGGTATGCTCTTCGAGAGGCTGTCCCGGTTTCCTCCATGCCGATTGCACTCCGACAAGGTAGCCGATCAGTCCGCCGACAACCAGACCAATCAACCCGATCCAGACATTATCCTTCTTCACCGCTGACCGCCTTGTCTTCTAGTGAGGCCCCACAAAGCGCAAAAAGTCTAGCAACCGCATTTTCGGAGTGTCAAGGACAAAGCCCGACGGGACCGATGTCGCTGGACCCAGCCGCCGATTCCCTATTGAAGCGACGGGAGACCAAACGATGCCGCAGTAGCCAGCGAGAGAGCTCCCATCAGACTGGGCTTCTCACGAAGAGAAGTCGGGATCACCTGTGTCCGTTCGAACGGCAGGCCAAGAATCCCTTTGCGCATCTGTATCTGAAGTTGATCCGACACAAGCGGCCAAGCTCTGATGACCGCACCGGCAATGACCACAAATTCCGGGTTCAACCCCACGACAATGTTTTGCAAACCCATAGCGAGATATCGTGCTGTCTCAGTGAGAGACTCGCGGGCAGCGAGATTTCCATCCAGGGCCAGCCGTACGACTTCTGCCATGTCAATCCGACTACTCGACTTCCTTCCAGTCCCCAATGCCGTTTGCTTGGCCTTGAATCGTTCAACGGTAGCGCGATTGTCGGCCAAAGTTTCCCAACAACCACGATTTCCGCAGCTGCACTGCGGGCCTTCGGGCAGGATGATCATGTGGCCGAACTCCGCCGCCAAGCTCGCAAAGCCCCGATGGACCCGTCCCCCAATCACCAACCCCGTTCCTATTCCCTCCTTGACGTTGACGAAAACCAGATCCGGGCAGGAACGATCCGAGAAATTCCCTTGCCAGATCTCAGCCAAGGCGCAGAGGTTTCCTTCGTTGTCGAGCAGCACCGGAGCATTCAATTTCTTTTGCAGTTTTGGTCCAAGTGGAAAATTGTTCCAGCCCAGGTTGCTGGCTGTTAGAACGGTGCCCGCTTCGTGATCCACAAGCCCTGCGACGGCCACACCAACATGCTGGGTTCCCTCGCGACGGGAAGCTGCCAACATGCGGTTCACCTTTTGACCAATCGCCTGGACTAACTCAGCTGGATCCTCCGGCGTTGCGAAAACCTCTCGGTCGAAAATGGTACCCATCAGATCCGCCAACGCAACGGTCACCTCGCCCAATTCGATATCGATGCCGATGGCGGTGTGTCCCTCGGTGTTTATGGTGAGCAGTCGTGGAACGCCTCCACGCCGTAGCGAGCGGGCACGCTGTTCAAGAATTGACCCGTCTCGAATCAGGTCGTCCACGATCAAAGACACGGTGCTGCGCTGGAGTCCAGTGCGTTGGGCAATATCAACCCTTGCAATAGGCTGATGGTATCGGATGAAATTCAGCACGATTGCCCGATTGGTCGAGCGGAGACCCTGAATCTTGGCGGTCTGAAAATGCTCGAAATTTATCTTGCGCATTAGGAGTTCTTTCGATCTGATTTCACGAGAGTATTTAACCCTCGCAACGAAGACGAGCCCTACTGCTGTGAAACTTCATCTCAACTTCATATGGAGTTCATTCCGGCTTGGTAAGCTACACACACTATCACGGATCAGTTGTTGTTATGAATCAAATCATGAACACAGTTCTGTAAGTAGGGGTGACAGAGATTGTCCTCATCAGAGTGCCCATCCGAAGAAACTCGTTGACACGGATTAGGAAGGATAATTAGTCTTCAGTTTGTTAATCAAATCGAATCTGAACCCTTGGATGTTCTCTTTCTAGTTCTCAACTTCTGCGGCAGGCCTGGCAAGGTCTGCGGCCCGCGGCATCGGAGGAAACACCCATGAAGTGCCTACAGCTTCAAGCGTCTGCATTGCTTCGAATTCGAATGTTGATGTGGGCCATTTGGCTGGTGATGCTCTCCTCGTCTGCTCGACCTGCATTGGCACAATCGACCTACGGCCAAGTCGTGGGTACAGTCACCGACGCCAGCAAGAGCGTGGTGCCTGGTGTGAATGTCAATCTGACTGAAGTCCGGACCAACGTCCAGCGTAGTACCACGTCGAAGGCGGATGGCACCTACGAGTTTGTCAATGTTCCGTTGGGCCAATATCGGGTGGATCTGGACAAGAGCGGATTTCAAAAGTACGCGACGCAGCCGTTTCCGCTGGAAGCCCGGCAGACCGTGAGAATTGATGCGGAACTGGTTACAGGGGGCGTGGCCACCGAAGTTCAAGTGATGGACGTGGCGCCATTAGTGAACACAGAAAATCCAACAATTTCTGCAGCAGCCAGCAATCGGCAGTTGCAGCAGTTGCCCTTCGTGTTTCGGACAAGTAATACAACGCCAATCAGTGCTATTGCGGTCTTGCCGGAAGTTCAAAAAGGAACGTCAAACGAATTCTCACTTTCGGGCAGTTTGCCTTACCAAAACGAGGTCTCGGTGGATGGAATCCTGACAACGAATGTTCGACGCAACGGAATCGGGGACGGCGGAGAAAATATCTTCCCATCGATTGAGACCATTCAAGAGATCAAGGTCAGCTCCATTAACAATAGCGCCGAATACGCTCAGGTGGGAGACATCACAACGGTTACTAAAGGCGGGACGAACCAACTTCATGGAACCGCTTTCTGGAACTACAACGGGAACGGGCTGAACGCGAACCCCAACTACTTCACGCGCACCCTGCCGGCACGCACGGTCGCTAATGACTACGGCGGCAGTGCCGGCGGGCCCGTTTTCAAAGACAAGACCTTTTTCTTCGGTGCCTTTGAGCGCCTAAGCATCTATGGACTGGGCGTCGGCACGGCCACTGTACCAGAAGCTGATTTCCGTCAAGGCGACTTCTCTAGACTTACGACACCGATCATCGATCCTTCGACTGGCGCTCCGTTCGCTGGGAATATCATCCCGTCTGCACGAATCAACTCCGTCAGCAAGGTATTTCTGGACAAGTACATTCGAGCCCCAAATATTCGTGCCAATCAGCACAGCTATGCGATTTCCGCCTCCACCATCTCCAACCAGTTTGACGCACGCTTGGACCATGTCTTCAGCAGTCGTCACAAACGTGTTTGGGCGGTACTCGTTTAAGAATTGGGACCGCATCTCGCCCACTGCCATGGAGGCCTCCGGTCCTCAATATGGTTCACGCCCTACAAGAACCATGGCGATTTCCGACAATTTTGTGATTCGTCCAAATCTTATCAATGAAGCCCGATTCGGGTTCACGACGGCAGATATCTACGATCCGACCGGGCTCAGAGGTCTAGATGTTATTGCTGCGACGGGCCTGAAATTGGCCAATCCCAATCCGCCGGATATCACGGGGTCGACCTATGTTCTCATCTCCGGCTACACCCAGTTTGGCGTCAAGAAGGAAGAGCCCCTCACAACCCGAAACTTCGAGTTCACGAACAATCTCACCTGGACGCACAATCGCCATACCTTCAAGGGCGGCTTTGTTGTGCATCAGTACAACTGGACGAGTCCCCTTAATTTCACCGGCGCTGATGATTTTGGGGTTTTTCGTTTTGACAACAATCTGGCGGGTGGCGCGCAAGGAGGGGCTACTGGTAACCCGGTTGCTAACTTCCTGCTGGGCATACCTTCCAGCGTCGACCAGACCGCAACCGGACCTGGAGTCGACGGCTCGGCCTATCACTATGGTGGTTTCTTTCAAGATGAATGGCGAGTCAACAACGACCTCACCTTGAGCCTGGGAATTCGCTACGAGGTGCACCCTGGGTTCAAAGACAATGAGTTGAACATTACCAATTTTCTCCGAAACACGCCTAACGGTGATGCTGTTGTCCCAAATGAGGCATCGGTAAAGCTAGCCAAGCCTAACTTCCTTTCCGGGCTCGGCACCTCGAAGCTGTTGACTGCGGCTCAAGCTGGTTTGCCCGAGTCTCTCCGAGCCACCGATAAGAACAACTTTGCTCCCCGCTTCGGAATCGCCTGGCGACCGTTTGGAAACAACTCGACCGTGGTTCGCGCTGGTTACGGCGTTTACACCACGCGCCTGCTCGGGGCAATCTTCAATTCGTTAACGGGAATCCATACCTCTGACAACCAGACCTACAACAACAGTTTCAATGTTGCAGCTCGCACGCACGCAATCGTGTGGCCCAACACTTACGCTGGGACGGCAGCAGGAGGTGAAACGGCTGTGGGCAGTCAGAACTTCTCTACTGCCAACGATCCGTATTTCAGGAATCCGTACACTCAGCAGTGGAGTTTGACCATTGAAAGGGAACTGGACCGTAATAACGCTCTGCGGGTGACTTATTCTGGATCGCATAGCGTGAAGCTGACGACCGCTCCGGACCTCAACCAGATCCAGCCGAACACGATCGGGTTTGCGAACCTGCCGCGTACAGCCCGCCCATTCCCCAACTGGTTCCGCGTCAATACCCGAGACATGGGTGGTGATGCCAGCTACCACGACCTGACGGTGCAGTTCAAAGGCCGAGTCCTCAATGGACTGCACTACACTTCGAGCTACAAGTGGGCGAAGGGTATTAACAACATCGAAGACTCGTTCACTCGGGCCAACAGCGGCCAGTTTAACGAGGAAATTGCCAGCCGAACGGACAACCGGTTCAACAGCCTTTACCTGCGCGGCCCCAGCGGCGCCATTCCGTTTCACCGATTCACGACTGACTTTATCTGGGATCTTCCGTTTGGACGGGGCAAGAAGTTCGGTTCAAACATGAACGGCGCGCTTGACGCTGTCATCGAGGGGTGGACGATTTCCAGTATCATGACGTTCCAATCGGGAGGCCACCTAACTCCCTACTACAACAACCGCTGTGGTTCCGGAACCAACTGCTACGGAACCGAGAAGGTTGACGTTGTTGCAGGTCAGGACCCCGACAGCGGCCCCAAAACGGACGCTCAGTGGTTCAACAAGGCCGCCTTCGTGATTCCAACCTCATCCACCAGTCTGTTTGTCGGGCGCTTTGGCAACGCAGGTAACGGGGTTATCACAGGACCCGGCTTGATCTCGATTGATGCTGGCGCCTTCAAGGACTTCGCAATTCGAGAAAGCCTGAAACTCCGCATCCAGACGCAAATCCGAAATTTCCCGAACCATCCCAATCTGGGAGTGCCAGAAGCCAATCTCGTCAGTGGAAACTACGGAAGGATCATATCGCTGAACGGCAGCACTACAGCCCGGATCGTGGTCGTGGGAGCACGGTTCATCTTTTAGCGGAAGTCTTCAAAGCAAGCCTGAGGCTGCTGCTTTAGACCGGGCAGCCTCAGGGTCCATCCACGCCGAACCAATTCAATTTTCCTCGACTGGAATCACATCCACGGCGACGGTCAGCTCGTGTTGGCCACCACCTTGAATGACACCGCGGATAGGGCTGACGTCGTTGTAGTCACGCCCCCAAGCGAGGGTGATGTGCTTCGTGGAAGGGACCAAGTTGTTGGTAGGGTCCAGATCGATCCAACCTGATCCCGGGCAATAGATGGACACCCACGCATGCGAGGCGTCGGCGCCAATGAGCCGTTCGCGATTGGTTGGAGGAATGGTCTGCAAATAACCGCTCACATAACGCGCTGCCAAACCGATGGAGCGGAGGCAGGCAATCTGGAGATGGGCGAAGTCCTGACAAACACCCCGCCTTTCCTCAAAGACTTTCTCCACAGGCGTCGTCACCTTCGTTGCTTTGGTGTCGTATTTGAAATCTCTGTGAATCCGCTCGGTGAGGTCCAAAGCGCCCGCCAGCAAGGGCTTTCCTTCCCCAAACGAGACCCTGGCATAGTCTGCAAATTGTTTAGAGCATCGCACCTGTGACGATTCGAAGGTGAATTGGCAAGCGTCAAGTGCCTCGGGGCCGGCGTGGCTCGTCAGAAGGTCAGCGGTTTGTTCCCAGGGCGGCGTTTCGCCAGGCTCGGGGAAAGTCCTGGCCAAGACCTCAACTTTGCTGGTCGCTTCCACCGTGAGTTCCTGGTGAGGTTCCTGCAGCGTAAAGAGCACCACCGAATTGCCGAAGTAATCCGAGCTGTCACTGGAAAACGCCGGCGACGGATCCATGGCCAGCTTGCTCCAATGACACTTCTGGTGGGCCAGCGTTCGCGGAGTCAATCGCAAGGCGTGGTAGGAGGTCGAAACGGGTTCATCGTATTCGTAGGTCGTCCGGTGCGTCACGCGATAGGTCATGACGGGGGTCCTGATTGCATTGAGGCGAGCTGTTGGGACGTTTGTGCCAGGCTGAAGTAGCCGTGGGTGATGGCATTCGACACGCTGGGTAGCATGGTGGCCACTGCACCCAACAACTCTGCCAGCCGTGGGCGAAAATGATCCGCATCGGCCTGGCACAGGGCATAGATGTCAGATTGCCGGATCCGATCCAATGACTCTCCGATGCTCTTCTCCTCGCGGCCCAGTGCCTGCGACTTTAGTCGCGGCAAGTGATTGAAATGTTCGCCAAGATCAGCCAACTGAAATGCCAGAGAGCGGGGGTTGTTCTCGTCGGCCATAAGCAAATCGAGCACTGGCTCGGGCTGGAGCGTGGTGAAATAACGGGACCGGTAGGTCATCGAACTGTCGGCAACTTCCAGCAGCATCTCCAGGAGTGGGCTGCAATCAGGCGAATAGGAAACTAACAGACCGCGCAAAAGCTGCGTCAGGTGTGCAGACCGCTCCAACCGCCTCCCGATGTTCAGGAATCTCCAGCCGGGTCCCCGTGTGATGTTTTCCATTTCAATGCCGCGAAATGCCACCAAGGTAATGATGCTTCGGTTGAGCAGCGAAAGCAGGTCGCCCAATGGGACATAACCCCGTGGGCGGCTGCGTACGGCCAATTGGCTCAGAATGCGCAGCGTGTCCGTCGACAGGCGGTCGCGCACGCCGGCAGCCACTCGATTGATTTGCTGCATCGTGTCGCGGAGGCTGCCCGCACGAGCCTCGTCAAAGATGGTCGAGAACAACTCTTGTTCGAGTTCCCGGGCAAGATCTCCTTTGGGAACGTCCGCCAAGGCTTCCTGCGCGGGACGCAGACAGCCGTACAACTGCACCAGCAATTTCAGTTCGGTTCTCTCCGAAGCACGTGCTTCGCCAGTCAGTCGGGTGAGGATTGTGCGAAGCAGTCGCGCCGTGTACTCGGCACGCTCGGCATATCTTCCCAGCCAAAAGACATTGTCGGCCACCCGGCTCGGCAAATCGTTGGTGCTGCGTTTCAGCTCGACCGGTTGATCCGGCGGCGCGAGCAGGCTGAACTTGTCCACCGGGACAGACGAAAGCACCCAGGTGTCTTTGCTTCCTCCACCCCGCTGCATCGAGACGACAGAGGTGTCGGGGCCGAGCGACATGCGGGTCAGTCCGCCGGGCATGACCCGGTAGGTGTCTCCCGTAGCCACCAGATAGGCCCGCAGCACGATGCTTCGCGGTTGCAGCTGGTGGTTGATCCAAACCGGCGCGGTGGACAATGCGACCTGCTCCTGACCGACAAATGTGTGAGGACGCAGGCGTATCCGCTCTACCAGTTTTTTGCTTTGGTCGCTCGTCAGCTCGCGCCCGAAGACTGGTTCCACTCCAAGAGACGGGAAGGCGGGTTTGACCACAATCTGGTCGAGGTGGTCCACAACATAGCGTTGCGCATCGTCTTGTCCGCACCACCACGTTGCGACTGAGGGTAAGCGCAATGGCTCACCTAGGAACCGAGCACACAAGCCAGGCAGAAACGGCATGATCGAAGCGGTCTCAACAAGTCCACTGCCGAGCGCGTTGGCGACGACGACGTTACCCGCCTTCACTGCTTCGACCAGTCCGGCCACACCCAGAAAGGAGTCCCCGCGCAACTCCAGCGGATCGCAAAAGCTGTCGTCCAACCGGCGCAAAATCACGTCCACCGGTTGAAGGCCTTCGAGCGTTTTCAGGAACACTCGGTTCTCGCGCACAGTGAGGTCGCTGCCTTGAACGAGCGTGAAGCCGAGGTATCGGGCCAGGTAGGAATGTTCAAAATAGGTTTCGTTGAAGGGCCCTGGCGTGAGAATCACAATCCGTGGGTTCCCGGTCCGAGGTGAGGCAGCGCTGGATAATGTGTCGCGAAACACGCGAAAGAATGAGGCCAACCGTTGTACCTGGCAGTCGCGGAACAAGTCGGGAAACGTTCCTGAAAGGACCACTCGGTTCTCAAGGGCATATCCGGTCCCAGAAGGAGCCTGAGTGCGATCGGACAATACCCACCACTGGCCATCAGGGGAACGCGCCAGGTCCACAGCGAGGTGATGCAAGTAAATGCTACCGGGCACTGGAATGCCGTGGCAGGGACGCAAAAAGGCGGGATTCGCAAAGACGATTCCTGGAGGGAGATGCCCTTCAGAAAGCAAATCCTGGCGACCGTAAAGATCCGAGACGATAAAATTCAGGAGCCGGGCACGTTGGATCAAACCCTCTTCCAAAGCTCGCCACTCTTCCACCGGGATCAGCAGGGGAATTGTGTCCAGTTCCCAGGGGCGATTTGTTCCTCGGGGATCCCCGTAAACGTTATAGGTAACACCATTCTCGCGGATGGTCCGTCGCGCGTGCTCCCAACGGCGCGGCAATTCCTCAACACCCATCGCATCCAGAGCTCGGATGAAGGTTTCCCAGTGGGGACGTAGGACGCCAGGACCAGCCAACATCTCGTCGTAAACCTGTCCCGAAGTTTGATAGGTTGAACTGAGAGTGTATCGTTCAGGCGTTTCCAGGATTTCTGGAGGAGGTTTCATCAATTGGTTACAAAGCACGAGTTTCCGGATGGCCACAGAGGTACAGAGACCCGGTGAATGAGACGCTGGCCGGAAGCGCGGGCGCTAAGGTTGCAAATCGACTTTGTAGCGTTTCTACTTCTGAATGAAACAGCGATCATAATTCTTGCTTGGTAGAGCTGGCAGTCGAAGACGACTTTCGATGGCTCTGTGGCCGGCCTTGTCCTTCAGACTGCATTCCGCAAATCGAGGGTAAGGGGAAACTCAGGATTACGTTCCTCAGCTGGAATGTTCATGGGACCGGGTGTGTGGCCGGTGTCAAAGAATCGGGCGAGACGGCGGCTCTCCGCTTCATAAGCGTTGACCGGGAACGTCTCGAAACTGCGTCCCCCGGGGTGGACGACATGATAAGTGCACCCTCCGCAGCTTCGGCCTGACCAGCGATCGACGATATCAAAAGCCAAGGGTGAATGCACCGGGATCGTCGGATGGAGGCAGGCTGGCGGCTGCCACGCACGGTACCGGACGGCAGCCACAAATTCACCGTTCGTGCCCGTAGGATACAGCGGAACGCGTCGGCCATTGCAGGCCACAAGATGCCTCGTGTCCGTCATGCCGTTGATCTTCACCTGCAGCCGCTCCACCGACGAATCCACATAACGGACGGTTCCAGCACCGCTGGATTCTTCGCCCAACACGTGCCACGGCTCCAGTGCCTGGCGAAGTTCCAGGTGCACACCGCGCTGATTCACCGAGCCATACAAGGGAAAGCGGAACTCGAAGTGCGGACCAAACCATTCCGGAATCATCGCGTATCCAGACGCCTGCGAATCCCTAAGCACGTCCTCGAAGTCCTGCTTCACAAAGTGTGGCAGCAGAAAGCGGTCGTGCAACTCCGCACCCCAACGAACTAACCGCCCCTCATAGGGAGTTTTCCAGAAACGGGCGATCAGCGAGCGCAGCAAGAGTTGCTGAGTGAGACTCATTCGGGCATGAGGCGGCATTTCGAAGGAGCGCAATTCCACCAATCCAAGCCGAGAGCTGCTGCTCTCTGGTGGGAACAACTTATCGATGCAGAACTCCGTGCGGTGCGTATTTCCAGTGACGTCGGCCAGCAGATTTCTAAGCACTCGGTCCACATGCCAGGGGGGGCATCCGGCTTCCTTCGCAAGCTGCTGGAAAGCGATCTCTATTTCATAGACCGCATCGTTACGGGCCTCATCGACACGCGGATGCTGGCTGGTGGGCCCTATGAACAATCCGGCGAAGAGATAAGACAACGACGGATGATTGTGCCAGTACGACAACAGGCTTCTGAGAAGATCGGGGCGGCGCAGCAGCGGACTATCCGCTGGCGTTCCGCCTCCAATCACGACGTGGTTGCCTCCGCCCGTCCCCACGTGCCTTCCATCGAGCATGAACTTTTCGGTGCCGAGGCGTGTCTGCCGAGCCTCGTCATAGAGAATCTCGGTGACCTCAACCAGTTCTTTCCAGCTCGAGGCGGGATGAACATTCACTTCGATGACGCCAGGGTCGGGTGCCACCTTCAGTTGCTTGAGCCGAGTATCAGGCGGTGGCAAATAGCCTTCAAGCACGACGGGCATGCTCAGTTCGGTTGCGGTGTCTTCGACGGCAGCAACGAGATCAATGTAATCTTCCAAAGCTTCGATCGGTGGCATGAACACATGCAGGCGCCCGCTTCGGGGTTCGACGCAGAGGGCAGTGCGAACAAGCCACGTAGCCGACTGACCGGGCCGCGGCGTTGGGGTCTCTTGGGGTTCAGACTTCCGGGTGATTCCTCCGCCTGGCCCGCCAGGATGCACAGCAATGCGCTGACCCCGGTCGCCCGAGTAACTACCTGGCACGAAGCGCTGTCCACGTCGGTCAGGTCTCTCGGCCAAAGACTCCCGGGCCGCAAACAGATCAGCCTCGTGAATAGCCGGATACTCCGAAGGAGATACCCAGGGCAGTGAGTCGAGCGGCAGTCGATATCCCATTGGCGAGTCGCCCGGAATGAGGAACAGCGATTCAGGCCGCAAAAACCACTGACCGCTCGTCCACCGAGGCACGCTGCCAGAATCCGATCTGCGCAAGGGCAGGACGTATCCCACAATCTTTCCGAGACCCTGCTCGAAGACTTTTGCCAGTCGCAAGCGCTCCTCGGGTTCGTTCAGTTCCGAAGCCAGCGGATCGACGTTCACTGGCAGCCTGCGTTCCTTCCACAGGTAGTACCAAACATCCTCATATCCAGCCATGGAGAAGCGTGGATCGACTTCCAGCAGGGCAGCAAGAGCCGTGATGAACCGGAGGGCTTCGCGATCCGTATGTCCATAGTCGACCGTTTCATCGGACAGCAGAGAAGAATCTTTCCAAAGCGGAATTCCATCCTTGCGCCAGTAGCAACTGAACGCCCAGCGGGGAAGCGACTCGCCGGGATACCATTTTCCCTGTCCGTAGTGCAGAAGCCCGCCAGGAGCAAAGCGCAGTTTGAGCCGTTTCATCAACTCATCGGCGAGGATTCTTTTGGTTGGTCCCATCGCCGTCGTGTTCCATTCGTCTCCCGCCATGTCGTCGGTGGAGACAAAGGTGGGTTCTCCACCCATCGTCAACCGCACGTCTCCAGCCAGGAGATCAGCATCGACTTGGCGACCCAGCGCCTCAATCTGCAGCCACTGCTCCTCGGTGTAAGGCTTGGTCACGCGGGGCGATTCGTAGATGCGCTGCACGGACATCCCATGTGAGAAGTCTGTCTCACAGGTGTCCACAGCTCCGGTCACGGGCGCGGCACTCGCAGGGTCCGGCGAGCACGCAAGTGGAATGTGCCCCTCGCCCGCCAGCAGCCCAGAGGTTGGGTCGAGACCGATCCAACCTGCGCCTGGAAGATAGACCTCTGTCCAGGCGTGCAAATCCGTGAAATCTGTGGTCGGGCCCGCGGGGCCATTCAGAGGTTTGACATCCGGAGTCAATTGGATGAGATACCCAGACACAAAGCGTGCAGCCAGCCCCAAGTGGCGCAACACCTGGACTAACAGCCAGCCTGAATCTCGGCACGAACCTCGCCGCAATTGGAGGGTTTCCTCACAGGATTGAACGCCCGGCGCCAGCCGGATGACATACTGAATCTGTTCCTGCAGGCGCCGGTTGAGATCGACCAGGAAATCGATCGTTCGGGTTTGCTGCCTTGGAATGCCCTTCAAGAAACCCTCCAACAGTGGCCCCGCTGGCTGAACTTCCAGATAGGGCCGCAATTCCTGCCTGAGTGACGGGTCATAGGTAAACGGGCATCGATCCGCACCCGGCTCCAGGAAGAAATCAAAAGGATTCAGAACATCCAGTTTGGCAACCAGATCAACCTCGATGAACAGTTCCTTTGCTTTTTCAGGGAATACCAGCCGTGCCAGGTAATTGCTCTGAGGGTCCTGCTGCCAGTTGATGAAATGCGGGTGGGGCTTGATCTTCAGCGAATAGCTGAGAATGGGAGTCCGGCAGTGGGGAGCCGGGCGAAGTCGGACGACTTGGGGACCCAGCGACACCCATCGATCATAGCGATAGTGTGTCTTGTGGTGGAGAGCAACGTGGATCGACATTCCGCAGTTCCCTCACTGTTGCCGCTGTGTGGCTGTGCCAACCAGCGGGCGGGGAGCAAAAAAGTTTTCATGGATACCATCACCCACACGATTCAACTTGGTTTGCAGGCGGTCTAGAAATTCATGCAGCCCCTTGGAGAGCACTTCACGCACCTGTGTGTAGGCGAGATCGGAACGCAAATGACCAAGCCGCTGTTCGGCTGGATTGCTGAAAGTGCCCACAGGAGCACCGGAAATGGCGTGCAGGGCCTCGTCGGCCTTCACGATGCAAAAGCGAATGGCCCTCGGAAACTGATAGTCGAGGAGCAGAAAATCAACCACTTGATCTGGCGCAATCCGACCATGGGTTTTGCGATACATCTCGAAGGCACTGGCTGACCGCAGCACTGCAGCCCACTGAATATCATCGTAGGGCGTTCCAACGTCCGCCACGGTTGGGAGCAAGATGAAGTACTTCACATCCAGGATGCGCGAGGTCTTGTCGGCTCGTTCCAGCATCCGACCCAGATTAAAAAAGTTCCAGGCTTCGCCGTGGGACATCGTCGCATCGGCAATTCCTGCAAACAAATGGCTGGCCATCTTCACGTGGGTAAAGAAATCATGCAGCTCTTCGATGGTCCAGCCATCAGCGGCTTCCTGATTGACCGTCAGGTAGAGCTTATTGACCTGTTCCCACATTTCACTCGAAATAATTTCCCGCACGGAGCGAGCATTTTCACGTGCCGCACGCGCGCAGGAGATAATGGAATTCAGATTGGAGCGGTCGAAGGTCAGGAATTCGATGACGTTCTTCCGGGTCGGTGGGCCATAGCGCTCGGCAAAGACTTCCTGATCCCCAGTGGTACTTACCAAGGGTTGCCACTGATCGTCGAAACCCGCGGGTAAGTCGAGCATAAGATGCAAGTTCACATCGACAAAGCGGGCCACGTTCTCAGCGCGCTCTATGTAACGGCTCATCCAGTAGATGGAGTCAGCCACACGGCTTAACATGAGGAGGGTTCCCTTTCACTTGAATCAGACTCATCGTCGTTTTCGTGCTCCATCCTCGGCGAGTGCGTTGACGGGTCAGGCCATCAACTTCCCGACAACACCCAAGTATCTTTGCTGCCGCCTCCCTGCGAGGAATTCACAACCAGCGAGCCTTTCTTCAGTGCCACTCGAGTCAGTCCTCCTGGGAGAACGTAGATGCTCTTTCCGTAGAGAATGTAGGGACGCAGGTCCACATGACGACCCTCAAAATGATCCCCTGTAATCACGGGGACTCGAGAAAGCGCCAATGTTGGCTGCGCAATATAGTTGCGAGGATTCTTCTGAACCCGTTGCGCGAAGTCTTCCCGCTCGGCATTGCTGGCGTGGGGGCCCACCAGCATTCCATAGCCTCCTGATTCGTTAGCTGCCTTGACCACCAACTGATCCAAGTGCTGCAGCACGTAGCTCAAATCTTTCTCGTCGGCGCATACAAATGTCGGGACATTCGGGACGATGGGATCCTGCTGCAGGTAGTACTTGATGATCTTCGGCACGTAGGCGTAAACAACCTTGTCATCGGCAATTCCTGTTCCCGGAGCGTTCACCAGCGCAATACGCCCTTTTCGGTAAACCTCCATCAGCCCTGGCACGCCTAGCAGCGAATCCTTTCGAAAGACCTCGGGATCGAGAAAGTCGTCATCCAGGCGTCGATAGAGAACATCAATGCGCTCGAATCCCTTCGTCGTCCGCATGAAGACAAAGCCGTCAGAAACGACTAGATCTCGTCCTTCTACCAACTCCACACCCATCTGTTGAGCCAGAAAGGAATGCTCAAAGTAAGCGGAGTTGTAAACCCCTGGGGTCAGGACGGCGACATGCGGGTGCGACACCCCGGCGGGCGCAACGTGTTGCAGGGTGTCCAGCAGACGGCTGGCGTAGTAGTCGACCGGCCTCACCCGTGAGGAAGCCTCGAACACCTGAGGAAACGTGCGCTTCATCACCTGACGGTTTTCGAGGACGTAGGAAACACCCGAGGGGCAGCGCAGATTGTCCTCCAAGACATAGAGCTGGCCGTCGCCGCCTCGAACCAGATCGGTTCCAGTGATATGACACCAGATGCCTTGTGGCGGATCAAAGCCGGCGCATGCAGCCCGATAGGAACTGGCAGAGCGAATGATCTCGGTCGGGACAATGCCATCCTGGAGAATTCTCTGTTTGTGATAGATGTCGTCGATAAAAAGGTTGAGAGCTTCGATTCTTTGCTTCAAACCTCGCTCGACGACGTCCCACTCAGCGGCTTCGATAATGCGCGGAATGATGTCGAATGGAAAAATGCGCTCGGTTCCCGCATCGTCTCCGTAGACATTGAAGGTGATGCCCATATGCAGAAGGGCCCGTTCGGCGGCCCCCTGCCTGCGAAACAGTTCGCCGTCGGTCAGGGATTCGAGCAGTTGCACCATCTGCCTGGATCCAGGACGTGGCTTCCCGTCGGCTAAGAACATTTCGTCGTGAAAGCCGTCAACATCGTAGGATTCGAAGTTCATCGGGCAACCTCCCGGCAGCCTGAAGTTGCTACGGAAGCAAATGACACCCGCCCCTATTTGAAATACAGAACTCTCGTCGTCGAGGGAAGATTGGGGAGTGCTGAAAGGATTACCAGATCTTGGAATGACTTCGTCACGGAAGTGAGAAGAAGGATAGCGAAAGCACTCATGTGTTGTCAATCTGCACGACATTTTGATGTTTGCTCGTGAGCCATATTGTTTGAGTGGGTGGGTAAAATATGCTATAAGCAAACTGCTTTTGAGGGTGTGACTCTCCAGCTTTTACCCCAACAAGCCACATGCAAGAACCCATCGGATCGTCGGTTATCAATACAGATCAAAACAAGATTCCCGAGCCCTCTGCGCCTGGAATTCTTGTTGAACTCAGAGGATGGCTGAAAGACATCCTGCTGGCCGTGGTGATTGCCTTCTTGATGGTGGTTTTCCTCTACCAACCCGTGAAGGTTGAGGGGACAAGCATGCAACCGGAATTGCTCGATCAGGAAAGGATCTTCGTCAACAAGTTTGTCTACCACTTTGAGGAGATCCATCGGGGAGACATCGTTGTTTTCTGGTACCCGAAGGACCCTAGCAAGTCCTTCATCAAGCGTGTACTCGGTGTGCCGGGCGATGTCGTTTCGATTCGCGACGGTCAGGTCTATATCAACGGGCAGCTGGTTGAAGAGCGTTACGTTCCCCGGGGCTATCAGGATGCGGATTCCTACCCGCCCGTGCGCGTTCGGGAAGGGCATTACTATGTGCTTGGCGACCATCGCAACGCCAGTAACGACAGCCGGTCTTGGGGGCTGGTGCCTCGTAAGTACATCTATGGCAAAGCCGTCTTTCGATATTGGCCAGTAGAAAAGGCAGGATTTCTGGAATAGGAGCAAACTGTTGCGTGTGTCTTGAGGTGGCGAGCTGGCCGCGCCTTTGAGATGACGAAGAATCTGTTACGACCGCTGTATCATCCTTCAACTCGGAGATTCGATGGAAGCACTGCTCGCCTTGGAAGACGGGCGCACGTTTAGAGGAAAGTCCTTTGGCGCAGATGGAGAAATTTCTGGAGAAATTGTTTTTAATACCTCCCTCACCGGATATCAGGAAATCCTGACCGATCCCTCCTACGCAGGCCAGGTTGTAGTTCTCACGTACCCCCTCATCGGCAACTACGGCGTCAATTCACCGGATGCAGAGTCTTCCCGCCCGTTTGCCGAGGGTCTCGTTGTGCGCGAGGTCGCTGAAGTGCCCAGCAATTGGCGGCAAGAGGCCTCTTTGCCCGACTATCTGCGCCAACACAACATCGTTGGCATTTCGGATATCGATACCCGCGCCCTGGTGCGCCACATCCGCACGCACGGAGCGATGCGCTGCATGATCTCGACGCGTGATCTTGATCCGGCGTCGCTTGTGCGCAAGACTCAGGCCCAGCCGGCGATGGCAGGACAGGATCTGGTCAGAGAGGTGACATGCACCGAGGGATACCCCTGGCAGGATCCTTCACTCGACCTTTTCCCATCTCGAAAAAGAAAGCCACGGAATGCGGCTGCTAAAAAGGAGCAACAACGTCCTTTCAAAGTTGCTGCGTTCGATTTCGGTATCAAACACAATATTCTGAGGCTGCTGACAGACCATGGTTGTGAACTAACGGTGGTGCCAGCCAGAACTGGAGCCAGCCAGATTCTGAGCCTGAATCCCGATGGGATTTTCCTCTCCAACGGTCCCGGAGACCCCGAGCCTGTCACCTATGCCATCGACACGGTGCGGCAGTTGCTGGGCAAGAAACCGATCTTCGGCATTTGCCTCGGACACCAGATTCTGGGCTTGGCCTTAGGTGGACGGACCTACAAGTTGAAATTCGGGCATCGGGGTGGTAACCACCCGGTGCTTAGGATTCCTACTGGCCAGGTTGAAATCACTGCCCAGAATCACGGATTTGCCGTCGATGGCGACTCGCTGCCCAAATCCGAAATTGAAATCACTCACGTCAACCTGAATGATCAGACCCTGGAGGGCTTTCGACACAAATCTCTTCCGGCGTTCTGCGTGCAGTACCACCCGGAATCCTCCCCTGGCCCGCACGACTCGCGTTATCTGTTCGAGGAATTCAAATCCATGATGCTGCACCACAAGGAGGCGAAGCTCGATCATCAGGCGAAAGGGGAAAAGGGCAAAGCGAAAGGGTGAGGCTGTGTGCAGCGAGTCGCCCAATCAGAGCGTGCGTCGTACCCAGGTTGATTTCGACCTTCAAACACCATCCCCTTTGCTTTACCGCTTTCACCTCAGCAAACAATGCCCAAAAGAACTGACATCAAGAAGATTCTGATTATCGGCTCCGGTCCGATCATCATCGGTCAAGCATGCGAGTTTGACTACTCGGGCACACAGGCTTGCAAAGCCTTGCGCTCCGAAGGCTACAAGGTGGTGCTCGTGAATTCCAACCCGGCCACGATCATGACCGACCCGGAGCTGGCGGACCGAACTTACATTGAACCCCTGACGGTCGAGTACGTGGAAGCGATCATTGCCCGCGAGCGGCCTGACGCGCTTCTTCCCACCGTCGGCGGTCAAACCGCGTTGAACCTTGCTGTCGCACTCTCGGAGAAGGGTGTTCTGGACGAGTATGGTGTTGAGTTAATCGGCGCTCAGATCAAAGCCATCAAGATCGCCGAAGATCGCCTGCAATTCAAGGAAGCGATGAAAGAGATCGGGCTTGAAACGCCTAATAGCGGCGTCGCTTATACGTTCAACGAAGCCCTTGGAATCGTCGAAAAGGTCGGATACCCGGCCATCATTCGCCCATCCTTCACGCTTGGGGGCACCGGCGGAGGCATCGCTTTCAACTCGGAGGAATTCGAAGAACTGGCGCAGCGCGGACTGGATCTGAGTCCCACCCATGAAATCCTGATTGAAGAGTCGGTGATCGGGTGGAAGGAGTATGAACTGGAGGTGATGCGCGACCTCAAGGACAATGTCGTGATCATCTGCAGTATTGAAAATCTGGATCCGATGGGTGTCCACACGGGCGATTCGGTTACTGTGGCGCCGATTCAGACGCTGAGCGACAAGGAATACCAACTGATGCGCGATGCTGCCATACGCATCATCCGCAAAGTAGGCGTCGAGACGGGTGGCTCAAACATCCAGTTTGCCGTCAATCCTGACAATGGTCGCCTGACCGTGATCGAAATGAATCCGCGTGTGTCACGCAGCTCTGCGCTGGCCTCCAAGGCCACGGGCTTTCCCATCGCCAAGATTGCGGCAAAACTGGCTGTAGGCTACAGCCTGAACGAAATCCCTAACGACATCACAAAGAAAACTCCAGCGAGTTTCGAACCCACGATTGACTACGTCGTAACCAAGATTCCGAAGTGGGCGTTTGAGAAATTTCCTGAGGCCGAACCAATACTCGGAACGCAGATGAAGTCAGTGGGCGAGGTGATGGCGATTGGTCGAACCTTCAAGGAATCGTTTCTCAAGGCGCTGCGTTCCCTGGAAACGGGCAGGCGTCCCGGTGCGGAGAAAATCGACCCCGAAAGGATTCGGGAACGGCTGATTACTCCGAATCCCGAACGTCTGAACTATTTGCGGGCGGCATTTGAAACTGAGATGAGTATTGACGAGATTTTTGAGTACACCAAGATCGACCGCTGGTTCCTTCGACAACTGAAGGAGATCGCTGAGATGGGTAGAGCATTGCGGCGCGAAAAGATTGAGACGATTTCGCGCTCGCTGCTGCGCGAAGCCAAGCGGATGGGGTTCTCGGACTTGCAGCTTGCGTTTCAAATGGGAACGACTGCCGAAACGGTGCGGCAAAAGCGCAAGGCCGAGAGAATCATTCCGGTCTACAAGCGCGTGGACACTTGTGCGGCTGAATTCGAGTCGTTCACACCCTATCTCTACTCAACCTACGAAGAAGAATGCGAAGCTGGCCCGACAACCCGGAAAAAGGTCATCATCCTGGGGAGTGGACCGAACCGCATCGGTCAAGGAATCGAGTTCGACTACTGCTGTTGCCACGCTTCCTTTGCGCTGAAGGAGGATGGCTTCGAAACCATCATGGTGAATTGCAACCCGGAGACAGTGTCGACAGACTACGACACGTCTGACCGGTTGTATTTCGAGCCATTGACTTTCGAAGATGTGATGCACATTGTCGAGCGCGAAAAACCCGACGGCGTCATCGTTCAATTCGGTGGGCAAACACCTTTGAACCTGGCGCTTTCTTTGCAGGCTGCCGGTGTCCCCATCATCGGCACCTCGCCCGAATCTATCGACCTGGCCGAAGATCGCAAGCGATTTGGGAAACTATTGTCCGATTTACAGATTCCACAGCCGCCGTCAGGCACGGCCACTTCGTACGAAGAAGCTGCTACGATTGCCCAGCGCATCAGCTTCCCCGTGTTGGTGCGGCCGTCCTACGTCTTGGGCGGACGAGCCATGGTCATCTGCTATGACTTGAAAACGCTGGAAAGCTACATGGATGAGGCCGTCGATGTTTCACAAGACCGTCCCATCCTGATCGACAAGTTTCTTGAAGACGCGTTTGAAGTCGATGTGGACACCTTGGCGGATGGACGCGATGTGGTCATTGGCGGCATCATGGAACACATCGAGGAGGCCGGCATTCACTCAGGCGACAGCTCGTGTGCACTGCCTACTTATTTGGTCAAGACCGAGCATCTCGATACGATGCGGCGCTATACACGTACACTTGCCAAGGCGCTGAACGTGGTCGGACTGATGAACGTGCAATACGCGATCAAGGATGACGTCGTCTACGTTCTGGAGGTGAATCCGCGCGCTTCCCGCACCGTTCCTTTTGTCAGCAAAGCTACTGGCGTGCCGCTGGCAAAAGTCGCTGCTCGCTTGATGACGGGGAAGAAATTGGCCGACTTCAATCTGGCTGACGAGCTTCCTGTGAAGAACTTTTTTGTGAAGTCGCCGGTGTTTCCATTTGCCAAGTTTCCGGGAGTGGATACCATCCTGGGCCCCGAAATGAAATCGACTGGTGAAGTCATGGGAGTCTCGGATAACTTCGGCCAGGCCTACGCCAAGGCCCAGATGAGCGCCAGTGTGCACTTGCCGCGTTCCGGCACGGCCTTCATCAGCGTAAACCAACACGATAAGAAGAACGTCATTCGCATCGCCGACCGCCTTCACCAACTTGGTTTCAACCTGGTCGCCACACGCGGCACCGCAACCGTGCTGGAGCAGAGCGGAATACCGGTTGAACCCGTTTATAAAGTCAACGAAGGGCGGCCGCATATCGTTGACATGATCAAGAGCGGAAAAATTGACCTCATTCTGAATACCCCCCTCGGTAAGAGTTCGTTCTTCGATGAGCGTGCCATTCGCCGTGCTGCGATGCAGCACGGAGTACCGTGCATCACCACACTCTCAGGCGGTGCCGCCGTTGCCAGTGGCATCGCTGCGCTCCAACGAAACAAAGTGGATGTGCTTGCGCTGCAGGAATACCATGAAGCGGTCAAAAATGGTGGGTAGTGTTTGAGGCTTGAATGTAGGCAAATTTTTTCCTATAATCCCGCTCGTCATTGGCCTGTGCCGGAGAAGTTTCAATTGTTGGTTCAACGCTTTCCTCAGCTTTCTTCATTAGCAGGGCAAATCCATAATCTGTTTCCCTCGTGGAAATAGATCTGCTTCGGAATCAAGTCCACAAGCAAGTGTGTTAAGAGCTGACTGAACGCACCAGCTCATCCGACCCCAGGAGGTAATGAGCCGTATGAGCGCGATGCATAAGCTTTTGTATCAACGCATTATCTTCTGCAACAAGTGCCGCCGCAGCATGTTTGTCGGGCCCAATGCCCGCTATCTCATTCATTTGGCAAGGCACACTGCCGTCAATAGACTTCTCATCTTTGTCGCCGTTTTGGGACTCATCTCCTTCGCTCCTTCGACAATTTCCATCATGTCTGGGCGTAAGGTGGGGTTGGCAAACTTCATCAGCGAAGAGCAACTCAGGCAGGAAAAGATTGTCCAGGCGACTCTGCAGAAGCACTCGGGAATCAAACCGGAACAAATCAATCGGCTTACCAAGATTATCGTCCGGCACGGTCAATCCAAGAAGCTGGATCCGAAACTGATTGCCTCGATCATCGTCGTGGAGTCGCATGGGAATCCAACCGCGATTTCAGAAGCGAAGTCCGTTGGATTGATGCAGGTCCACGTTCCAACCTGGGGAGGAGTCGTCGATTTTACCGAGCGCAATCCGTTTGATCCAGAAGTGAACATTGATGTTGGTACAACCATCCTTGCGGACTATATCAAGCACTACAAGGACTTAGACACAGCCCTGGCTGCCTACGAGGGAACCCACAATCCTGAAACAAGCGAGTATCTCGGGAAAGTTATGGAGGTGTATCGGCCTGGCAGTCGCCCGATACGGAAACCGGCGGAAGTCACTCCCGATGCAGGAAACCCGTAGAACTTTTACACAGTAGAGCCGCTCGGCAAGAAATTATTACCTCGGAGTTTCACCCACAGTAGCACATGCCAGATGGTCGAAGTCTCTCCCCGCAGGTCTTTCGAGAGGCAACAATAGTTTCAATTTTGGGTTGCAGATTGCACTTCGGTGCCCATCCAGTAGTCTTTGGTGTCAACAACCTTTTCGCCTCGCCCGGAAAGGTAAGAGGAAGCTGCGCTATGATTGACGAGAACTGCGTCATCTGGAAGCAAGAGAAAGGACTGTGCTGGTGTCCAAGTTCAGCTTGGGGACTCAGTGACCAAGAACTCTGCCAGTTGTGCCAGATCAAGAATGCCGAGATTATTGAGACAATAGAGATCATCAACCCCACATTACCGAAAGTCCGGGCTGCCAGAGAGCTGTAGACCGCTAAACTCCAACAGTCAACAAGGTAACCTCAAATCCGGAACAGTGCAGTCGTGTCGTTGGTGCAAACATGGTCTGCCCAGTCCATCAGACCAACTAAGGGAACATCCTGGGCTTTTGGTCGATATCTGGTGGAACTTGCAGATTGGTTCCCGACGTCGTCTTGCCCTTCTGTACTTCGACGACTCGTGTGTCGTAAATGACTGCGCTCGGTAGCCCGACCGGCTGCGAGGTGGGATCAGGTTTGGTGAGAAGAACCATGAAGTACTTACCTGGCTCTACGCCAGGAATTGTATATTGTTCTGCGGGCAGATCGAAAAAGCTCTTTGTGTTGTCTTTCAGGTTGACCAACAACAGAGTGAGTCCATCCACTTTCACCGTTTGCGTCTGCGAGCTAATCGTGCCAGCGATCGAACCGACGACGCGCAACGGAAACTCGATTCCTTCAACCAGGTCTCCTTCGGCCATCTCCAAAGTTTTTTCCTTAGCAGCCGCCTCGATCAGGTTTGGATCATCGAGCACGGGGCTCAATGCGTACCGGCCTGGAGGCGTCCGTTCGATCAGGAAAGAACCATCGCTCTTGAGCTTGAAGTTTCTTTTCCCGTAGCCGTCCAGATCGGCGCCCTGCCGTGCAACGATGACGCCCTTTCCGGCCGGTTTGAGTGCATAGTCTGCATCTTGAACCTGCAGCCCGCCGCGAATTGTGCCTCCCAGCGGGAGATTGAAGTCGATGTGCCGCGCCCGTTCTCCCTCCTCCAGGTTGATCAAGTCAGCTTTTGCTGAACTCAGTTTCTCGCGATAGAAGAGATTAATGAGCCTCTGAATTCTGGCCGGCAGGGCAGTCTCAACCCAGTAGCTCCCGGGTGGGAGATCGGAAACCAGGAATTCCCCATCGGTACCAGTCGTTGCCTGAAAAGGATTGATGATGGTCTTCTCAACGTTCTGAAACAGCAGCGTCACCTTGGGCAGCGGGCGGTTGTGGTAGCTCGACCGTACCGATCCTGAAATACTGGCCCCTTCAAACAATGCGAAGTTGATTCCTGAAAAAGCGCTTCCAGTCTCAATTTCGAGTTGGTCGGCGAGCTCTGGATCGAAACGTTCGTCGTGAAACTGTTTCAGGTATTTCCGATCGTGGGCGGCATCGCGACTCGGAACCGTCTCCACCGTGTAGGAACCTTCGCTCAAGCCCCGTAGAGAATAGAATCCTTGCGCGTCGGTCTGGGTTAGATAAGGAGGTTCCTGTCGGCTCCGATTCTCGGCCACGATTCTCAAGCCAGCAACCGGTTCCCGATTCTTGTTAGCGTAGGCGCGCCCACTGATTGCGCCGCCGGAGCGCAATCGGAAATCAATGCTCACGACAGACTGCAACCGATTGAGACCAATGCCTGCAGACTGTTCAACGTCTCTAACACCGCCGAAATACACTGGGATGTAGTTATCATCCAGCGGCAACACCTGGATCTTGTAAGATCCTGGTGGAAGTCCACGAAAGCGGTAGGATCCGTCACTGTTGGTCTGCGAAGAGGCGCGAAACCCTCTTGCATGTGCATAAACCCGCAACCCGGCCAGAGGAGCCAAATCAGCAGCACGCAAAACCGTTCCTGCAATGGAGCCACCCGCGATGAGTTTCAGATCAATGATTCGAAACGAAGAGAAGGTGGCGACATCGATCACATCGCCTCGAGTTTCGCCGGAGGCGGAAAAGAATTGAGGCAGGTAGTCTGAGCCGGGGAGACTCGCAAGCAGGCGGTATTTGCCTCGGATCAGGTCGAGCTGGTAAGTACCATCGCCGTGGCTGGTTGCCCGGACTTCCCGCAGATTTCTGGCGAGAGGAATGGCACGGATGACGGCGCCTTGAAGACTTTGGCCCGAATCAGCATCTGTTATGCGACCCACCACTTCAGCCGCTTCAACCCTTAAGGAAGGGTTGGCGAGGACCAACAACCAGCAAAAGATTGAAGGCAACGGTCGATTGAGCATGGCCTTGCAGCCTTGAAGAGTCGTCGGAAAACTATATCATACCCGCCTAGCCTGGAAGGCGTGGATGATGCGCCGCCCCCATTGCTCCTCTACGTGAATACCGGCCCGGCGTAGCTTCTCGTTGAGATCTTCGACTGACTCAAAAAATCCGAATCGAATAACGCGATCCAGGAACGACGCCAAACCGGCTGAGTGTCTTGGCTTGAGAGTTGTCTGACACACAAAGCGACCCGAGCGCGACAGCGTTCGGGCGATTTCAGCCAGCGCTGGTTCGGGCTGATTGAACAGATGCAATGCGCCGCTGCAGAGAATGGCATCCAAGGTATTGTCTGGAAAGGGAAGGCTGAATGCGCTTCCCCGGACAAAGAGGACATTTTGAAGACCGGAACCAAGCGTTTTCTTGCGAGCGCGTCGAAGCATGGGCAACGAGAGGTCGAAACCGATCACCCAACCCGAGGTTTGCGCCGCAAGAGGACAGGCAAATAACCCGGGACCGCATGCTAAATCCAGGATGCTACTTGTCTTCTGTGGTTCCAACCTTTGAATTAGATCTGCTGAGAAGTGCCGAAACGATGAGGAACTGGCGACAAGGAAGCCAAGGGGTCTCCAGTATTTCTCATAGATCGCGGTCAGAGGTGGAAATTGCATCAGCCGCTGGAAGGGTGTGATCACTTCATTCTGGGTGGAGCCCGATAGGAAGTCCAAGATACCTTCTCTTAGCGGATAGCTTCGTCGGCACCCGGAACACGCGGCGTGACCTTGATCAAGCAAGGGGTGAACCGAATTCGTAAAACTCCACTGCAAACCTTCCTGGCAGTAGGGGCAACTAAAGAGAGAAAGGAGCTTGGGAAGCGAAGGCGGAGGGTTCGAAATCAAGTTCACTCAGGAACTCCAGAGGAGGTAACCAAACCTACTACGAAAGCGATCAGCTCTTGATCGTGAGGGCCGGGAAGAGCGGAGGGACACTCATTCAGTACCCGACGAAGGTTCACTAGATCTTCGTAGGTGTCGAGATCAAAGTTTTCGCGCAAGCGCTCCCAGCGGATGGAAGTTGCTTCCAGGCGGTGGACCGTCTGGCGGAAAACCTCAGAGGTCCCCCAGGAGATTCCAGAGAACAGGTCAGGCAGGAGGGAGGAGAACCCGATCAGGTAGTAGCCGCCATCAGCCGCCGGACCCAGGACAACTTCATACTCATTCAGAGCTTGAAATGCAGCTTGAAGGTCCCCGATTTCGAGCAGAGGGCAGTCGGTCCCGATGAATACCAGCTTTCGAAAACCCTCATTCCATTTCTGGCTAAGTGCATGAGAGAGTCGTTGGCCCAGATCCTCACCCCGCTGTGTTTCAATGGCAACATTTGGGGGGGCGTCCAAACTGAGGTCTGGCTCGACGCAATCAGCACCCAACGGCGTCAGGAAGACCGTCTTGTGCAGCGGGCCGAGATCCCAATCGCGGAGCCGACCCATCCAGAGCCGCAACAGCAGTAAGTGCAATCGCAGGCTGTCGTCTTCCGAAAGAAGTGGCCGCATTCGAGTTTTGACGCCCCCCCGGACCGGAGCCTTGGCAAAAACCACCAAGCACGCGGGCGACCTTGATCGGGGGGGGATCACAACTCTGCCTCCACAGAACAATGGATGCTTTCAGTCTACTGCTTGGGCGGCTTGTGGGCTTTGTGGCAGGCCATGCAGGATCCCATCAGGGTCTTAACCGCAGCCCTGGACCCTTCGAGATCCTTCTTTTCCAGCGCAGTTAGTGCTGCCGCGCTGCCATCGCGCAAGGTTTTGGCAGCCCCTTCCCACACCGCATCAGGACAACGCCCGTCGTCCATCAGCATGTAGCCCGCTTCGTTCAGAACCACCACTGCCGTTTGCGCCGCTTCCCAAGCCTTGTCGTCGGCTGGACCTGCGTCCTTGAGGGCTGCACCCAGACTGCCGGCATTCGGCTGCAGAATGCCTTTCATCAGTTGCTTGGTTGGCGCTGGCCGACTCTTGCCTTTGAGCTTCTGCGCTTGCAACGATTCCATGCAGACGAAGACTCCGATGGCGACAGCCACTACGCAGACAGTAGACAGGGTCTTTCTGTTCATTTCGATTCATTTCTCCTTTGGTGTTTGGTGTTGGAATGGGAACGAAGACGTCAACGCTATCGGTCGACGGGGTCCGTTTCGAAGATGGATCAGGGTCAAGAGAGGCTCTTTATATGGGATTGAAAGGGCGAAAGGCAACAGGAAACAACGATCAGCTTTGCCAATCGACCGCTCAATCACACACGACACCCACGCAGCTCATTTCGTGGGGCAAGCGTGCGGTGTTCTTTCAGGGTAGCGAGCATCAATGCTTTGTCGCTTTCTCTGCTCCGAGACCCGTATTCGCTCGAACAGAGAGCTCAGCGAACCGCCGCTCGGCTTCAGGTTCTCGACGGGACAGGGTCCCCAGGAAGGCCCCCAGAAAACCCAGCGGAATACTGACGATGCCAGGGTTCTCCAATGGAAAGAGCGGCTGGGCCTGGATGAGGTGGGGCAGGGAGCTCCCGGCAGGATCGACTCCCATGATGCTGGGGCTGATGAGGATCAGTGCAATTGAGGAAACCAGACCGGTTCCCAAGCCCATCACCGCACCGGCGGTGTTGAATCGTTTCCAGTAGAGAGAGAGCACAATCACGGGCAGATTGGCTGAAGCGGCGACGGCAAATGCCAATCCAACCAGAAACGCCACGTTGGCCGACGGCCCCAGCAGAATCGCGACCATGATGGCTACGGCGCCCACGACGAAGGCGGTGATGCGTGCTACGAGCACCTCTTCGCCGGGACGGCGCTCGGTGCCGCGATGGACGACATTGGTCCAGAAGTCATGAGCAAAGGATGCAGAAGCGCTGATGGTAAGCCCGGCCACCACGGCCAGAATGGTCGCGAAGGCGATGGCTGAAATGAAAGCAAAGAAGACGTCGCCCCCCAGGGCCTGCGCCAGCAGTGGAGCACTCATGTTCACCCCGCCGCTGGCAGCAATCTTGTCGCGCCCGACGATGGTGGCCGCGCCGAATCCGAGAAACGTGGTCATGATATAGAACGCGCCAATCAGAATCATGGCCCATACCACACTGACTCGGGCGGTTTTGGCATCCGGCACGGTATAGAAGCGGACCAGGATATGAGGCAGCCCAGCGGTGCCGAAAATGAGTGCCAGGCCAAGTGAAACCAGGTCGAGAGGGCCGTAGGGCGGCTTGAAACGTAATCCGGGCTCTAAGAAGTTCTGAGTAATCTCAGCACCGCTGGCATCGTGATAAGTCACGCGCGTTACGGCGTCGAAGAAACGCCCAAAACTGCCTCCGAAATGAGCGATGACCAGAAAGCTGAGCAGCAGGGTTCCTCCCATCAGCAAGACCGCTTTCACAATCTGAACCCAAGTGGTGGCCAGCATCCCGCCGAAAACGACGTAGACAATCATGAGCACACCCACGCCAATCACCGCGGTGTGAAAGCCAATGCCAGAATCCTTCAGCAGCAGCGTCACCAGTGCACCAGCCCCGACCATCTGGGCAATCATGTAAAACGTGCTGACCGTCAGGGTGCTGAGTGAAGCCATGGCTCGCACGGGCCTCGGCTTGAGCCGGTAGGCCAGGACATCAGCCATTGTGTATTTGCCTGCGTTGCGCAGCGGCTCTGCCACAATGAGGAGGACCGTCAGGTATGCCACTAGCCAACCGACCGAGTACATGAAACCGTCGTATCCCTGAAACGCGATGATGCCGGCGATCCCCAGGAAAGACGCCGCGCTCATGTAGTCGCCAGCCACCGCCAGTCCATTCTGCCAACCGGTGATCTGACGGTTTGCCGCAAAAAAGGCGTTTGCGCCGCTGGATCGGCCGGCTGCCCAGTAGGTAATCCAGAGGGTAATCGCAATGAAACCAAGAAACATCAACAGCGGGATCGACATGGCTACCGGCCCTCCGGCAAAGAGAGGCGCTTGATGATCTGACGGGCCACTTCGTCCCACCGCGATGCTTCACGAACGTAGAGGGCGGCAATGCACCAGGCCATAAAGAACTGCGACAACGCGAAAAGGTAGGCGATGTTGAGCGGCCCCAATACCGGCTGTCTCATTACTTGGGGGGCCCAGCCCACCAATACCGGCAAAGCAAAGTAATAGACGACAAAGAAAAGTGTCGCGCGGACAATGAAACGGCGCTTGACGACCAACAACTGCTGGAACTCCGTTGTCGTCGCGATCCGGTCCCAATCAATCCCGCTCAGATTCCCTGATTGTTGGTCCATCGAACGGCGCCTCCTTTGATGCCTTTGAGAAGGTTAGCACTGCCTACTCTGCTGACTGCGCTTCAGACCTCGAGGCAGCGGCTTGTCGGCAAGAACCTGCAGACTGGTGGGAAAGCAGCGGGATTATACAGAGATGACGGCCGTGCTCAAATGGGGAAATGGACCAACACCCTCTGAAAGCGTCGTTCGGGCGCAAACTGAGTCCCGAAGCCATTGTCAATCTCGGAGATTCCCGATTCCAGTTTTGAAAGGGGTGGTGCGAACCCTTGGACAGCCCGGGAGCGATTCACGAGGCCAAAACATCCATTCAGAAGGGTTCATGCGTATGCAATAACGAAGTCGGGAAGGGACAGGCAACCAACAAGAGGCCTGGGAGACTCCAACTCGACTGAAATCAGGGATGGAGCCCTGAGAACCAAAGACTGATGGCGCTGTCAGACGGCATCGGGGCTGCACCCAAATCCAAACGACGGAGGAATCCATGAAGCGAACCACTCTCTTTTCTGTATTGACTCTAGTGGCCACACTGACTGTGGCACCAATGACCGGTTGGGCCAAGACTTCAGAACTGCCGCGCTCCATGGAACTGCAAACGGCCAAGGACGCAAGCAGCACAACTGAATGGCTCGAGAAGAAGGTACGTCACGAACTGGTGATGCTGCCCTACTACAGTGTCTTCGATCACATCACTTACAAAGTTGACGGCGCCCGGGTTGAATTGGCGGGACAGGTGCACCGGCCCACCCTGAAGTCTGCCGCAGCGCGCGTCGTCCAGCAGGTTGAAGGCGTCAGCACGGTGACCAACAACATCGAGGTGTTACCACTCTCTCCCAATGACGATCGTATCCGCCTCAGCGTGTATCGCGCGATCTACGCCTCCAGTGCGCTTTCTCGCTACACCCTGCAGCCCGTGCCCTCGATCCATATCATCGTGAAGAATGGCCAGGTGACCTTGGAAGGCGTTGCCGCCAGCGAGATGGATAAGAACATCGCGAGCATCCGGGCTCACGGCGTTCCGGGAGTGTTCTCCATCGCGCAGAACATCGTCGTTGAGAAACAGTAGGAATCTCATTCCAGAAGAGAACAGGGGCTGAGCAATCAGCCTCTGTTCTTCCCGCTAAGCCTTCCCACTTCGCCCAAGCCACATCTGTACGGTTCCTCAATTCGAACTCAACGACTCAGAATGTCTCCCGGTTTCCGCCAGCGGGCCTGAATTGAAGAATAGTTTTATGGAGTCGTGCGATTCTGGGAAAGGTTACTGAGGCAGGTAGGACAAAGACAGTTCCTGTACTTACCGCGAAGGCTGGAGCGAATTTCATCGCTCAGAGGAACTGAGGTGCACCAACATCCCTTCAGCGATGCACCGCACTGGAACGCGTCTCCGCAGGCTTCACAGGTGGAAGGCTGTTTGGAGGTTGAAAACAAAGCGAGCACCTTCTTAAGCATGGCTGGGATCAATCGTTCTTTGAAGGTGCCAAACCACCCAGGCATCTTCCTAAAGCGGCTGCAATCGTCGTGAACACCGGGCCGATCAGCAGCCCTCCAGCACGCGCTTGCATGGCTTGGGCCATCGGGACCACAGTCCCTTCGGGCACATTCAGTGCATCCCAATGCCGGAAGTAGGTGTTGAAGTCGCCCAGATAGCTAATGAGTGTCGCCGCGAAGATCAAGATCTGCGCAGCCAGACCGATCACAGCCCCCGACAGCAGCGCCCCGCCCCATCCAAAACCGCCGACCTTGCCTGACAGGGCTCCGAAATAGAAGCTGCTGATAAAGGCCAGCACCACAATCGAGAATATGGCGGTGCCTCGCGGGAAATACGGGACTCCCGTCACGCCAAGAATGAAGCGTCCGATTGCAAATAGAAGCAGGAGGACCAATGGCAAACGAACGAAGCGGATAACTTGCGACAACATCCGAAACTCCTTTCAGATAACGTGGATCAGGCTTGGGCTGTCTGAGAGAGAGTCTGCGCAATCTCGAGCTTGGGAAAGATCAACTCAAACGTGGTCCCTTCGTTCAACTTGCTCATCACCTTGATCTCACCGCGATGAAGCTCCACTAGCTTTTGCACTAGATACAGCCCAATGCCCAGACCCGGTCGTTTTCCGGCCTGCGATTCGGCCCGATAGAACTTCTGAAAAATGTGAGTCAACGCATGTTCCTCGATACCAACACCATTGTCGGAGATGGATATCGAAACCGAGTCGCTCTCTTCACGGGCCACAACTTCGATGTGGGGGTCCTTTGCTGAGAACTTGATCGCGTTAGCGATCAGATTCTGGAAAACCTGGTAGAGCAAGTCAAGGTTTCCTTCAATGCTCGGCAGAGTAGCCGGGACATCGACGTGCAACTCGACACTCTTGGATTTGAGTTCCCGCTCCATAAAGCGGCAGGTCTGGGCCACGACATCTCCCAACGAAACGGGCGCTAAACTCGTGGTGCCATGGAAGTCCTCCTGCTCAACCTTCACCGACAACAGCAGGTTGTTGATCAACCGAATGAGGCGCTGACACTCATCCGTCATGACCGAGAACATCTGCTGCTTTTCGTCCTCCTGGAACAAATGCGTCGGGTAGCTTTTGAGTATGTTCAGATAGCCGTAGATGGTTGTGAGGGGAGTTCGCAGTTCGTGAGAGACATTGGCGATGTAGTCGTGGCGGAGCTGTGAGAGTTCCTGTGTATCCTGAAGTTGCTGGTGAATCTGACTGTAAATCGCAAACTGATCAGCACAGAAACGCAGCCCTTCAAGCTCCTCTGCTGAATACACGTGCGCTTTGTGAAAGCCAATCGTGAAACGACCCACCTGCACAGATTTCACCCGGCAGGGCACGGAAAGGAGAGAGCGGGCTTTGTCCAAGACTCGCATTTGGCGCAGCTTTTGATAAGCCTCGAACGAAACCGGCTCCACTGCAGGCAGTTTCTCCTCCAGCACCCATCCTCTGGAGGCGGTCTGCTCCATCGCTTCTTCGAATGCCGCTTCATCGATGCCGTGGCAGATCCGGACGGCTGCGGATTGTCTTCCAGACAATTCGAGAATGCCAAAGTCGATCGACAGAATCTCCAGCATTCGGCTGAATGCCGCATTCAAAGAGGGTTCATGCTGTTGCATGTTACCCAGGATGCTGGTGATTTCACTGAAGAGCAGCATGTGCAGCATGTCGTCGCTGCCTGAAGGCTCGAGTTCCTGCAGCCGCTGTCGCAGGTTCCTGAGCTGATTCTCCTGCTGGCGAAACAACACCATGGAACGGTCGCTGCGCCGACGGTAGCCGGAGATCCGCGCCAAAAGCACCGAAACGACGCCCAATGTCACTACCAGCATCCCTGCAACAATTTCGGATGAAAAGGTGAGATTTTCGAGCATGCCAGCTTCCAGGGTTGCCTTGTTCCTTGTTGTGGCCAAGCGCTCCGCGGCGGAAACATCGTCACTTCAAGGTCTGGGGCCAGTCTTCATCATAGCGAGGGCGACAGCGAAAGCAAGATTCGCCATCAGAGCCAAACCCGCAGCAATGGCTCCTACGGGGATCAGCGACCGCGCGAAGAGTTCGCTTATCCAGGCCGCACCCGCAAGCTCTTCCATTCCGACTATGGCAAGAAAGAGCAATAGAAAGAGAATCAAAGGCAGGAAGCTGGCGCCGGCAAACGACAGAACCGCCCCTGTCTTCGAACACTGCTGTTGCTTGACACTTCGGCGCAAGCTTCGAAACATATAAACGCAAGCCCCAACCGTTGAGAACAACACCACCTGGATCACGACTGCGTCCACAAACTCTCCCGTTTACTTGTGTCGTTCCTGCCAGGCCTTGAGATAAGGCGCAGCTTTCGGAACGGCCGGATTCCAACTGGGAGGCACGGGATTCTCTGTAATCATCCACAATGCCGTTGTTACGAGCCGATTGAGCTTTGCGAGATTGGCGTAGTCAATCTTGTCCCAGTGATCTTGAGGACCATGGAGGTCGGGAAACAGGAACCCCGAGCAGACCGAGTGTGCGACAACTCCCTTCTCCGCCAGCGCCAGATTGTCACTGCGTGGATAGAACGCGTCGCTGAACTCCGGATCGCGATATACCTCGACGCCGGAAAGCTGGCCTGCTTTCACAAAGACCTCTCCCAGCGTGGAATACTCAGATCCTGTCAATCCAGCTCTGTTCCTGTGGCTGCGGTCTGGTCCATCGGTGCGCCCCAGAACCTCCAGGTTGATGTTGGCCACGGTCTTTTCCAAGGGAAACAACGGGTGGCGTGCATAGTAGCGTGAGCCCAGCAAACCCTTTTCTTCTGCGAACACGGTCATAAACACCAAACTTCGCCTCGGCCTCGGACTGAGTTGCGACAGAGCAGACGCCAGTTCGATCACCGAAACAGTGCCGCTGGCGTCATCGTTGGCACCGTTGAAGATTGGATCGACTTCCCGCGAGGCATCAGTGCCGACGTGATCGTAGTGCGCCGTGACCAGAATGTAGGAGTCTTGCAAAACCGGATCTGATCCACGCAGCAGGCCAACCACGTTGCGAAGCTTCACGGGCTTTTCCGTGGGTGCGGGTATCGAAAGCAACACCGCGCCCGGATTCGATCCCGGCTGGAGCGTATCGTAGACCCTGACGGCCTCGGCACTGTGAACCCGGATCCAAGGCAGGGTTGGAGAAGCGGTTGAAGAACCTCGATTCTCGGGGTCAATCAAGCGGCCACTACCAGCACCGCTACCCGTCTGGCTCTGCCGATCCAATGAAATGACCAAGGCTGCCTTAAGCCCGCCTAGTTTCCTTAGGAAAGCCTGTTGTCGGCCTGCCAGCTCCTCCCAGCGTGAACTGTCCTCTCGCTGAAAATCCGGAATCTCTGTGAGCACCACCCGCTTCTCGATTTCTGCCGCAGTCAGTTTCGAAAGCGCTGAGGGGTCTTCGTACTCGATCTTGAAGACCTCGGAGGCAGACACTTCGACAGCCGATGCCCTGCGAAAGCTCACCTGCTGTGGGCCCACATCGAGAGTCCGCCCATTGAATGCAAGCTGAAGACGGAAGGCCCGGAGATCCTGCGCAGCGACGCTCCAGTTTGCAGTCTGGAAGTAGCCGTCGCCACCCACAGGCTCCAATCCTGCGCGTCGGAACTGGGCAGCTATGTATTCAGCCGCAATGTCCAGGCCCCGGGACGGAGAATCCCGTCCTTCCAGAAGATCTGAAGCAATAAAGGAGAGATGGCCTCGAAGCGAGTTGCTTGAGATGGTATCCAGCGCGCTCTGCAAATGGGCCGGAATCCTATCTTGCGAAACAACTCGCTGGGGTTGGAGAATGACTAGAAGCGCAAAACAGGAAGCAATCACTTGCCGTCGAGTTTGACTCAATCTGGGCATCGGCAGATCCACAATCGGCAGAATGTCTGTTGGAAACCAAGGTGGGCAATCGTGGACATTTTAGCATTTGCGTCCTTCTTGTGTGGATGAAAAGACACCGTATGCGACCTCGAATTGTCGCAGGCCAGTTTCATGGTATACACTTCGCGTACGGCAAATTGTGCGAGAGACCCTTGGGATTGCCGACTGGAGATGCAATCCACAGTTTCCAGGGGCAGGGTCAACAGCGCGAGGGATCAAGGTCACTTCTGAGGTTTGATGATGTCTTCAGCCGAATCTGGAGTTTCCCGAAGAATGCTTCTGCAATCGGCTTCCGTGGCAGCGGCTTCCTTAGCCTTAAAGCCTCTGAGTAGCGCCAGCCCCTTCCAGTCGAAGCAAAGCAAAAGGATCAAGCTGGGGTTCGATAACTTTTCGATTCGAGCCCTGGGCTGGAAGGCGCCGCAACTTTTGGACTATGCCGCCAAGTTGCATGCCGACGTCGTGCTGTTTTCTGACCTCGATGTCTACGAGAGCCACAGTGAGGCCTATCTGAAGGAAATCAAGGCAAGGGCCGGCGGCCATGGCATAGAGATTCATGTGGGCACTGGAAGTATCTGCTCTTCGTCCAATACGTTTAACAACCGTTTTGGAACCGCCGAGGAACATTTGGCTCTCACGATTCGCGTTGCTGCCGCGCTAGGCTCTCCGGTGGCTCGTTGCTATCAGGGCAACGCGGAGGACCGCAAGAGTGACGGTGGCATCATGGCTCGGATTCAGGATTCGGTGAAGGTGTGCAAGAGCGTTCGACAGCGGGCACTGGACGCAGGCGTAAAGATAGCCATCGAAAACCACGCTGGCGACATGCAGGCTTGGGAGTTGGTGACGCTGGTGGAGGAAGCAGGACGCGACTATGTGGGCGTCACCATGGACTCAGGCAATGCGACGTGGACTCTCGAAGACCCGATGCAGAATTTGGAGATCCTGGGACCGTATGCTGCGACGACAGGCATTCGCGATTCAGCAATTTGGGAATCCCCTGAAGGGGCTTTTGTGCGGTGGACCGCCATGGGAGAGGGCGACATTGATTTCAAGGCTTACATGTCGAGATACGCCGAGCTCTGTCCCAACGTGCCGGTGATTCTTGAGATTATTTCCGGCATCACACGCCAGTACCCATACCTGAAGCCGGACTTCTGGAAACCATATCAACAGGTACGCGCCTATGAGTTTGCAAAGTTCGTCGCACTAGCCAAAAAGGGCAAGGCTCGCGAGCCGGTCAAGCTGCCGGAAGCCAAAGACAAGAAGCTGGCTGACCAGGAATACCAAAAGGATCAACTCGAACGGAGTTTGCGCTATTGCAGGGAAGTTCTGGGGTTGGGAGCAAAAAACACCTAGCGGTTTGAGCCACGGGGCTTCTCCATGTGTTGCTTGAATCTGGGATTGGAAAGGCCGTCCCTAAAGGTGTCGTAGGCTCGACTCACATGATCCCGAACGTCTGAAATGCTTCTTTGGCGCTCATACCTTCTTCGATCGCCTTTCGCACCTTCTTTTCCCCTCTGGCTTTCTCCAGAGCTCGCACGAAAACCTCTGCTTCAGCCTCTTTTGGAACCACGCACACGCCGTCTACATCACCAAACAGAATATCTCCGGGTAGAATCCGCGCGCCTCCGACTGCAATTGGCACTCGAAAATCGATCACCTTCCCCCGAGGTCCCCCGTCCTGCGCATAAGCGCCATAGGAGAAAGTTGGGAATCCAAGTTCCAGAATGCCGTGTGTGTCTCGAGAATACCCGTCGACCACGGCGCCGACAGCACCGCACCGCTGAGCGCGAATGCTCATCAGCTCTCCCCATAAGGCGTAGGTTGGCGAAGCACCTGTGCAGACGTAGATCTCATTTGTTTTGAGATCATCGAGGGCTTCCAACATGAGGCCAAACGGCTTATTGGAAAGCAGAGTCTGACCGGGCGTGAGATCTTCAAAGAAGTCTGCTTCGAGCACCGTCATGGCACGACCGATAGCCATCATCCGGCGTTCCAACGGCTGAATCTTTGGGGGCAGGAACTGCCGGCGCAGGTTCATCTTGTCCATCACATCGCCGACAACGGCCGTGAAAAGCTCCCTGCGGGCCAAGTCAAAAAGTTCTCCATCATTTGCCCAGAGTGACTGCATGTCAATCTCCTTGCGACTTGAGCGTCCTGATTCCGCTTGATCGAGTCAATTTGGCGGTGCAATCCGGAAATGATGTTGACAAAGACGTCCGGACGTCTTACGTTGCGCACATGCGATCGGGAACGAAATCAAAAGACAAACAGCGAAGGCGTCCAGGCGAAGTGCGTGATGCAATTGTCACTATTCTTTCCAGCAAGCCAAAAGGAGCAGCTATTTCGGAAATAGAAGATGGACTCCGCGGGCTCATTGGCCCTTCTCCCTCTTCCAGTATACGGTCTTACCTTCGCTTGAATTCGGACTCCCTCTTTCGTCGCGCAGCCCGGGGTGTCTACGCTTTGCGGGAAACCGCGAACGTAGAGTATAGCCCAAGGCGGTGCGACGATGTCCCTCTAAGATCTTATGTGTTCGGGCGCTCGCGTCTGATTGAGGCTGACTGTTTTAGTTGGCTGAAGGAACAGCGTGAGAACTCGATTCATGCAGTCGTGACTGACCCCCCCTATGGGCTGGTTGAGTATACGTCGGAGCAACAAGAGAAGCTTCGAAAGGGTAAAGGCGGCGTTTGGCGAATCCCCCCGGCATTTGATGGGTCCAAACGGTCGCCAGTGCCACGCTTTACCGTTCTTTCGCCAGAAGCTCTCACCGAGCTCGCACAATTCTTCTTTGAATGGGGCCGGGCACTGCTTCCCGCTCTCGTACCGGGAGCCAACGTTCTAGTAGCCAGTAATCCCCTGCTATCGTATGTCGTCTCGGGGGCATTGGCGAAAGCAGGACTGGAACGACGTGGTGAACTCGTTCGGTTGGTGATGACGCTGCGGGGCGGTGATAGGCCCAAAGCAGCTCATGAAGAATTCTTCGGAGTCAGTGTCATGCCACGCTCGATGTGGGAACCTTGGTTGCTCTTCCGAAAGCCAATCGAGGGAAGGGTGCAAGACAATCTGAGAAAATGGAAAACTGGGGGATTCCGTCGTCCATCTGGAGATCGACCTTTTGGCGACGTCATTCCTTCCGCCCCGACCCATCACGCGGAGCGGGCTCTCGCCCCTCACCCCAGCCTGAAACCACAGGCCTTCTTGAGGGCTGTCATTCGAGGAGTTCTTCCTCTTGGAGAGGGAGTTGTATTGGACACGTTCGCGGGCTCTGGGTCTACCTTGGCGGCAGCAGAAGCGGTCGGCTACGAGAGTGTTGGCGTTGAAAGGGACTCTCAATACTTTGACCTTGCCAGTAGCGCAATTCCCAAGCTTGCTGCGTTCAAGAATGGATTGAATCATTCCTTCGACTTGTAGATCCAGTTCTGACGGAGCTTCTCTATCCCTTCGCGATGTAGCGTTGCTGTTCTTGTTCCGAGTTCACCCCTTGCATTCTTGCGAAAGTCGTCCGTAGAAACCTGACCAAGATACACTTCTGTGAACGTCATCGGTTTTCGCGAGCGAGCGGGTTCCGTCTCGTTGTCCACGGTGTACACGAAAACGCACATCCATTGCTCCCGCGCGCCATGAGTATCAACAGCACCACCTTCCTTGCGTGTTGTCTTTATCTCAACCCCTTCCGTCCCTGCCTTGACACAGTTGTCGGGGTAAGCTCCCTGCACGACAAGGTCAGGATGACCGTTGAAGTAACAATTCATCGTAAGGGTTCTTGAATGCTTGGCCAAGCTTCCAGTCAACATGTCCGACAGCAGACCCGACATGATTGCAGGCCGAAGCATGTCGTCCAGACGCTCAAGTCCCCTTTCGACAAGGCTCGTATTCACATCACGGAAGAAGTCGTAGACGTCTTGCATCGCCATCGAGAAATCATTCAGCCGAAGCTGAAATGGAAGGTGGGCATTTGGATTGAACTTCATCGACTGAACCTGGTTGCGGAGAACGGTCATTTGACCCTCAAACTCAAGTCGCGGAGTGAATCCGCTCAGAAGAGCAGGTCGCGTCAACCGGGAGGATGAAGTGAGTGCGTGTGCGAGCGAGCTCGATAACCAAGCACATCGCGCCGGGTAATGAGAGACTGGCGCGTTGCCGCTAGCGAACCGGCTTGTTAATGGCACGGTCCTTTGACCTTCTGGGCCGGCCGTCGCACAAGCTAGCGTCCGGCCGCGTCTGAAACGGCCTTTGCCACCTGCCGGAGAAATCGTCCGGGATCATTGTCCAGTGGCCGGTTCGTGAAAAGTACGAACGTCAGTTTTCTGTCCGGGTCCGCCCAGCAGAGAGTTCCAGTTGCTCCGCTGTGGCCGAACACGTTGGTCGAAGCACCATCATACAGCGCGTTTTCACCGACTGCCCAACCCAGCCCCCAAGGTTTGTCGAGTTGTGCGTTCTGATTCGCGATCATCGACTCTCCCAGTGCTGGTTTGAGAACCGGGCGCCCCTTCTCCAGCATCGCCTGCAGAAGTCGATGGATGTCGCCAACGGTGGTATGCATCCCGCCCCAGGGAACGCCGAGACTTCTCCAGTAAGGACTGTTCCAGTTCCAGGAGGCGTCTGAATCCTGCATGCGGAGCTCGCCGCGTGCAGGCAAGTCAGAGTGCACGGTGTCTTCAATCTTTCGCTTGCCGATTCGCATGGAGCTGTGCCGCATCTTCAAGGGACCGAACACTTCACGCTGCAAGAAGCGGTCGAGAGGCATGCCCGAAACGCGTTCGACGATTTCCGAGGCCAGCAGGATGCCCATGCTCTGATAGGACACGCGTGTTCCAGGTGGAAACAGCAACGGGGTCCGAAGCGCCCCGGAAACGAATTCCTTCAGCGGGGCATGTCGTTTCCTCAGTTCGACGTTGTCAGGCAACATGTCGGGTAGTCCGGAAGTGTGGCTCAACAGGTTGCGAACGGTGATGCGCTCACGGCCGTCACCTGTGAATTCAGGCAGATATTTTTGAGCAGGATCGTCCAAAGCGATTCGCCCCTGGTCAACCAACTTCATCACAGCCATCGCCGTGACTGGCTTCGAAATGGAAGCCACGAGAAATACGCTGTCTGCCCGGCAAGGCTTGGCCCCGGCCTTACGAGACAAGCTTCCAAATCCCTGTTCGACTTCAATCTTGCCGTTGCGGGCCACCAGCAAAGCAGCCGCTCCTACCAGGCCGCTCTCGACTTGTTCTTGAATGAGTCGGGTGGCAGCCGCAAATGGTCCTGGTTTCACGCCTTCCTCCTCGGCAAATGCAATTTGTGCCGCCAAGATCAAACACGTGCACAGCCTCAATCCGCTTCCATGGATCATGGACTATCCCTCCGTTGATAATCGTTTTCGTCGTCATCCTCGTGCCCGTCCTCGAAGAAAAAGTCGAGCACGACAACGAGGGCGATGACAATAGTGATGCTTGACCCTCTTCACCTCTAGCAGATCGCTTTTCGCGGTGCCGCAGCGCGGCTCAAAGTTTCAGGCGACCTAAGGCACCAGAGCGGCCTTCTCCGCGGCCGCCAGTCCGGCTGCGCGCCCGGTAGCCCAGGCCCAAGCGAAGTTATATCCGCCAATCGGCCCGAAGACGTCCAGCATCTCTCCGCACAGAAACAGACCGGGGTGCAGGCGGCTCTCGAGTGTGCGCGCATCGAGTTCGTCCAGAGCTACCCCTCCGCCGGTGACTTCGGCTTTCTTGTAGCCCTCGTGACCACTCCATGGCAGCGGATAGCGAGTGAGCTTGTCTACCAAACGCTGACGCTCCTCGCGGCGAAGTTGGGCGGAGCTCTGGCCTCCGCGGATGTTGCCTTCATCGAGCAGAGCCTCGGCGAGCCGGGCGGGCAGATGACGTCGAAGAGCGGCGTTCACAGGGCCAGGGCTTTTTCGCAGCAACTCAACCCACGCTGGCGCATCCAGCCTGCTCCACTGCACCGAAATGGGCTGCAGCGACCCGCCTGCCTGCTGAGATTGGACTGCCAGATGCGAGATGTCCAGTAACGCTGGCCCGCTGTAGCCTTGATGCGTGAACAAGAATCCGCCGTGCGTGCGAAACGGTTTCTGCCCGCTGGAACTGGCTGTGAGCGTAACTTCCAGCGACACGCCAGCTAAAGCCGCATGGCGTGCCGGATTCTGGGTGAGTGGCGTCAAGGCGGGATAGGTGGCGTGCACCCGATGTCCCAATTGTCGCGCCCACGCCAGCCCAGTCCCGTCGCTTCCCGTGGCGGGCACAGAGAGTCCGCCGCAGGCAACAATCACGGTCCTGGCGCAAACCGGTTCGCCACTCCGAAACCGAAGCCGCCATGTTTTCGAATCTACGACAAATTCGATGTCCGTAGCCTGGCTGTCAAAGCAGATCTCAACACCCTTGCTGGCCGCCAGCGCCACCAATCGGTCTCGAACCTGCCGAGCGCTGCTGGACGCCGGAAACCATTTTCCTGTCGCTGCTTCCAGCACGAGCGGGATGCCCGCTTCCTGCTCGAAAAATCGCCGCTGGCCGTCGAGCGACCAGGAGCGCAGCAGACGACGAAGTACCGGTACCGGTGCGGTCGAAACAAACCTTTCGGGCACCAGCGCTGAAGGCAGAATATTGCAGCGTCCTCCGCCGCTAATCAAGATCTTGCGTCCTCCGTCACGCGTGCGCTCCAGCAGCAGAACACGGCTGGTACGCGAAGCGGCAAAGATTGCTGCCATCAACCCTGCAGCCCCTGCGCCGACAACGGCCACAGTCCAGGGCGGGCTGCAGCCCCGGTTGATTTTCATAGGGATTTAGAGGATAGTTTCGTTTTCTTGCATTTACTTTCTTCTCTCTCCATGCCGCTAAATCAGAGCATGCACAATGAAGTCCCCGGCCTTTCGTCTCAAGGGCTCGACAGCTGGCTGACCTATTTGACTGCCCAAGTTCCTGAGCTGGCCGCACTTCGGTCAGGGTTGGAGCACCCCGGCACTGCGGGTTACTATCACACTTTACGCGAAATTTGCCAGCAGCCGCTGACATGGGTGGATACGTCAGCACGAGTAAGCGACAGCCTCGTCCGACTGCGGGAGATCATGGCTGCCTCGGGTCTGGACGCAAAGCGAGGCGCTCTGGTCTTCACTGGTTCTGGCAGCTCGCTGTATGCAGGGGAATGCCTCGGGTTGACCCTTCAACGGGAGCTTATGGTTCCCGTCCAGGTCATTCCGGCGGGTTTGATCCTGACACACCCCAAAATAGCTCTGCCTCCAGGACAAGACTGCCTCGTCGTTTCGCTCGCTCGGTCGGGCGATAGTCCCGAGAGCACGGCTGTCGTCGATCTCCTCGACGAGGTCTACCCGCGAGGACGGCATCTCATTATCACTTGCAATCGAAATGGGCGGTTGGCCGCGAACCGTCGTAACGACTCTGGTTCTGCGGTTCTGGTTCTCGGCGATGCAACCTGCGACCGTAGTTTGGTGATGACGAGCAGCTTTAGTAACCTGGTCTGGGCGGGCCGGTCGCTTGGACTATTGCAATCACCAAGTCAGTACCTTGAACAGACCGATGCAGTTGCCAAAGCCGGGTGCCAGCTTCTGTCTGGAAGGTTTGGAGAGATCGCGGCATTGGGTGAACAGAACTTCCGGTCGGCTCTTTATCTTGGCAGCGGTGTCCGATTGGGTTCAGCTCGGGAGTCGGCTCTCAAGATGCTGGAGATGACGGCTGGGCAGGTTGTGACGTTTGCGGAAACTTACCTGGGAGTCAGGCACGGTCCGCTGGCCGCTGTCCAATCGGACACGTTGATTGTTTGTTTCCTATCCTCCGAGCCTGTGGTCAGGGCTTACGAACTGGACCTTATCCGAGAGCTGAGTCGGAAGAATCTTGGCATGCGAAAGGTGATCGTCGGAGAACAAGTGCCCCTGGACATCGCGCAACCCCAGGATCACGTGATTGATTGTGGCACTTACGCTGAACTTGGCGATGCGGCTCTTCCGATGCTCGACGTGCTCGTCGGGCAACTGCTCGCTTTCTGTCGCTGTCTCAACCTTGGACTTCGGCCTGACTCGCCTTCCCGTGAAGGCATCATCAGCCGCGTCGTGGGCTACTTTGCGATTCACCGCCGCGAGTAAGAACGCCGTCGTCTTTTGCCACATCATCGCTCTGATTGAGTCTCTGAAACGCAATCAGAACTGCAGAGCCAACTACAATCCCCCGTCCGATGACCAAGATTCTCGTCGCTGGAGAGCTCAATCCAGACATGATCCTGCAGGGTTGCGGCGCGTTCCCGACTCCAGGGAAGGAAGTCCTGGCCGGCGATTTTTCCATGGTGCTTGGTAGTGCATCGGCAATCTGCGCTATGGGTCTGGCGCGTCTGGGCAATGCGGTTTCTTTTCTAAGTCGGATCGGAACGGATCATTGGGGGACCTTCTGTCTGGAGATTTTAGAGCGAGGCGGGCTGGACATTTCGAACGTGATTCAAGACCCGGCGCTCAAAACCGGGGTCACGGTATCTCTCAGTTCTTCGAAGGATCGCGCGCTGGTGACGTTTCCGGGGGCCATCGCCGAGCTTAGTGAGGAAGACATCCCCGACGAGATTCTCAAGCGATTCAACCATCTGCATGTGTCCTCCTACTATCTCCAGCAGCGCCTTCGGCCCGGCTGTCGACGCCTGTTTGAGCGTGCCGGAAAGCTGGGACTCACCACGTCGCTAGATCCGGGCTGTGATCCTTCCGAAAGCTGGGAACGAGACTTGAGAGAGACCCTCGAAGCAACGGATTTGTTCTTCCCAAACGAAGTCGAAGCCCTGGCCATAACGCGGGCCCGGACTCCCGAAGAGTCTCTGCAAGTTCTGGCAAACGGCAGGACGCTGACTGTTGTGAAGCTGGGCGCGCAGGGATGTCTCACTCTGTCCGAAGGACAATTGTTCCGTCAGTCGGCCTTTCCCGTTGAGCCCGTGGATACGACGGGTGCCGGAGACTCGTTTAACGCCGGATTTCTCCACGCCTGGCTAGGCCGGTCGGGTCTGTCCGACTGTCTGCGAATCGGCGCGGCCTGCGGAACTCTCTCAACGATGAAACCAGGCGGAACCAGTGGGCAACCGGACGAGCAAGAGTTGGAGGCATTTCTGAACAGCTTGCAGAACGTCCTGGAACAGTACTCTCGAACGCCATAGACCTCCTGTAAGACCGAACTCATTCTTCAACGGAGACCCCCCATGCCCCATTTCACCCGCAGACAGTGTTTGGCTGCAGCATTCGCTTCTCTTTCAGCCTTGGCACCCCGGACTGCGTCGGCGCGACCTCAAACGTCGGGTGCAAGGAAGAAGTCTGGTCTCGATCTTGGGGACTTCGAGCCCAGAAGCATGCTGCATCTTCCCTCGCACCCGGTTGAGCGCGCCCGCTTTCCAGTCATCGATGTCCACACCCATCTGACTTTTTCCCTCAAGAGCGAGAAAGGGGTCGCGATGAGTGAGGAACGAAAGTTTCTAGCTGCTGCGCCAGAGCTGCTGGAAGTGATGGATCGCAAAAACATTCGCATGATGGTGAACCTGACTGGCGGGACAGGCGCGGGCCTTGCTAAGAGCATTCAACAATATGACCAGGCGCATCCTGGACGTTTTCTCACGTTTACGGAGCCGTCGTGGAGCCGCAGCCATCAGGCGGACTACCCGAAGTTCCAGGCGGAAGAAATCGCGCGTGCAAAGAAGGCAGGCGCGCACGGATTGAAAATTCTCAAGACGCTGGGACTCTATCTCCGCAAGGACCTCACCTCGGGTCCGCTCATCAAAGTGGACGATCCCCGGTTCGATCCGACGTGGGAAGCTTGTGGTGAGCTGAAGCTGCCGGTGGCAATCCATGTTTCCGACCCGGAGGCCTTCTTTCTGGAAACCGATCGCTTCAATGAACGCTTTGAGGAGCTGGCCAATCATCCCAACTGGTCGTTTCACGGGCGGGACTTCCCCAGCAATCGTGACCTTTTGGAAGCCCGCAACCGGGTCTTTGCCCGCCATCCCAAGACGCAGTTCATTGCGTTGCACGTCGGAAACAACGCTGAGAATCTGGCTTCGGTCTCTGAATGTCTGGAACGCTTTCCAAACATGCATGTGGAGATTGGCGCACGTATTGGAGAATTGGGTCGGCAGCCGCGAGCCGCTCGCAAGTTCTTCGACCGATTTCAAGACCGGATACTGTTCGGAACCGATGCCGTGCCGAATGGCGAGGACACGCCCCAGCAGATCTTTGGCGACAAGCTCTACGAGATCTATTACCGCTTTCTTGAAACCGAAGATGAGTATTTCGACTATGCGCCGGCGCCGGTACCGCCACAAGGCCGGTGGCAGATCTACGGACTCGGTTTACCGGACGGCATTTTGCAAAAGGTGTACAACGCAAACGCCGCAAGGCTGTTGGGTGTTCGAATCTAGAAATACGAAGGGCAAAGTTAGAAGTGCGAAACGGGAAGTTCGAATGACGCATGTCGAAGTACGAAGTGCAGACAAGAGATAGCAGTTGAGACCTAAAGGCCAGGCTGACAAAGTAAACCCAGTGGCGTTCCCTGACTTCAACCCGTTCAATTTGCACTCCTCTTTCGCCCTTCGACATTCGTACTTCGAACTCCACACTTCTTGTCATGGCCGTTGAGTACCGAGATTTGACAGAACAAGACATTCCCGCAGGCTTGCGGCTGTGCCGGATTGCCGGCTGGAACCAGTTGGCTGCGGACTGGGAACTGTTCCTGCATTTAAGTCCTCGCGGATGTCGGGCCGCTGTTCAGGACGGAAGGGTTGTGGGCACCGTGACGACGGTGAACTACGAGAACCGCTTTGCCTGGGTCGGCATGGTCTTGGTGGACCCTGATGCTCGCAGCCAGGGGGTGGGTACGAGGCTTCTCCAGGAAGCGATGAGCCTTTTGCGCAGTATCCCATCGATTCGTTTGGATGCCACTCCACAAGGTCGCCCTGTTTATCAGCGGTTGGGTTTCGAAGATGAATACGAACTTTGTCGCATGCAGCGGGTAGAAATCGCTGCTGCAGACTGGCTCGATAGCAATCCCCGGTCGTTGCTTTCAAGTCACGATCAGACTGAGGAACTTTCTGTTCGACCGATGAAGGCAGAAGACCTGGCTGCGGTCGGCGAGACAGATCGGCGGCTCTTCGGCGCGGACCGTCGTGAGATTCTGCAATGGGCCCTTCGACAATCACCCGAGTACGCCTGGATTGCCTTGAGTTCATCTGGCCTTGAAGGTTACTGCTTCGGTCGGCGGGGGTTTAACTTCCACCAGGTCGGCCCAGTGCATTCCCGAAGCGAGCTTGTTTCGCAGCGGCTTGTGGCGGCCTGCCTGTCGTCAGCAAAGCCTGGAACCCGATTCATAGTCGATCCTTTGCTTCACTCGCCGAGCTGGCTTGAGTGGCTGCGGCTCGCCGGGTTCGTTCATCAACGCCCTTTTACGCGGATGTCTTTGGGACCGAATCGCTACGCTGGCGTCCCGGAGGAAATGTGGACGATGTTTGGTCCAGAGTTCGGCTGATGGTCTTGAGGAATCCGGCAACCATAACCGCTCAATCTTATGTGTCAACGAGTGACACAAAATGGAACCCGTTCCCGGGGCTTCTCGGCTTATCCGACAGCAACCCAAGGTCCTTGAACGTGATCGTTTCTTTCGGTCGCTGAATCAGACTGAGAGCACATTGCAACCGGTAGAGAACGATCTTCAGGCTGATGGACTCTTTCACTGGGAGACTGATATCAGGAGTTGAACTGTAAGAATGGAACCAGGGGCAAGAACAGTATCAACTGGAGTGTCATCATGAGTGGTGACTAGACCACCAAGAATCGCCATGCCTACGTGGAAAACGATCCAGCCAACTATAAGGGGCGAGTTGGGGCAAGTTGGGGGGCAAGTTGGGGGCAAGTTGGGGGGGGCAAGTTGGGGTCAGGGGGCAAGTTGGGGCAAGTTGGGGTCAGCCCTTAAATATTAAATAATGGGCAAAACGGGACAGACTACGAATTTCGCTATATCCCGCAATCCTGAACATCGGACGTTCAACTACCTTGTTTCATTTCGCCAAACAGGCTCAAGTGATGTTGAAACTTTCTCCTGGCGCGATGATTTCGATCGGCGTGCGACGCGTTCGAGGGCATCCAACAGCTCACCGAACTCGATCGGTTTGTGGAGGCAATCATCCATTCCGGCAGCAAGACAGCGCTCGCGGTCGCCGTCCATCGCATGCGCGGTCATAGCGATGACAGGCAGGTACGTTTCAGTTCCTTCGAGGCTGCGAATACGCCTTGTTACTTTGAAGCCGTCGATGTCGGGCATTTGGATATCCATCAATACTGCGTCGAAGTGCTGGCGATCGAGGCAGGCAAGCGCTTCCTCGCCGCTGGTTACCGTCACGGCACAATGACCGTGTTTTTCGAGAACCCGCACTGCCATCAGTGAATTGACAGGGTTATCCTCGACGACAAGAATTCTGAGCCCATCCTCTTTGGACGCTGCTGGCGGAATGCCTTTGGAGTCTTCCTGAAGGCGCAGCACAGGTTCAGAGGGCACCGGTTCCTGGGTTGCTTGGATCGCGGCCAAGAGGGATGCTCTTCGGACAGGCTTCGACACATGAATCACACCCTTCAACACACGTTCGGAGGGTTCCAATCGCTTCGATGACAGGAGCACAAACGGCGTGTCCTTCAAGCCCGGTTGCCAGCAGATCTGGTCAATCATCCAGACCGCATCTTTCGGGCTCTCCAGTCGGTCAGTAACGATAAGGCCGAAACGCTGTCCGGCTGTTTCGGCTTGTTTTGCCATTCGAATCGCGGCCTCGGCTCCGAACGCACAACGCACACGCGCATTCCAGCCGAGCAAGAGCATCTGGAGCGACTCAGCGCTGGAAGCATTGTCTTCGACCAGTAGAATCGGCAACCCGAGCAAATCGGGTTTTGCCTTGCTGTTTCCCGATGAAGTTTGGTTGCGGCCAAGTCGGGCCGTGAACCAGAAGGTGCTGCCGGCGCCTGGCTTGCTGTCAACGCCAATCTCGCCGTCCATCATGTGGGTGAGTTGTTTGGAAATCGCCAACCCCAGGCCTGTTCCACCGTACTTGCGGGTTGTTGAGCCATCCGCTTGAGAGAATGATTGGAACAGACGGCTCAAGCCCTCTTCGGAGATGCCGATCCCGGTGTCTCTTACTTCAACACGAACGACCACCTCGTGCGGATTTGCATCCAGTAACTCAGCGTGCGTGACGACTTCACCCTTCTCGCTGAACTTCACGGCATTGCCGATGAGATTTTGCAGGACTTGCCTCACCCGCACGGGATCGCCGCAAAGTTGGGCAGGAATCGCGGCCGATGTTTGGCAGATCAGTTCCAGCTGCTTCTCTCTCGCACGCACCGCCAACAATTCAGTGACATCTTCAATCAAGCTGGGTAGATCGAACTCGACAATCTCGAAGCCCAATTTTCCTGCCTCGATCTTCGAGAAATCGAGTATGTCACTGATTACATCCAGGAGCGCTTCGCCGGATCTTTTCACCAACTCGGCGTATTCCCGCTGCTCGGCGGTCAGGTTGGTGTCCAGCAACAGATTGTTCATGCCAATCACGCCATTCATGGGCGTCCGGATCTCGTGACTCATGTTGGCCAGGAATTCGCTTTTCAACCGGGTTGATTCCTGGGCTTTAACGAGCAACGCCTCGATTTCAATGTTCTGCTCCTGGATTCTCTCCTTTTCTTTGCGTAACTCATTGGTGCGTGTCGCCACAGTGGACTCGAGCTCGCTCTTGGCCTCGAGGAGCTTCCGTGTACGCCAGCGCAAGGTGAGAAATCCCAACACCAGAACGACGAGCAATGCAGCCGCCCGGGCAGGCACGGTTCGCCACCAAGGCGGCGCGATCACGAACGAGAATGACGCAGGCTCGGGGCTCCAAGGACCGAGGTTGCTTTGAGCGATGACGTCGAACCGGTAAGCTCCCTCGCTCAGGTTTGGGAAACGGAGCTCGCCAAGCTGAGTTTCAACCCATTCGGATTCGGCGCCTTGCAGGCGGTATCGAAAACGCGACTGACGTTCATCGACAAAGGTCAACGCTGCAAATCGCACGCTGAAAGTTCGGTCCTCGTAGGGAACTCGGGCCGGAAGTGCAATGTCAGCGGCTCTATCCCCGAGCTTGGCATCGACGATTGCCACCGGAGGAGGAAGTACCCGAAACTGGTCGAGGGCTGGTTGATAGTGGGACAATCCATTGCTGGTGCCAACCCAGACGGAACGGTCCCGATCCAGAAAGAACGCGTTGCTGTTCGTGTCATCCCAGATGAGACCTTCGGCCCGTGCGACGTGATGGATCTGCGGTCCACGAATCATGTTGATTCCGGCGTCAGTTCCCGCCCAGACTCGGCCAGAGCCATCGTTTCCAAGAAAAACAACCTTGTCGCTGATCAGGCCATTCCCTTCGCGGTAGTGTTTGAGATCCAGTCGTTGCCCCGAAACTTGCATCCGTGTAACCCCAAAACCCCCGCGATAACCCACCCAAATCGACTGATCAGGTCCGACTGCCAGATAGGCTACAAAGTTGTCGAGCAATCCGTCGCGGACCGTGTAGCGGGTCCATTGCAAACCATCGAGACAGGCTAGGCCTCCGCGGCCTGCCGCCCACAACCTGCGCTGGGCATCGATCTGAAGGCTGTAGAAACTGTCGTTCTCTATAGCTCCACCAAACACCCGGACCTGCTCGAAGTGATATCTGTTTCCGGCAGGCGCGCCCCGAAAAAGCCCCTCCATGGCCCCCACCCAAACTACGCCCCTGTCATCGACGACCACGGTTCGCGTGCGCGGGCGGGTCTGTCCAGCCAGGTTGAGGTAGTTGTCGAGACGTCCACTTGCAGGTTCAAGGCGGGATACACCCGCCCGGTCCGACCCGATCCACAACGCCCCATCCGGAGCTGCTGCCAGAGTTCGGTGACGTGTGCTGGGGACGCCAGGAAGCGGCTGGGCACGCCATCGTCCCGTTTTGACATCCCAGAAATCCAATCCGAGTTCCGTTCCTGCCCAGAGCGTCCCACGCTTATCTCGGGTGATAGCCCAGACCACTTCGCTGCTCAACCCTTCGTTGCGGCGGAACCCAGTCCAGGAATTTCGCCCCCGCCAGCGCGCCAGCCCACCACCTCCAAAGCCGATCCACAGCGAACCCTCTCGATCCTCGGTGACTGCGAAGACCGAATTCATCACCAACCCGTTCTGAGTGTTGAGCAAACGCCACGACTCCCCCCGCCGCTCGGCGAGTCCCTGACTGGTTGGCGCCCACAGCGTTCCGCGCCTGTCCACGAACAACGAACCAAACGTGTTCGATACGGGTAATCCAGCATCAATCTGCTCGAAATAGGCCTGCCCGGACCGGCGGCGAACCAGGTGGGATGCGGTTCTCACGTACAGACTACCTTCCTTGTCGCTGATGATGGATTCAATCGTCTCGTCGAAGAGCCCGGCTTCCAAGCCTAAGACCTGAACCTGGCTACCGGCCAATCGGCACAAGCGATTCCCGCTTCCGAACCACACCTGCTGCAAAACATCGACATAGACTGCCGAGACTACCCGAGCTGGCAGTCCATTCTCTTCAGTCAGTGTGCGGAACTTGGAGCCGTCACCGATGCTCAGTCCGTTCTCGGTGGCAAAGTAGAGACTACCAGCGGCGTCCGAGGCGATTCCTTGAAACGCGATGCCACCCGCACCGATCCCTGAGGCTGGCTTCAAGGGAACGAATCGGCCCTTTTCCAGGCGTGCGGCGCCGGCAGCAAACGTGCCAGCCCACAGCGTTCCGTCTTGAGATTGGAAGATGCAGTTTACGAAGTTACTGGGGAGTCCTTCGGCGGTTCCATAGCGGACGGAACGTTTCCCATCGTACCGGTAGACACCGTTCTGAGTCGCCACCCAGAGAAAACCCTGCAAGTCTTGCAGGATGCCTTGAACCACCAGACTGCCGAGACCTTCTTCGTGGCCGTACGATTTGAAGCTGTATCGTTGCGCGAAGAGCGGACTGAAGCAGCTGGTCAGCAGGACAACCGTCAGGGATTGAAAAAAGAGAAGATCTAGTTTTTGGCGTGCTGCAATCATCAGGGCTCTGCGGCTCACTCATTCCTGGGACTATTGCAGCGTGCTCCGCCGCAGACAACTCACAGTCTTTTCGGAAGATAGCTCCAAATTCTTGAGGGATTGTTGCCCCAGGAACGCAGCCCCAAGATCCGTGCGAATTCCCGTCATTCAACCTCCTTGCATCTGCACTGGAACAAGGATATTTTGAATGACCATGATGTTGGGATTCGCGAAAGGACCGTTGTGAAACGCAGAACCTTCCTTCAAATTTCCAGCGCCGCACTGATTGGGATAGGCAATCGAGGGTCCGAACCGGCGTACCGCGTCGTGAGTGCCTACAAGACAAGCCCCCAACCGGGCATGCCCGGACCCTTTCCGGGGCAAGTTGTATCTGTGTGTTCTGCCAAGTGCATTGATGAAGCAAAAGACGAGGTTAACCCTGCTGCGGTCCGCGACATGATGGATGCTGGGATGCGGCAGTTAACCGGCGAGTCCTCAGCTCTGCAGGCCTGGAAGCGATTCATCGTTCCCACGGACATCGTCGGAATCAAGGTGAACTGTGTGGGCAAGCCGAAAGTAGTGTCGTCGCCTGAGGTGGTCGCAGAGATTGTACGAAATCTGGTGGAAGTCGGTGTCAAACCCAACCAAGTTTGCATCTTTGACCGTTTTGCCGAGCGATTGATCGAGATGAACTATGGCCTTCACTTGCCCAAGGGAGTTCAGATTCATGGTGCCGAAGCCAGCCGGGGCAGTATCCGGTACTACGATCCGGCAACCTATGTGGAAGTAGACTTCTTCGGTGAAGACGACACTCGATCTGAAATGATTGCGATGATTTCGAAGTTCACCAAGATCATCAATGTTCCCAATATGAAGGATCACGGCGCGGCCGGTGTTACCGGGTGTCTTAAGAATATTGCTTATGGAAGTTTCTCCAACATGGACCGGTCGCATCGTTTCCGAAAGACACATACCTACTCGTTTGTTGGAAGGCTGGCCGCTGTCGAGCCTGTGCGCTCGCGAACCGTGCTGCAAATTATGGATGGACTGCGGGGCGTCTGGCATGGAGGGCCATTCGCACTGAACCCTCGATTTGTGTTTTATCCAAAACAGATGATGTTCGGCACCGATCCCGTTGCTATTGACCGGCTCATGCTCGGCATTATCGAAGCAAAACGAAAAACCGAGGGGGTCGTTTCGCTCTGGGACCGAACCGTGCCGGAAGGGAGGGATCGCAACGATCCGAATGTCAGCGTTTATATTCGCGAGCCTGGCCACATTGATTTTGCTTCGACGTTGGGGTTGGGTGTCTCGGATCTGGCCACGATCAAGCTCAAGGAGATCGAAGCATGATGCTCGCTTTGCTGCTGGCAGCCTTGCCGATGATTTTTTGGGATCAGGGTCCGGAGACCGCGGCAGCGCTGAAGCAAAACGGCATTGAACAGGTGCTGGTCCCTGCCGAAAGACTGCCAGCTTGGAAGGGCAGTGGAATATCTGTTCGCGGAATCACACCCGCTGAGTGGAGTGCCTTGGAAGAAGCGTCCGCGCCGGGTGTCGATCGCCAAGTGCAGGTGGCCTCCGCGACGCGCAGTCCTTATCTGATTGCCAATGGCTGGCGCTTTATCAGAAACCGTTCAGGCAAATATCGCTATGCCCTGCCTGCTGGAAAGGCTCCACTGGCCGTTGCAGAAGCCTTCGCGTATGCTGCCTCCGCTATACTGCAGCTCGAGGCGGCGGACTTGGAATCAGCGGGCAAGATGCTCGCCTTCGTGCGCGCATTGACTCCAGCCGATCTGCCGGGCCTGGCAGACATCGCTGTCATCGACGATCAACATCCGCTCGTTGGAGAAGTAATGAATCTGCTGGCGCGCCGCAACCTGCTCTTCACTGCGGTGCCAACACCCAATCCACGCCTTCCCATAAACATTCGAATTGGATCCAAGGAGTACACTGAAGAAGAAGCCGCCAATCCCAGCGATTTTGCGCTCAAAATCAGGCGACAGTTGACCGACGACCGCCGATCGGTGCGGATCTACGGCAGCGAAACCGTCTTATGCCGGTTGACCGGCGATGAAACCCGTATCCGTTTGCACTTGCTGAATTATCGTGGCGGAAAGGTTGATGGCCTTCGCATCCGTTTGCGCGGTGCGTTCCGCAAAGGGCAGGCACGCGGGGACCAGATTAGAGAGATTCCGCTGGACAATTTCGGGGTTTCGGACGGTTCGACCGAATTCTCTATTCCCGCACTCAACATGTACGCAATCGTTGACCTTCAGCGCGAGAAGTAATCTGATCTCCGCCGTGAAGCGCGGTACTATGCATCACCCCATTGGCACTGCGCGCCAGCTCTCCTCCCTGAGGAGGGAGTTTTCCTGCAGTTTGCGACGAAACCAGGTCACATGAAGTGCCAATTTCGGTAGGCGCCTTCAAGTGGAGCATGCTGGCGACTCTGAGCCCTACGAAGTTCATCTGAAGTTTACTTCGATGCAACGTGATGTTTACCTGGGTTGTGTTCAATGACCTTTCTATCCTCTCGGATTTGACCTGCAGATAGGTGCAGCCATGCCAGAGTTTGTCGTTCCCTCAAAATATAAGAGCATTTTTAACGAATACGACTTGAGCGTTATCAAAGCCGATCACCGTCCAGCAGAACGGGCCGATCTTCGTCTTTACCGACGGCAGTTCATCGACCGTGTCAAGAGCCGCTATCCCAATCCCAAATGGCTCCCTCCTCCGCTGTTTGAAACCATCTGCAAGATCGAGAAGCTAACCGACGATGAGTTCTCGGAACTCATGGGAGCCTTCCGTTTTGTGTGAGATGTTGCCTTAGAACTCACTGGACCGGAGTGCCCAGTTCGACAGCAGGTCGTCTCTGGGCATGCGAAATCCTCACTTCCAGCGCTATCTCATCCGAAGAATTTTGAAAGTAATTGCCCGTTCGGGCCATTCCTAGTTACTATTGACAGATCTTGGACCGATTCCCTCAATCCCAAAGACGTCCCGCGTGGCCAACTGCCTACGCAGATTGTGCCGGAGGGTGATCATGAAGGCCTCAACCTTTTTGCTGCTGTCGGCCTTGAGTCTTGGCCAGACCGATCCCCGTGGTTGGGGAAATGCTCATTGGGGCATGACAAAGCAGCAACTGTTGCAGCGCCTCGGGGCAAAAGATGTTCCTCTCAAAACAGTGTGGGGTCCGAAGCGCGAAAGCAGACTCGGCTTGGATTTTTCGCTCAACTCGTTGAAGTTTCGGGCTTACTTCTTCCTGGACGAAGCGGTCGGTCTTGATCTTGTTGAACTCGTTTGCCAGGACGTGGACTATTTGACCCTAGCTGACTTCAACCGCCTGGAAGCCGATCTGACTGCAAAATACGACCCTCCACGAACGCGGAAGGTCGATACCAAACAAGGCATCGACGCGGAGGCCAAGTGGACGGTGGGATCCACATCAATTGATTTGGTGTTGATTAAGATGAGCGGTCGGGCTGGTGACAAGGTCATTCAATCAAAAGGGTTGAGCATCACCTACAAGCGCGTAGGTGTGGATAAATTATAGGAGTCCTGCATCAGTTTGCGAGTTGCCGATCGGATCATCAATCGTCAACCTGGCCACTTTGGAAGTACCGCCTTGTCCTTCCACAACTCCGTTACAAACAATTTGAAAGTAATCACCGTCTCGAGCCATCTTTCATTGTTGAGGATACATCTTCGAGCGATTGCCTCGATCGAGAACACCCCTTTTGGCAGGAGGTGCAAAATGGTTGGCGCTCGCAAAGTCTGTTCAGTTCTGACGAGTTTTGCTTTTCTTTTACAAACCCTGATTCTGCCGCTGGCTGGCAACGCGCAGACGCCAAAGAGATCCCAAGTGCTGGTTTGTGTTCCACAAGATCTTGTCACGAAAGAGTGGTGGACCTATCCCTATCCTGGAAGCGAGATTGATGTTTTCAAGAAGCTGCTTGCAAACTACATCCTCGCCCATGGAGACCCGCGGGTGCAGTACCGAATCAAGGCCGATGCATTCGAGACCTTTAAACGCGCCCGTCGGGCTTCAGCTCCCTACACGCCGGATTCCCGTAGTCTTTTGGAAGAGGTCAGTGCAGGACAGACCTGCCCTCCCGCGAATTACCCCAACACGCTAGAAGTGCCTGCCAAACAAGGTTCGCCCAATTCTTTGGATCCGGTTGTCACTGGGATTGCTGCAGCCGTACTGGCAGAGACTCCTACTCGGAAGGACGGCGCCCAGCCGACGTGCGATCAACTAGCCGACAACCCTTACGACCCCCAAAAGGTTGGCCGTGGCGTTCCATTCGACCAGATCAATGTCGGCGAGGCGCTTCCGGTCTGCGAGCAAGCTGCCAAACGCCAACCTCCCCAGGCACGATACCAATTCTTGTATGGGCGAGTTCTGGAAGCAGCCAATCGTCACGCAGACGCTGCGCAAGAATACTCCCGGGCCGAGCAGGCTGGTTATGCAATGGCTGCCTGCAACTTGGGAAGACTCTACATCACGGGGCAGGGTGTTTCATCGGATCTCCAGAAGGCAGCGAACCTGTACCGCAAAGGAGCCAACGCGGGGCTTGCTGTTGGTTTTTACGGTTTGGGGCAGCTCTACGACTTGGGCAAAGGCGCTCCCAAGGACTGGGGAGAGGCAGCCAAGTGGTACCAGAAAGCAGGAGACGCTGGATATCCCGATGGCTACGCCGACCTCGCTCACCTTTACGCCAGGAGCAATCCGCCCAACCATGGAGAAGCTTTCAAGTGGTCTCAAAAAGCGGCGCAAGGTGGGTCTGCTTGGGGTTCCTCGCAACTGGGCTGGCACTACCAATACGGAGCGGCTGTCAACAAGGATCTTGTGTCAGCCAAGAGCTGGTATGAACGGGCTGCGAATCAAGGGCTGGCCGATGCGATGTATCGGCTGGGCCTGATGTATCGGATTGGCGAAGGTATCCCATCAGCCCCCGCCACAGCCGCCCAATGGATGTATCAAGCGGCAAAGCGGTCACACCACTTTGCCGAGGCGGAACTCGGCAACATGTTCTATAACGGCCAGGGAACCCAGAAAGACGACCAGGCAGCGTTCGGCTGGTATCTGCTGGCGGCTCAAGCCGGCATCGTCCAAGCTCAAAACTCTCTGGCAGCGCTGTATGAACTGGGACAGGGTGTAGCGAAGAATGAGATCAAGGCGGTCACGTGGTATCGGGCGGCCGCCGCCCAGGGCGATGCCTACGCTATGTACCAACTCGGTCTGCATTTGCGCCGGGGTAGCGGTGTGGCTTGGAGCGAAGCAGAAGCCATGGACTGGTTCAAAAAGGCCGCAGCCAAGGGGCTGGCCGAGGCCGAGTGGGCTGTGGGCTATGGATACAAGGAGGGGCTTGGCGAGAGCGCTGGCCAAGGCAAGCAAGACTTTCATCTGGCGGCTGAATGGCTGGCGAGGGCAGTCCAACACGGTAGTGATGCCGCGCTCATCGAGCTGGCATGGCTGTATTACAAGGGCTGGGGAGTAGAACGCGATCCGCAGCGGGCCCAGAGCCTCTATCGCCAAGCCTCGAACAGCCGCTATCCGAATGTTGCTGCGATGGCCAAGCTGATGCTCCAGGAGGACACGGACACCGTGACCCGACAGACTCGGCCCTCTGGGTCATCAAGTGAGACTTCCGACTGGGTACCATGGGTCGTCGGGGGCGGCATCCTGCTGGCCTACCTCATGAGCGGGCCAAGCTCACGCCAGTCTGCTTCCGCTCCACCGAGCAGCACGGATTCATCCTTCAGTTACTCATCTGATAGTTATTCATCCGGCAACGATACAAGCTGGAGCAGCTCCGCTTCATATTCGGAGCCTAGCTACCGCCAAGTTAGAGACTCGAGCAGCTTCATGACACCGAATGGCCTGGACCTCAGTAACCCGACCCACGGCGGCGCGTCAACCCATCGTGAGCGACAATAAACCGATGCCGAGAGAGGCTGATCCGACCATGGGCATCCAAAGGAAGGCACTCTCAGTTCTTCTGTTCAGCACCGCGCTGCTTGGCGGTTGTGAGCAAGGACCGCGTGACAGAGTTTGGAATATTACCAGGCAAGACACCCGCGCTACTTGACAGCGAAATGGACTGGGGTTCCGAGGTCGGTTTCGATGTCAAGAACGAAGACGAGCGCGGCACGATTCATATCTCTGTGACTCTGTCACGGTCAGCGCTTTCTGCTGGCCGTGGGCTTTTCCCTCCGCCGACCCACGACCACCGCTAACTGCTCGGTGATCGTGGCTACCTTCCTTACTATGGGATATCACGGACACACCCGTGCCTGGTTGGAGACCCGACAGTGAGCAACGTGCAACAGTGGTACATCCGCAAGGATGGCGTCATCCATGGCCCTGCATCTGTAGCGGACTTGAAAGCCCTCCTGGAAGCGAAGCGGATCACGCTACAGGAGGAGGCCGGCCCAACCCAGGAAGGCCCTTGGCGTCCGCTTAGCAGTTATCCAGAATTTGCGCCGGTTCGCCCGATTTCCGAACTCTTCGGCACGGAAGCCGTGTCTCAAGCCCCTCGCCCCATCAGCGAACTGCTTCCCTCCACAAAGACGGAACCACTAGCGCCGCATCATCCGCCTCTCCGGGCGGGTTCTTCTCCCACGGGCGAGACCGAGGAAATTCGATTCGAGAAGCTAAAGTTAAACAAACTCTCAGTTGTAGGGTGCGGGATAGGCTTGGTAGTCGTAGCGTTTGTCGCGTTTGGGCTCATCTTATCGGCTAGCAGCCTGTCGGACTTAAGTTCGGCAGCTGCGATGTGTCGGTAGAAGGAGCCGCCGAATCGAAGTAAGCTCGGCACAGCGTCTCGGCGACAAGCAACGTTTCGTTTAGGCAGCTTCA
>Ga0187893_10001386_pt1 | contig 58497 bp, 44 predicted proteins | sample MA1701074metaG_FD_139574 | JGI IMG/M metagenome (GOLD analysis project Ga0187893, IMG submission 139574) | White microbial mat communities from a basaltic lava cave in the Kipuka Kanohina Cave System on the Island of Hawaii, USA - MA170107-4 metaG ...
GAAGGCACGAAACTTCGAGCTCAGGAAATCTACTTCAACCAGAACATGAAGAACCATCACAGCTCGTCGGTGCTGATTGGCGATACGTTGTACGGCTTCTCAAGCGCCGTTCTCACGGCCATGCGGTTCGACAACGGTGAGGTGATCTGGAAGGATCGCAGCGTCGGCAAGGGCTCTCTGGTGTTCGCCGACGGTCATCTGTATTGCTTCAGCGAAAAGGGAGTTGTCGGTCTGGTAGAAGCAACACCGAACGGCTACCAGGAAAAGGGCCGCTTCAGCATTCCCCAGGAATCCCTGCCTACCTGGAGCCACCCCGTGGTGGCAGGTGGGAGACTCTACCTTCGGGATCAGGATAGTCTCTACGCGTTTGATGTGAAGCAAAAGAAATAGCGACGAAGTTCTGCTGTTGCGCCAAGTATGCTCTACGCTGCCGGCTTGAAGTACAACACCATGCTCGCTCCTAATGCCACAAACAAGAATCCGGCGTAGAGCAGTGGATTCGGCGCCACCTTGGGGGGATGCAGCCACATTGAAAATAGCACGTTCACCAGCGGAGCCCCTCCAAACACCAGCGGCATGACGTAGGTTGGCAGGCCCCCCGTCCGGAAAGCCCAAATAATACACACGGCGCCCAGTGCCCCCAAAGCTCCACCCAGCCCCGCCGAGAGCGTGCCGCCGGTATTAAAGTTGTTCAAGCCCCCTTGCGCCGATAGCGTGATGACGGGCACCAACACTCCAATCAAAAAGTAGGCGATGCCAACGCACAGCAACGCCCGGAGCGGGTTTCCTAACTGAACTTGTCCCTGATGCAAAATCGGTCCGTACATGCCCCACGAAATCACCGCGCCTACCACGAAGAGGGTCCAAACCATAGGGAGTCTCCTAGTCAAAAGAATTGGTTGTCAGCGGGTAGCGTTCAACCGATTGCCGCTTCGCGTCCTGGCCAAATCCAGCCCTCAAAGCGACTCAGCGGTCAGGCGAGCGCGGATTGCCAAGCCCTGTTTGCTGATTCGCGGTTTGCTGACTAACCGTTTTCCCGAAACAATATATCGCCTCACGTGTGCGCAGATAGATCCGACCGTCGGCAATGGCGGGAGTCGCGTTACAGTCCTCTCCCATGTCGTTGATGGACAGGATATCCCAATCTTTGCCTGGTTTCAGCACGGTGACCTTGCCTTCGTGACTGACAGTGAAGACCTTGCCATCGGCTGCCACAGGAGATGCGAAGTAATCTCCCAGTGCGCCCTGGAGTCTTCCCTGTTTCAAGACGGCCCCAGTGCCTGCGTCAAGGGCCGTCAAGACTCCTCCCTCTTTCATCAGGTAGAGCACATTCTGATATAGAAGTGGTGAAGGAACGTTAGGCAGAGCCTTCTGATACCGCCAGAGAAAATTCCTCTCCGTGAGATCGCCTTCGCCGCCCAGGCGAAATGCCAACACCGCGTTCTGTGCCGCCCGGCGCGACCGATAGAATCGCCAATCGCGTTCGCCGAGAAATCCGTCCCGGTCCAAATCAAACGACTTCCAGTCCTTCTGCATCTTGTCGTCGCTGGTTTCCTCAGGGGAGAGCTTCCCGTCTTTATTCCCGTCCTTTGTTTTCAGCACATCCTCAAAAGGCGGAACGTTCTCTTGCTGCCCCTCGTCTGCACCACCAGCCCAGCCATGTACATAAACGATGTTGTCGCCGAGAACAGGAGTCGATTTCATCTGCCAGGTGGAACCCCGCGTCCACCAGATTTCCTTTCCGGTAGCTACTGAATAGGCTGTGAGCTGCAGCGAGCCAGAGATAATAACTTGAAGTTCCCCACCCTTAGGTCTGTAAAGAATGGGGGTCGCGAAACCACGGGTGTATTCCGGACGCTCAATGCGCCACTTCAATTTGCCGCTGTTCTTATCTACTGCGACAAAGAATGATCCACTTTCGGCATCGCAAATTTGGAGCACCTTGTCCTCAGCGAGAATGGGCGAAGCTCCCATGCCGAACGGGTTGTTGAAAGGGCCCAACGGAGTGCGCCAGCGCTCCTTGCCACTCAGATCAAACGACATCAATCCATAGTCGGTAAAGAAGACGTACAGGTTCCTTCCATCGGTAACCGGACTCGGCGAGGCCGGACTGTTGGCTTTGTGCAGTTCTTCCTTGCGAGGCCGCGCAATCTCGACGCGCCACAGGATCTTTCCGCTGCTACGATCCAGGCAGAAAATGAGCATGTTCTGTTCATCATAGCCGGTTAAAAAAATGCGATCCTGCGTCAGCACCGGAGACGAATGCCCCGCCGGCAATGGCGTTCTCCAAATGACGTTCTCCTGCGGTCCGAATTTTACGGGCAGATCCTTGGTATCTGCCAGGCCTGAGGCGTTCGGGCCACGGAACTGACTCCAATCACCGGCCAGGGATGGGGTGCAAAGTACAAGTGTGAGACTAAGAAGGCTCTGCAGTTTGAGTTGTGGCATCAGAAGGTCCTCTACTTAGTAACCTTGAAAGGACTACAGAAACGAGAACAGCACAACTAACCTCAACAGGTTCGCTGACTTGACTGTCACCTTGAAAATTGACGGCTCATTCTAGCATCTCTCTTGTCCGTTGCAATCCGCAAAACCCTGTGTGATATTACGTTGTCAATCCTTGCGCAGTTTCCCAGACACCTTATGCGGTTCATTCTAGCCAGCATGGTCATCGCCGTTTACCTTCTCCACCAGGACCTCTGGTTCTGGCGAACCGCGCAGCCACTGGTTTTTGGGTTCCTGCCGATTGGGCTCTTCTACCACGCAGTTTTCTGCCTCCTCTGCTCCGTGGTCATGATCCTGCTCGTGAAATTTGCCTGGCCTGTGCAGTTCGACGAGACCGCATCCGCCCTCCTGCCGGAGGACGAAGGCCGTTGATACCTGCCCTCTTTGTTTTCACCTACCTGGCGGTTGTTCTCTATGTGGGCATCTTTGCTTTTCGTCGATCCTCGCGTCGCGAGAGCGCCGAAGACTATTTCCTCGCCAGCCGCTCCTTAGGCCCAGCCGTTTTTCTCTTTTCGCTGTTCGGTACCAATATGACGGCGTTTACGATTTTGGGATCTTCCGGCCATGCCTTCAGCAATGGCATTGTCACTTTCGGCCTGATGGCGTCCGCGTCCGCACTCATCATTCCTCTGACGCTGTTTTTCATTGGAACTCGGCTTTGGGCTCTAGGCAAGCGATTCGGCTTCATGACGCCGGTACAGTTTTTTCGTGATCGATGGGAATGCGGTCACATCGGCACCGTGATCTCTATTGTCCAGGCTGCACTGCTGGTTCCTTACATCATCATTGGCGTGATGGGTGGCGGATCAACCCTTTCAGCAATCAGCGGCGGCTGGATTCCCTACTGGCTGGGCGGTGCCACGGTCGCCCTCGTTGTGATGGGTTACGTTTTCTTTGGAGGCATGCGCGGCACAGCCTGGGTGAATACGCTGCAGACCATCCTTTTCCTTTCGTTTGGGGCAGCCGGGCTTTTTGTGATCGGCTCAGGCATGGGCGGGTTCCGGGAAGCAGCAGAGGGAATGCTCGGCTCTCCTGCAACAGCGCCGCTGCTTACGCGCGAACGCATTTCTCCCTGGTTCTTTTTGAGCTATACATTCATCCCACTCTCCACCATCGCGTTTCCGCACATTAACATCTTTTGCTTGACGGCTCGCCGCATGCAGCAGTTCAAACCCACGGTGATTCTTTACCCAATTTGCCTGTTGGCAATCTGGCTACCCAGCGTTTTTCTCGGCGTAATGGCAAATCGAGCGACAGAGGTGCCCTCCATTGCGGCCAAGCTCGAGGCCAGACAAACTCTAGCCACGCAAGGCAGCGCGTTGCCGCCTGAAGAGCGCAGCCGCCTGCGCCAGACTGCAGCAGGTGACGACGTCATTGTACTCCTGCTCAACCACTACGCTCCCATCTGGCTGGCTGGCCTGCTGGGTGCCGGCATCATGGCGGCGGTTATGGCAAGCGACTCACAGATCCTGGCTCTCTCTACCATGTTCACCGAAGATGTCTTTGCGTTCTATGGAGGCAAAGAACGCTTCGGCCCGGCAGCGCAGGTCCATACCGGAAGGATTTTTGTTCTCGGACTGACTGCCTTGGCCTACCTCATTGCTCTGCGGGCTCCAACCACCATCTTTGAACTGGCCGTACAGTATGCGTTCTCTGGCTACGCGTCACTGTTCCCCTTGTTGGCCGCTGCGCTGTTCTGGAAAGGCAGTACAAAATGGGGCGCGCTAGCCTCGACGCTGTGGACGGTTTTCGCAGTTGTTGCGGTCGCGGTCTTTCAATACGCCGTTCCGGCACCTCAGCCTGGACCGCCAACGACCGTTTGGACGCTGTTTGGGACGGCTGCCTTAAGCCGCACACCCGGAGGAACTTCAATATTCGGACTGATGCCAGTAGTTCCGATGGTGCTGATCTCGCTATTGCTAATGGTCGCGGTTTCGCTCCTGACCCGAAAACCAGGTCAGCAAACTTTGATTCGCTACTTTCCGCGAGCTGAGGAGAGTACTTATCGGGAAGGTGCCGGCCCGTGCTTCGTTGCCAGCGCAATCGAATAGCATTCCTCACCGATCACCCCATGGAGAAATTCTGGTAGCCCAAAGGTTGGTGTCGTCCGGTTTGCGGAGGCAGCCAAATCGAAACTGAACAGTGCTGCCGTGAACTCAGAGAGTGTATCTCGACGGGAAAAGCCGCGGACTCGCCAACGCCGCAGGTGCGCTACACGAGCAGGACCGCTTCGAGGCCAACGATTGAAATAGAGGAATATCATGTCCAATTCATCCACAATCGGCACTACGCCTCCCATGACACAGGTGCAGTGGCTGATCTGCATCATTGCCTCCATCGGCTTCGCTTTCGACACCTATGAACTGCTCATGCTTCCCCTGATCGTACGTCCAGCGCTCGAGCAGCTTGGAGGTTTGCAGTTCGGCAGCCCCGAGTTTGCCCGCTGGCGGGATTTCATGTTCTACGTACCCGCAGTGTGTGGCGGTGTCTTTGGGCTGCTAGGCGGTTACCTAACCGACCTGCTGGGACGCCGCAGGATACTGACCTGGAGCATTCTTCTCTATGCAGGTTCGGCCTTCATGGCGGGCTTTTCAACGTCACTGCCGATGCTACTGATACTGCGGACAACGACTTTTGTTGGGGTCTGCGTTGAGTTTGTTGCGGCTACGGCCTGGTTGGCGGAACTATTCACTGAGCCCAAGAGGCGAGAATCAGTGATTGGATGGACGCAGGCCTTTTCCTCGCTGGGTGGCTTCTTGGTGAGTCTCATGGCACTTGCAATCGCCAACACGGCAATGAGCCTGCCAGCCATTCATGGCCGCCATGACAACTGGCGCTATCTGCTGATCTCCGGCCTGATTCCTGCAATTCCTCTCATTCTAATTCGTCCATTTCTGCCCGAGTCACCAGCCTGGAAACAGAAGAAAGCCGCGGGTACTTTGAGGCGACCCAGTTTGGGTGATCTCTTCAAACCTGAGTTCTCGCGAACCACGATTGTTTCAGCGCTGATTTTCGCCTGCAGCCTGGGCGCTGCGTTCGGCGCCATTCAACAGTTGCCACAGATCGTACCCGCTTTGGTGAAAGTTGACGCAAGCATTCCGCCTGCACAGCGGCAGCAAATCGTTCAGGCTACCGTTGCCGGTGTACAGACGGTCCAGGAAATGGGGGGCCTTGCGGGCCGAATGCTTCTCGCCTTCTTAGCCGTGCGAATTGTCTCCCGACGATCCTTGCTACGCGTGTTTCAGATTCCCGGTCTGATTATCTTGCCGTTGGTGTTCCTCTACCCTGCCGTCGATGACCTGACACTGCTGAAGTGGGGCATCTTTTTCGGGGGCTTGTTTACGGTGGCGCAGCTCAGTTTCTGGGGTAACTATCTGCCACGCGTTTATCCCACGCACTTGCGAGGGACCGGTGAGAGTTTCGCCGCTAACATCGGTGGTCGCATGATCGGCACGTCGGCAGCAGTGCTCACCACGCAAATGACAGGCCTGATGCCTGCGGGTCCGCCAGCGACAAAGCTCGCCTACGCAGCAGCGGCGGTGGCAGCTCTCGTCTACATCGTGGGATTGATCGCCAGCTTCTGGCTACCAGAGCCGGCCGAAGAGCTTCCCGAGTGACGAAAGGGTGAGACAGGATTCACAAGAAGAAGGCGGCCCGAGCATTGTTACTCCAAGGCCGGATACTTAGGAAGGGCTGACCATGACTGATGATGAGTTAACCGAGAAAATCATTGCTTGCGCGTTCAAGGTTCACAAGCCTTGGGCCACGGGTTTTCAGAAAGGGTCTATGAAAATGCAATGCGAATGGAATTAGCTCGCCGCTCGTTGAAGGTAAGGCAGCAAGTAACAATCCAGGTTTACTACGAAGGCGAAGTAGTCGGAGAGTTTGTTCCTGAACTTTGGCTTGAGGATCGAGTCTTGGTAGAACTGAAAGCAGTTCTCAGCCTGCAGAAGGAGCACGAGGTGCAACTGGTCAACTATCTCACAGCAACGAAGATCGATATCGGATTGCTCATCAACTCTGGTCCTTCCGTCGAAATCAGACGCGAATTCCGAACCTATAAGTCAAAGACTACCGCCGTAAGCTGAACTGTGCCGTGCATCCTTATCTGGCCCTTGCCTCAGGTCATCTTGTCAATCTTGTTAATCCTGTCCAACCTCCTCGGTAGTCCTATCCAACTTCATCGTCAGTCCTGTCGCTCTTAGGGTTCAAGAACTCCATACTTTGATGAGTAGTGCAGCGGAACTTTCAGGGCGCGTTTGTGTTCGAGGAAATAAACCGTGCAGCTATTGTAGGGAAACGAGTAGATGTGGATGGAAACGGCTCGCCGATTGAGTTCCGCTGGGTTGGCGACAGAGTGAATCGGCTCCTCAGGCTCGACTCTGCCGGGGTTTGACGGGTCCATCCAGTAACGGCCGGACTCAGCGAGCTCACAGTGTTCGGTGCCATCCTGCCCTCCGACGACTCGATAGTTCTGAACCAGCAGCTTCCCAAGCGGAACGGCCATCCAACAATTCTGACCACGGTGGTTGTGGATCTGGCTCTTTTGTCCCGCTTCCCAACAAATCGAGAGCACTTCGTAGAGGTCGGATTTGTCGATGAGGTTGCGTGTATAGTGCGACTTTCTGAAAAAGAGATACTCGTTGAGGCCGTCGGGGTCAATTGGATGGTTCTTTAGAAACTCATGCACGCCTTCCAGAGTAAACTGAGGACTGCTTAGGCTCCGAAGTTGTCGAACGAATTCGTGAATCGAATACTCAGTCATTGTCCTCCCCTCAACAGAGCCAATGCGCACAGGCTGGCAGCCTAAAGATACACCCAAACGGAAGTTGTGAGACAGCGACTCGTTCTTGTATCCTGATCAAAGATTGATTCATTGATTCGTGGCTCCAGTGGCTCAATGACTCAACCGGGAGACCACCATGTCGATTCAACGACCCATTGTCACCCACGATCCGGAGAACAGCGAAACGCCCTTGAGTGAGATGCGTTCCTGGGTCACGCCCAACGTGTTCTTTTTCGTGCGTAACCATTTCGACGAGCCGGATATCGCGCCGGAAGCTTGGAGGCTTCAGGTTCAGGGGCAGGTGCGATCTCCACGCGTCTGGACCTGGGAAGAGCTGGCCGGCCTTCCCGAGCGGACTGTGTTTGCCACTATGGAGTGCGCCGGCAACGGCCGCTCGTTTCTGCATCGCGTCGAACCCGGAGTCCAGTGGGGTGCTGGGGCTGTAGGACATGCCGAGTGGACCGGCGTTCCCCTGTCTTCGGTGCTCGAGCGTTCCAAGCCGTTGAGCGACGCGCTGGAGATCCTGTGTGAAGGCGCGGACTCGGGAACAGAACCCGATCATCCGGAAGTCATGCGTTTCGCCCGCGGGCTCCCGCTCTCAAAGGCCTTGCATCCGGACACGCTGCTCGCCTTTCGCATGAATGGCGAACCGCTGACACGTAGCCATGGCTCTCCCGTTCGTCTGATTGTCCCCGGCTGGTACGGCGTTTGTTCGGTCAAATGGATCACACGGCTGGAAGTGTTGGATGGAGCCTTCAGCGGCTACTTTCAATGGAACAAGTACACGATTCGCCGTCGTGAGGGGGCCGTCGACCGCAAAGTTCGGCTGACCCGCATGGCCGTGAAGAGCGAGATCATCCGGCCTGGGTCCACCGCCACGCTGCAGCCTGGTATGAATCGAATTTCCGGAATTGCCTGGGCGGGTGAAGAGGCCGTGGCCGGCGTCGAGGTGAGCGTGGATGGCGGCGCAACCTGGCGAGCTGCTGCATTGGTTGGACCGCACGCACCTTACTCCTGGGCGCTTTGGGAATATCTATGGGATGCCAGTCAAGCCGGCGAGTACTCGTTGATGTGTCGCGCCACTTCAGCTGCCGGCGACAGCCAACCCGGGGAACATGACCCCCTGAGGGGAGGATACATGATCAACTTCCTGCGCGCTCATCATGTCAAGGTCGTCGGTGCCGGACGGGCGACGGAGTCGTGGGGAGACGCCGTTTCGCGGTCGGATGTCATGTCGCATCAGGCAAAGGAGTTTGCACACAAGCGACTCGACATCGAGCTGAATTCCGAGTTCACCGATGGCGGCGGAATTTAGTGGCTTGTTCGGCAGGGCCTTATGGGTTGGTTCGGCTTGCCCAGATAGTTGTCCAGTTTGTTGCGAACGCGGGAAATGCGACGGTTCTCCACCATGAGGGATCTAAGCCAGGAAAGTGACCGGACAGGATCTCAACGAGTGAGTTGAACCCTTCCATGTTTTCGTTTACCGTTCTATCCTGCAACTCCAACGCGACGCAGATCTGGTCAAACGTGTACTGATCGCGCTTGAAGCCGAAAATTCGCCGTACTTCTGGCCAAGAGAAAGCCATTTCGCCTCCAACACAATTGCCGAGTCGCGAAGTCGGTATTGTTCGAGCTTTAAGGCTTCCTGAGTTGCGCAAAGCAGACCAGGATGCGCAGCGAAGTTCCGGTTGTAACGGATGCGAACCTTTAGGAACCGATAAGCGCGACCAATAACGATTCCGACCTTTCTGCAAGCGATCCGCTCTGATTGCTGAAAGTTGACTCATGGCTGCTGAACAGTGGCAAATGCCTTGTCTAGCGCTTTGACCGCTTCATTGATGTCGTTCTTCGAACACGTCAGTGCCGGTCCCAACCGGATGACGTGTCCCCACAGACCACCCTTCCCGATGAGCAATCCAAACTCGCGTGTCTTTTCAAAGACGGCGACCACAGCTTGCGGATTCGGCGACTTGTCCGGGTGAATCAGTTCCAACGCCTGCATCAACCCCATACCCCGCACTTCACCGATGAACGCGTACTTCTTCTTCAGTTCCTCCAGCTTGTCGCGAAAATACCTGCCCACTTCCTTCGCATTCTTGACCAACTCTTTCTCTTCGATATACCGGATGACAGCGAGCGCCGCCGCCGCCGTTATGGGATTTCCGCCAAAGGTTGAAAACGTTTGCGATTTGTAGCTGGCAGCCACTTTGGGGGTTGCGATGGTAACCCCAATGGGAACCCCGTTTGCCATGCCTTTGGCGAAGGTCATGACGTCGGGTTCCACCTCCCAGTAGCTGATTCCAAACATTGCTTCTCCCGTCCGGCCCCAACCGGTTTGGACTTCATCGATGATCAGCAGGCCACCGTACTTTTTGATGATGTCCCGGACAACTTTGAAATACTCCTTCGGCGGCGTGATGAACCCGCCGACACCTTGAATTGGTTCTGCCAGGAACGCGGCTATTGCTCCAGACGTCGTCGTTTGAATGAGTTCTTCTACATCGGTCGCGCAGCGGAGTTCGCAGGAGGGATAAGTCAGCCCGAACGGACACCGATAGCAATAGGGCGCCGCGGCATGGACGACGCCTGGAACGGTCGTTGGCAGCACCTTCCAGGTGGAATGCCCGGACGCTCCCATCATCGCATGTGACCGTCCGCTGTATCCATGCCGCAATGCAACGATCTCCGAAGCACCCGTGTGCAGCTTGGCCACAACCAAGGCGGTCTCATCGGCTTCCGTACCGCTGTTGGTGAAGTAGCTTTGCTGCAAGCGCCCCGGTGTAATCTCGGCAAGCTTCTCGGCAAGCTCCACAACCGGCTGATTGATGTAAAGCGTCGAGGTATGCTGCACCTTCTTCATCTGCGCCTCAATGGCAGCATTGATTTCAGGCTGGCAATGACCGATGCTCACCGTGAGCACGCCACCGAAAAAGTCCAGGTAAGAGCGCCCTTCGGTGTCCCAGACGCGCATGCCTTCGGCGCGTTCCACAACCAGCGGCTCGCGGTAATAGGTATTGGCACAAGGCCAAATGTATTGTTCTTTCTTTGAGACGGTATCGTTCTGGATCTGCGTCGTCATGCGAACTCCTTCTGAAGAGTTGGAAATGCGGCTACCAGCGTCTGCGGTATAGTAATACCTTAAGCCGAGCGTTGTCAGGAAGGATTCTCGCTTTCCTGTTGGCGGGTTTGCAACCGTAGTCCCTTTTTTGCTTCGGCTTAGTCAGTCACGAAGTGGTATAGTCTTTTCGTCCGCTCTGCCAATGATTCGATCAAGCCTGCATGTGAAACAAGCGGGCCAATGTTCCCTCGCTCAATCATTCATACTGAACAACACTAACTTCCGCCGAGAGAGCAAACGTGGCTCTTCACCTAACCGAGCAGAATGTCGAGCAGCTTCTCACCATGCCCATCGCCATTGAGGCAGTGGACGAAGCCTTTCGACAACTGGGCAGCGGTCAGGCCGAAAATCTGCCTAGGCGCCGGCTGCATTCCGCCAAGGGCATGATGCACCTGATGGCGGCCTCGCTACCTTCCTGCGGCTTCTTCGGCTACAAGACTTACACGGTATTCCCCGAGCGAGTGAAATTCACAGTTTGCCTGCATAGTTCGGAGAACGGTGCCCTGCTGGCTTTGATCGAAGCCAATCGACTGGGACAGATTCGCACCGGAGCTGCGAGCGGCGTTGCCACGCGCTGGATGTCGCGAATCGACACGAAGGTTGTCGGTATTATCGGCGCCGGCCAGCAAGCCTACACACAGGTGGAAGCCGTGTGTCAGGTGAGACCCGTCAATCAAGTGCTTGCGTATTGCCGTTCAACTGAACGACTGGCACAGTTCTGCAAGGAAACCAACGAACGGCTTGGCGTGCTCTGCCATGCAGCCAATTCAGCGGACGAAGTCGCCGCGGCGGCCGATGTTCTCATCACGATCACGAATTCCACTTCGCCCGTGTTCAAGGGTGAGTCGCTGAGGCCTGGAACTCATATCAACGCCGCCGGGTCCAATTTTCTGATCAAACGAGAATTGGACGAAACCTGTATCCGCCGCTGCCGCTCGATTGTCGTGGACTCGAAGGATCAGGCACGGATGGAGTGCGGCGAGTTTCTGGGTCCACTGCAAAAAGGTCGGATGACTTGGGATCAGATTCGCGAACTGAGCGAAGTGGTAACGGCGCGCACTTTGCCTCGGACCGACCCCAAGGACATCACGCTATTCAAATCGCTGGGTGTTGCTTTGGAAGATGTCGCTGTCGCCGCGAAGGTGTATCAACTGGCTCGTGAAAGGAAGATCGGCAGACCGATGGAGTACGGCAAAGAAAGCTAAGGGCGAATCATCAAGAAGTTCTCATGACGCTATGCGCAAGCAGTGGGGCGTCAATTCAAATTCTTCCGGACCAAATTATTCTCGCGAGTCACTTCCTCAATTTTGCTTTCCGGATCGATTCTGAAGATAAGCACGCGGCTTGCGCCAGGCTTCAACCCTGAAAATTCAACCGTCCGTTTCCTAGGTGCCAAGTCCAAGGGTGCCGACAATCCTTCGACCTGTTTCTTTAAGAGGACAACGCGCTTCTCATTTTCCACCTGCAAGGTAAACGCCGGCGCGGCAACTGCTCCCAGGTTGTGAACCATCAGCGAACCGCGATCTGTAGAACGGTCATAGGTCAACTCCCCGACTGCTAGATCGGGGACTTCCCCAAGCGGTGTGCCCTTCTTCACCTGCCTGATCTCGATCATCGTGGTCTTTTGCGGTCTCAGACTGAGCGGAATGCTCGCTCCGCGCCACAATGGTAGCGTTCGGCGGGTGGTTTCAACGTCGATTTGACCTTGGCCAAGAACGTCAGTGCCTTCGATGATGGTGTAAACGCCGTTATCCAGGTCCCATACCCGCAGATTAAGGTCCAGCAGTGCCTTCGCGAGGTTAAAGGTGCTGATCTTGATGGAAGAAGATCCGGCTGCCACAACGAGCGCGGCCAGATTCCCGTTACCGCCTTCCCAGCTCACGGCATGCCCCGGATAAGGCATCTGCGGATAGAAGGCGACGCCTCCCAAGCGGCTGCGTTGCAGCGCACGATGAGGAAACTGAAGCTGTATCGGTGCCACTTCCGCCTCGGTATACATCACGCGATTCTGGACGAGATGCTTGAGCAGGGCGGCTTGATAATCTTCAACGTGGCTCTTGTTGGAGGTCAGTTCAAAGGCATGCTGGCGAGCCAGCATGCCGCTTTCATCCTGCAGATTCCGGTCCCAAACATTCCGTTCGCGTACCCACTGCAGAATGTCTTCTCGGAACTTCGGATAATTCTCACTGTAGGGTTCAACGTCCAAGGATTCTATCCAACGGCCGCTGGTGTTCTCGGCCAAGTCGGTGTTTTGACCTTTCAGAAACTCGTTTAGCAGCCAGAGATACTTGCTCTCGCCGGTCAAGCGATAAACGCCCCACAACAAGTTGACTCGTTCGGGCTCGGGCAATCCACGACGGATGACCTCGTCACCGAAGAATCGAATTCCAATCGCCAGCCTCGGATATTTGTCTCTCTGCCAGTGCGCGAGGAGTGCGTCGCAGGTTTCGGTAAGCCAGCGCATGGCCACCGGATGCCGGTTATACCAAGCGAGTGTCAGAGCCGGCTGCCAGAGCAGCGCACTGTGCACATCTTCGCGGGCACGAAAACCTTCTTCGACCAGATCGGTAGCGCTCAGCAAGACGGATCGCATGTGCCGGTGGTTGGCCGGGTTGCTCCCGGTGATCCGTTCCAGTTGCCGTGTAGCTTCCATCAGCCGTTCCACCCACTCCGGGTTCCCATAGTCCAGCAGCGCAGCTGCGCTGAGAAGATTGACTCCCTGGAGATATAGACGTTCAGGACTGCTGCGTTCCGTGCCCAGGCCTTTTTGGATCAGTCCGGCGGCATCACACGCCTGCAACACGGCAAGCAAGGAATCACGCAGACGAACAGAAGGACCTTCAAGCAGTGCCACCCCGGGCCAATTCATGGCCAGCTGAGTGTCGTCGATCAAGGAGTCACTGAAGTTTCCCTGCTTGGTCTGACGATTCTTCACCCACCACTCCGCATCCTGCTTCAGGTGTTCCACGATGAGCTGTTGTTGAAACGCCCAGAGCGGAACTCCCGGAGGCGGCGTGGGTTGCTTGTAGTCGGGCGGCGCGCTCAGCGGCTTGATCCAGCCGAAATGGGCTAACGCCGTCGGTTCGTTTGGATCGACCCGCAGAATGTCTTCAACAATCGCCAACAGTTCGTCCACGGCCTTCGACTGTCGGCGCTTCTGTGTGATGTCCTCCTGCTTCCAGGGACTTGTCTGGCTGAGTCTCCGAAAGCTGTCCCGCATCCAGGCCAGACGATCTGCCATGTACTCCTTGCGAGACAGCTCCGCTCCCGCCCCATCGCTTTGACACAGCCAGAGCTCCACCTCAGCGCCGGTCAGCAAGCTTCCAAAATCGAGTTGATCACTCGCCAGAGTGATCCAAAGGGCTGCGCCCGCCGGAGCAACGACGTCAGGCAGATCGAACGTGATACCGGAATTAGGTAAGACCTTCGCGCTGGCGTTGAACAATTCGCGACCCCAATACACCGGATCCTTGATGGAGATGTCGACCAGCGCTTCGGATGGGCTGCCGGCACCGACGTTCAGCTTGAGTCGGATTGCATCAACGGCTGTGTGGCGCAGGAAGGGCGGGAGAATGATGTGGCGATAATGCAAGCTCTGTCCCGCCTGGGCCATGGCGGGTTCTGTCTTGGGCAGCAGCTCCGGCGGAACTCCAACCCAGGCGGCCTGATCAGGTGGGAGGTAGCGACGCAACAGACGCGTTTTCATTCCATAGAGTGTCGCGACCTGCGTCTTGGAGAGTCCCACCACATTCACGGCATCGGCAGCGGGCAAAAGCTTAAAGCTGACTCGGGAGGGGGGTGCGGACTTCTCAGGCCCAACTTTTCCACCCCTGAGCAAAACACCCGACGGGCCAGGTTGCGGCAGCGGCCGGTCATCCGTCCAACCCATCCGCGCTTTCCAGTGCCGATTCCAGGCATCCGGATTCTGGGCCGCAATCGACGGCATGGCGCCTGCACGTCCGCTCCCAAGTTCAGACAGGTTCTGAACCGCAATTTCGGTCAGCGCACTGGAAAAGACTCGCAGCTCGTCGAGAAACACGCGGCGCTCATTGCCACGCGTGCTCTGCGGTGTGACCACTTCGGCGTGGAGTCCCAACTGATCGAGATTGTGCGGCAGATGAAGTTCACCCAGCTTCTTCCCGGACTCATGCCCGTCCACGTATAGACGCACGCCTTCCATCTCATCCCACGTGAAGGCCAGGTGAAACCACCGCCCCGAAACGACTTCAGTCTTGCTGACGCTGACGATTTCGTGTGGCGATCCCTCACGGTCATAGATTCGAAGCCGGAGGTCCTCGCCACTCCAGAACAAATGAATAAAACTGTACTCCGGATTGGCCTGCCGGGTCTGACTGATACGCACAACTGAGAAAGGAGTCCGACCCAGCGGTTCGTCCACTTTCCACCAGAACCCTATGGTGCCACGCTCACCATAGACGTTCCCGGGCGCATCATAGGTGAGCACCGAACCAATCTCGAGCAGCGCCGCCCCGCCCTTCCTACCTTCCCTCACTACTTTCAGATTCTGGTTCGCGAGCGGGCTTTCGTCCCCAACCGCTTCGTCTCCGAGTACGTTCTTGTCGAATGAGGCATAAAAACAGCTGGAGACTTCCTCATCCGCCAGGACATTCACTCGATCAATTGGGAAAACCAGGAGGTACAAACCGGCAAAGCTGGCGAGAGCAACCAGGGTGGGAAAAGCCCGACGTAGCGGGGAAGGAAATGTCATGAGGCAGGTAATGAGGAAACGCAAGCCATCGAAGCGCCGAGAGATAACCTAGATGTCAACCTCCCGATGCCGGTTCTGTGCGGAGGTGACTCCGTTGGGATCCACGGTCGTCTGAAAGTCATCCAACTGAGAGATGCAGGAACCACGATGATCGTTTGCAGGCGATCACGTCTTTTTAGCTCGTGCGGGTTTCGGAGTTTGATTGCCTTATCGGATACCGCCGAACTTCTGTTGAAGCAACTTGATTCTTTCTTCAAATGACAAACCAGCGGTAGAAGGTGGCGGAGGAGCCTTTGGCTCCGGCTTCTGGACGAAAGCTGGCCGGGATGGCGGCTGTCCGGCTGGCTTCGACTCAACTTTTCTGTCGGGTCTCTGCGGTCTCTCCGGCCTTCTAGCGCTTCGGGCTCCCGGAGGACGCTGTTCTCTTTGCCACGGTTTGCCATCTCTTGGTGCTGCCGGTTTCGCAGGAACGCCCGACTTCGGAGAAGCACTTCCAGCAGCTACCTCCACGGCGACTGGTTTGGCCGGCATTGGAGTTCTAGCCCGGCGGGGCGGGGCTCCTTCTCTCTTCGGTTGCTTGATCTTCGGACGCTCGGGAAGCAGCGCTTTGATCGAAAGCGAAATGCGCTTCATCGCGACATCGACCCCGATGACCTTGACTTTGACAATCTCACCTACGTGGACGGCTTCGCGCGGATCCTGAATAAACCGATTGGAAAGTTCGGACACGTGAACCAAGCCATCTTGATGAACGCCAATGTCCACGAAGGCGCCGAAATTCGTCACGTTGGTTACAGTGCCTTCAAGCACCATCTCTACTTTCAGATCGGAAACTTCCTTCACGTCCTCGCGGAACGTTGGAACCACAAACTGGTCGCGCGGGTCGCGGCCAGGCTTCAACAACTCCTGTTTGATGTCATTCAGCGTGAATAACCCTGCCTTCTCATCCACGAACTTCTGCAGTTCCAGCGCTTCGACCTTCTGGCCGTTTTCGATGAGCTCGGTGACAGCAAGTCCAAGCGACTGCGCCATTTTCTCCACCAGTGGATAGGACTCCGGATGAACTGCGGTCGCATCCAGCGGATTCTCCGCTCCTTTGATGCGCAGAAACCCTGCCGCCTGTTCAAACGTTTTTTCGCCGAAGCCGGGCACCTGAAGTAATTGAGCACGAGCACCAAATTTCCCATGCTGGTTCCGGTGGTCCACGATCGATTTCGCGAGTTTCTGGTTTACCCCTGAACAATAGCGCAGCAGTTCATAAGAGGCCGTGTTCAGGTCGATGCCAACCCGGTTCACGCACGACTCCACGGTGGCTTCGAGCCCTTCCTTGAGCCGCTTCTGGTCCACATCGTGTTGATACTGCCCGACACCGATCGATTTAGGATGAATCTTGACGAGCTCCGCCAAGGGGTCTTGCAAACGACGCGCGATGGAAATGGCGCCGCGCACGGTGAGATCGAGCTTCGGGAACTCCTGACGCGCCGAGTCGGAAGCTGAGTACACCGACGCGCCCGACTCATTGACAATGACTGAGAAGACAGGATGGCGCTCCTCAACCGGGCCCGGCTCGATTACGGCCGCTGGCTCAATTTGTCCGATGGGTTCACTCGAAGGCGATGGAGCCGCTTCTTGCTCTGGGGCAGCCGCGCCGACTGACTCTTTAGCCGACTCAGCTAACGGCACGGCTTCCGCTGGGAGTACCGCACTTGCTTCAGAAGGCTCCTCGGCGTTCGCTACGACTTCACCCGCTAACTCAATCGTGTCACTTGCCACAACCTCCGATGGCGATTCGGGCGCCGCTGAGGACTCCGTGGATGCTGCGACTTCACCCTCGTTCAATTCAGCCGCAGTCCCATCAGCCGAGGCTGCCTGCGTCGTTAACACAGGGGCAGCGGTAGGCGGGCTTTCGGGTTTTGGAGGCCGAACGCCGAGAGGTTCCCCACTGTGATACTTTCGCAAAAACTCGCGAACAAACGAGTCTGTTTCACGGGATCCTGTGCCGTTACCAATCGTAATGGCGCGCACGTTGTATTTTTGAACCAGGCGGTGCAACTTCCGTTCAGCACCGGCAATGTCTTTGCGTGGTTCGGTTGGAAAGACGGTGGCCTGCTCGAGAAACTTGCCTGTTTCGTCGACGACCGCAACCTTGCAGCCGGTGCGGAAACCGGGATCAATGCCGACCACGCCAATGAGCCCCGCCGGTGGAGACAACAGCAAATTGGAGAGGTTGGCATCAAACACTTTGATGGCTTCCACATCCGATCGTTCTTTGAGCAAAGCACGCACTTCCGACTGCAGGCTTGGGTTCAGCAGTCGCTCGTAGCTATCTTTAATTGCGGTCTGGAGCGGAGCAGCAAAAGCCGACTGCGTGTCTTTGATGACCCGGGCTGAAATGAGTCGCAACGCCTTCTCTGCATCGATCTCAATGCTAAAACCCAAAACCTGCTCTTTCACGCCACGGCGAATCGCGAGCATACGATGCGAAGGGATCTTCGCGACGGGCTCCCGAAAGTCGTAATACATCTCATACTTCGTTTTCTGGCCTGTCTTATCCTTGTTGACCTTGGCCACCACCATACCCTCGTGAAGGAAAGTCTCCCGAAGGCTTCTTCGAACTTCCAGATCCTCTGAAATCCATTCAGCCACAATATGGAGCGCGCCTTCCAAAGCGTCTTCTTTGGTTGAAACATGTTTCTCCGCATCCACAAGACCCTCGGCGAGTTCACCAGCCGTCTTTTCGCCGGCGATTTGGTCGTAGATGAATCGCGCCATCGGTTCAAGGCCCTTTTCAATAGCGACGCTGGCTTTTGTCTTGCGCTTGGGTTTGTAGGGAAGGTATAGGTCTTCCAATTCTGACTTCTCATAGCAAGCCAGAATGCGGGTTTTTAATTCATCAGACAGCTTGCCTTGTTCCTCGATCGATTTCAGAACGGTGTCACGCCGCGCCAGAAGTTCCTTGTAATAGTCCAGGCGGTCAGCAATTGTCCGAATCTGCACTTCGTCGAGATTCCCGGTGACTTCCTTGCGATAACGGGCAATGAAAGGCACCGTACCCTGCTCATCAAGCAGCGTGATAGTCGCCGCAACCTGTTTGGCCGCAACACCTGAGTCCTTGGAAATCCGGTCAAGCATGCTCTGATCAAAACCCATGAATACAAACCCCCTGTGAAAAACGCCGTATTATAGCAAAGTCTTCTCAAATTAGAAGGCGAGATTCCCCGCAGTTCCTCCGCATCCTGCGGCTCAACAGAGCCAGATGGACCGCAGTTTTGCTTGGCAACCCAGGCAAAGTCAGCCTAAGATAGCGTCGCTTTGAGGGTTCCCCGCAGGCGCTTTTCCCAATTCCTTTATGAAGGAGGATTCATGAGCGCGGCCAAATCCAATGGTCACGGCAACGGTGTGCCAGATCTCAACAGCTCGACCTCGACAACTGTCCAGCCTTCAGACGGTGGCAAGCTCATCGTCTTGACGGCGCCGCTCACGGAGTCCATCGATCATGCGGGATACTTCATTCAGATGGCTATGGCGTCCTTGCCCATCTGGATGGAATGGGTTCTAAACAACAAATATCCGCAGTGGCGGAATCTGGAGTACAACGAAGACGGGTCTGCGCGCTATATGCCAGCGGGCGTGCGTCTCCTTGAGGCTTCATTGTTGCGTGAGTTCAAGCAAGCCGACATCGCGGCGTGCTTTCCTGATGATTTGGAAAAATTCGTTGGTCCGCGAACGCGGGTGGTCGCCGTTTCCACGCATAATCCCCTGGGTGTGACGTTCGCCGCGGGTGTTTACACGTCGATCTTCGGCTCGTCGCGGATGCCCATCAACTCGCACTACGCCCGTCAGCTCTTTGCCAAGATCAAGGACAATTCGTTTCGGCAGAATTTCAAGGTGATTGTCGGCGGTTCGGGAGGCTGGCAGATCAAAGACACGAACTCCTATGAAGAACTCAGTGTGGACTGCGTTGTTGAGGGGCGGAGCGAATCCAAGGACACGATGACCTTGTTTCACCAGGCGATTCGCGGTGAAGAACTGCCGCGCGAAATCGATGTTCACCACCCCACACGACGCGAGGATCTTCTCTTTCCACTGCATCGCACAACGTTCGGTGTGGTCGAGATGACGACTGGCTGCGGTCGCCGCTGCCAGTTCTGTCTGCCCGATCTGAATCCGCAGATCGACTTCACCAAAGAAAGCATCATGGCGTCCGTCCAAGCCAATGTCTCGCAAGGGAACAAGCAGATTTCCTTGGCTACGGAAGACATGTTTATCTGGGGCCAGGTGCAGACTGAAACGCCGTTCTTCTTCCCCAATCGTGAGGCGCTGCTGGACCTCTACGGCAACATCGTTGACACCCCCGGTGTCGAGCAGCATGTGCTCAGCCATGCCACCATCGCGCCAGCGGTGGTTGATCCGTTGTTGATCAAGAAACTTTCCGAACGGCTGCTCGACAAGAGCCCGATTCATCTGCCGCGTCTCAGTACCCATCCGCAGAAAAAGGCGCTGTCGCCGCTCATTGGCCTGGAAACGGGTTCGACGCGCATGGCCAAGTCCATCATGGCGAGCAAAGGTGTGCCCTTTTCGATTGACGACTGGCCGAGTGTGGTTCTGGAAGGGTTGAGGGTCTTGAATGAGAACAACTGGTTCCCGGTGATGACGCTGATCGTGGGCAGTCCCGGTGAAACCGATACCGACGTGGAAGAGACTCTCGACTTGGTCTATGAAATGGAACGACGCAAGCTTTTTGCGTTTCTGGTCCCGTCGATCTTTACGCCGCTGCACGACACGCGAATGGAAAAAAAAGAAGGCGTTACCGAAACCCAGAAGCTGACGCCGCGGCAATGGCAGTTGCTGATGAAATGCTGGAAGTTAAATCTTCGGCCGGGTCAGTACAGTTGGTGGGGCCCAATGGCATGGCGTATTGGGTCCATGGTAATGTGGCTTATGAAGTTGCGCAGGATAAATGGACCCAACTTCACCTGGCCACTGTTCATGTTTTCGGGCGCGATCTCAGAAAAAACGCTGGCCCGTTTTGGCAAGATCTATCTTGGGAAACCCATGAAGACCAAAACGCGCAAGGAGCTTATCCGCGGAGTCCGTCCCAACTATTGGCCCTTCTTCCGCACCGACAACGGCGATATCCCGGAAGGGGCTGAACATCGGCAACGAGAAAGAGAAACAGATGCCGCAGCCATATCGGCAGCTCTTTGAGTCGCTGCTCAAGATGCGGAGAGGTTGCTTTTCGAACTTCAGCGGCTGCGACTACTGAGTTTTTGTGGTCGCAGCCGCTCCCTCATTCAAATCCCAGCATAGTTGCAACGTTGCTTCAGCGTTACCGCGCCCGGTAAACTGCAAACGATGTTGGCGTTTCCCACAGCCTGACCTCAGAAACCTGCAACCCCTGCGACACCGCATAGTCATAAATCAGCTTGGCGATGTTTTCCGCTGTGGGGTTTGCGTCCATAACAAAGCAGGGTTCATTCATTGCCTGCAGCATCTTGAGCATCGGATCGTCCTTGCAGAGCAACATCTTGTGATCGAGTTCTCGGTCGATCCAACTCTTGACGACAACGTTGATGTCGCCAAAGTCCATCACCATGCCCCGATCATCCAGCGTGGCTGCTTCAACTTCGATCTCGGCTTTGGCGTTGTGCCCGTGCAAATGCCGGCACTTGCCATCGTAGTTCAGTAATCGGTGCCCGTAACAGAAGTGGATCTCTTTAGTGACTTTGTGAATGGCCATTCTCCTTGAATATCACAATGCAGCCTGTACCTTCAAAGCGATGTGCGGATTATTCGGTGAGGTCTTCGGTTTGTAAAGCAGTAACTCCAACGCAGACCGCCCTGGGAGCGCGGGCGTCCGCCGCAACCGTGAGATTGGCCTGTAAGAAAGGGGGAATTGCTTCAACACCCTGCCCGTTTGTCAGCTGCCTTGACCTTCGTCGGAGCTGTGACCAGTAAGTTCCGCAGGTCTGGAAGCCATTGCCGTTGGGACCAGCCTCAGCTACACTGTTCCCGCCTTTCGAGGCCGGTAGTCCCCCTCTCCCTATGACCGAATCCACTCGCAATGCTTCTGAAGACGTGGCAGAGCTTGTCGAGGCATGCCCCTTTCCAGTCATTCAGTGCGACGTGCAAGGGCGTGTCCTTCTTGCGAACACAGCCTGCTTGAGTCTGCTCGAGATTGTGAACATTCCGCACGATGAAGCCAGCCGGATACTTCCCGAAGGGTGTATTGCGCAACTTGAGGCCATGTTCCACGGCAAGGCACGACCGTTTGAGCTGAAGCGCGAACTGGATGGTCGATTTCTGGAGTTCACCTTTGCGCCGATCCGCTCGAAGAAACACGTATTGGTCACTATCTACGACCGAACCGAACAACGGTTTACGGCATTGTGGATGAACAACTACGCTCGCGAACTGGAAGAAGTGAATCGCCAGATGCTGCAGGCCCAAGCACATCTCGTGCAGTCAGAGAAGATGGCTTCGCTTGGGCAGTTGGTGGCCGGCATTGCGCACGAGATCAACACGCCGGTAGGCTCCATCAACAGCAACAACGACATCCTCATACGCTCAGTCAGCAAGATGCGTGAGTTCTTTAACTGCGAGCAATGCCCCGTGGATGTCAGGGAGAATCCTTACGTAGTCAAGCTCATGCGGGTTTTGGAAGAGATCAACCACAACAATCGCATTGCCTGCGATCGCATTATCAACATCATCAGCAGCCTGAGGAACTTTGCACGACTCGACGAGGCCGAGCGCAGGCGGGCCAACATTCATGAGGGTTTAGACAGCAGCCTCATTCTCGTTCACCATCAGCTGAAGAATCGGATTGAGATTGTTAAGGACTATGGAGATCTTCCCGAGATCGAATGCTTTCCCAATCAACTGAATCAGGTTTTTATGAACCTGCTGGTGAACGCTGCACAGGCCATGCCGCGGCGTGGGACGCTGACCATCAAGACATTGCACGTGGGCAACGAAGTTCAGGTCAGGATCAGCGACACGGGAGTCGGTATTCCACGTGAGAACATGCGGAAGATTTTCGACCCAGGTTTCACAACCAAAGGCGTTGGAGTCGGAACAGGTTTGGGGCTGTCCATCTGTTACAAGATTATTCAGGATCACCGTGGTAGAATCACCGTCGAAAGCGAAGTGGGACGCGGCACCGCATTCACCATTACGCTTCCAGTTTCCATCAGCACCAGCTAAGGAGCCCCTGCATGCCGGAATCGGACATCACCATCCTGCTCGTAGACGACGAAGAGATGGTGCTGACTTCCATCAGATCGTTTCTCGCCATTGAAACCGACTATCGAGTCCACACCTTCACGTCCCCGGTGAAGGCACTACATGAATTGGATCGCCTCAATATCGATCTGGTGATCAGCGACTACCTGATGCCCGATATGGATGGAATTACGTTTCTGGGAAAAGTGAAGGAAAAATTTCCGCAGGTACCCCGCATTCTGCTGACAGGGTATGCCGACAAGGAAAACGCCATCAAGGCCATCAACGACGTGGGACTCTATCAGTACATCGAAAAGCCCTGGAACAACGACGACCTGAAGCTCATCATCCGCAACGGCCTCGAAAAAACCATCCTGCTGAAGCGCCTCGAAGAAAAAATCCGCGAAGTGGAAAGAGCCCAGAACGAACTCACTGAAGTGCAGAAGCAGATCTTGCGAATTTTTGCATAGGCCTGCTGCAGCGTTGTCGATCGTCTGGCTCCCGTAGCTGGCCGCGAAGCCGCAACATTTTCCGCTACTGCTAGCAATGAACCGAGTTAGTTAACACACCCAGGAGATGACAGGTGCGTTATCAGCGGAAGAACCGGCCACTTTGCGGTAACGGTGTTAGTCAGAGTAAACGTCTTGCTGGGCTGATGCCCGTGTCACGCTCGGGGCCCCAACCGGCTCCTTCCATGTCTGCCTGTAACTCCTAATGCGGTGTTTCCAGGCGACCTATCAATTCAAAAGGAACGGATCCAAACGCTGCCAAAAGAGGCTGCGTTTTTAGCCGAAGTGGCACCGGGCTCGATGGAACTTCAGGGAAATCCCCGGAGTCGCCGCTAGCTTCTTTGGTAGAATTACTTGATGCGCTGGCAGATTTCCCTACTACTGCTTGTCTCCGCAATCGTCTCGACAATCCTGCCTCAGGAAACCCCGTCGGCATCCCTATCCACGCCCATTTCGGCCAATGACTGGGAAATACACGACTGGACAACCATCCGCACAGGACGGGTCAGCATTGTCCACGCCAGGAAGGGCAATGAGTTGCATCTCTATGCACTCGGGACAGCGCTTCCTGCTGAATCGAAAACCACGGTAGTGAGCCAACGGCCTGAATTCAGCGGCAACTGCTTTCAGGTTTCAGCTTTCGAATTCGGCAACACGAATCGGCTGGGAGGGTACTTCAACGCATTTGGAAAGGAGCCATCCAGCGCCCGCGCTTCGCTTGAGGCAGGGCCAGACGGCCGCCGCGGTCTGACACTCGACTTCGTCAAGACGCCCTCGGGCTTCTGCGGCATGTGGACTCACCTCTTCGATTTCAAGCTGCCGTCAGAACAGCGCCGCTACTTCGATGCGACATCCTTTTCGATACTGACGTTCTGGATTCGCAGCCAAACTGGAACCGAGCGCATCTTGCTCAAAGCGTCAGATGCCCGTTCGGAGCGGTTGGGTGATGCCCAGGCTATCGGTGAGGCCGCGGGATTTGTTGCGCCAAGCGCGGTTAGCTCCGCGTGGCGGCGGGCTGTGGTTCCGCTCTCGCAGCTTCCCCGGCAACTGAACCGCCGCGAATTGGCGGGGCTGATCTTCGAACCCCTCAATAACGGTGCGGGCCAGATCCAAATCAAAGACCTCGCATTCTGTACCACTCCAGCCCCGCTCCCGGAACTGTCTCCCCCGGTGATGACTCAGACAGCTTCGAGATTGCACCTGAAGGCTCTCTGGCTGTGGAACACCACGGAGATTTTGGCCAGCAAGGAACTGCAAGAGGATCTGCTCCGCGTTCTCCAGGCTCAGGGTTTCACGCGAATCTTCCTTCAGCTGCCCGGAGGAAAGATCTCGGCTGGCGCTCCCGGAGAGATCCTACTTGATCCGGAGACACTGCGACCGTTCCTTCGGAGCTTGAACCGCGCAGGCGTGACAGTCTCCGCTCTCGATGGCTTTAAGAATCATGCTTTGCCGGAATGGCACGACGGCGTGCTCCGCACGGTTGAAAATGTCATCCGCTACAACCGGGAATCTGCGCCTGCGGAGCGCTTCTCGGGGATTCACTACGACATCGAGCCTTATCTGATCACAGGATTCGCCGGCCCACGCCGCCAGTCACTTCTTCGCGGATACCTGAAGTTGGTGGAAGCAATAGGCGGGAAAACAAAGCCTGCGCAGACTACTTTCGGTGTGGATATTCCATTTTGGTATGACGCGGCCGATGAGCTCACTGGCAAACCGATGCCCGTGGTGTTCCGAGGTGTGTCCAAACCAGTGAGCGAGCACGTCATCGATCTCGTGGATGAAGTAGCCATCATGGACTACCGGACGGCAGCCTATGGGGCCGATGGAGTGGTCGCTATGGCACAAGATGAACTTGCTTATGCGTCAAAGCAAGGCAAGCCGGTTTTTATCGGTCTGGAGACCACGGAACTCCCGGACGAAGAACTGATGGAATTTCACGGTGTTCCGTCCAGCGACCTGAGCCGCAACGTCCCAGACTCCAGGTTTGTCGTTCTGGTTCCTGGCAAGAATACGGCAACTCTTCACCTTGTGTCTCCGCTTGCTTGGCTTGCGCGGCGCGGCGAATTTGAGGCGCGCAGCATCGACTTGGCTTCTCTGCTCTGGTGGCCCATCCGAAATACCGCGTTTGTACCGGGGCATAAGCTCACTTTTTACAACCTCGGTCTGCATCCGATGCAACAAACAATGGCAGAGGCTCAGAGCGAGCTTGCCCGCTTTTCATCCTTCGCCGGTTTTGCGATCCATGACTACCTGGGTTACCACCGTCTACTGAAATCTCCATCTCAAACACCGCAGTAATCGCCGTTCTGGAATCTGCCGATAAAAAGGCTACTTCAGATGATTGTCTTATGGTGCGCTGTGTCGGTTGCGGTGCGCAGAACGCTTCGACCGGATTCACACTTTTTTGGGGCAAGGAGCCATTCGGAATCATGAACCGACTCATGCATTTCATCTTTCCAAAGAGTTGTCACCTGCGAGCACGTTTTGTCCTGGCTGTACTGGGGGCTTCCCTTTGGTCACACGCCACATCTCTGTCGCAAGAGAACGGCGACACCTGGTCAAAGCAGGTTCGAGCATTGGTTGAAGCCAACCGATTCACCGAGGCGAAGCAAGCCGTAACACGATGGATGGAAGCGTATCCGGCGGATCTGGACGCACGAGGCTGGAACGCGCGGCTCCTCTCCTGGACGAACCATTGGAAGGAGGCAGAGGCAGAATACCGCGAGCTCGTCAAGTTGGTTCCTGAAGATCCTGATCTACAGCTGGGCCTTGCTGACGTTCTGAATTGGCAAAAGCGGTACGGAGAAGCTCTTCCAGTATTGGACCAGGCATGCCGCACCAACCCCATGCGAAACGATTGCCAGCTAAGACGGGCGCGCACGCTCCAGAATCTGGGCCGAAAAGGTGAAGCACAGCAAGCCTACCGTCAGATTCTCGCTCAGGATGCCTCTTCTGCAGAAGCCAAAGCTGAGCTGGAACAACTGCGAGAACACGGACGTCACTTCATCCACATCGGAAGCGATCTAGACCTGTTCAACTTCACGCAAAACGCCCGTGCTGTGACGGCTGGAATCCGTTCGAGGCTGAACTCGCGCGTTCACTCGGCCTTTTCGGCCACACAGTATGAGCGGTTTGGCGAACAGGCCATGCGGTTTGGCGCCGAATCGACAATACGCCTGGGCAACTCTGCCAATCTGACGACTGGCGGTGCTGCGGCCCGGGATGCAGGGGTCATCCCTCAGAATGAAGCTTTCTTTGAGCTTGGGAAGGGTTTTCAGAACCGGGGAGGTGGTCCTGTTCGGGGAGTGGAATTGCTGTATCAGCAGCGCTGGCTCTGGTTCCGCGATGCTCGCGTGCTGGCTCTGTCTCCGGGAGCAGTGCTCTATTTACCCAGAGATTGGACATGGCTTTTTCGTGTTTCCGCCGCCCGCAGCCACTTGACGGGCAGCGGTATCCAATGGCAACCCTCTGGTTGGACCAAACTGAGTTTCCCGATCAGTCGCCACATAGGGAGTCACTTCCTCTTCGGCTCGGGAACGGAGAACTTCGGTCTGCTCGATCAGATTGGACGGTTTTCCGCACGAACCTTGGGAAGCGGGCTGAACTTCCGCCTCGCCACCGGACAGGAAGTAACCACTTACGGCAGCTATCAAAGCCGGTCGCAGGGCCGATCACAAACCAGTTTTGGTGTGAACTATGGCATCCGTTTTTGAAGGGCTCCCCTTGCAGGGTCCTGCAGCGATCGTCGTGGAAGCACTGGGCGCTACAGCAGCCAGAACAGTCGAAGTTGCGGGCCTCTTCCTGAAGCGCTACACCATCGCCGCTTTGCGAAACTTTACACCGACGAGCCGCTGGCTTCCGTTGTAGGGAGTAACGTGGCGTACTTCGGTTTGAATCTGAAGCACCTGCTGATCGCGCGGAATCGATAGCACGAGCGTTGTGAATGGGTACAACTCGCGGTCCATCAGCAGCCCCATGCCTCCTGTGCTACCGTTGACCGTCTCTGCAGAGGCGCTGAAGTAGCAACCATCCTTGTCAATTCCGCTAACAGTAATCGGCATCTTGACCTCAAATCGCGGTTGTCTGCGGGGAATGGTGTCGTATTCAACAGCCATCGAAAAGGAAACTCCATGTAGAAAGGCATTACCCGACATGTCGGCATGTCGCCGAAAATGGTTTAGGAACTTGCCGTATTATTTCGCGACCGTGGGATTCTGGTGCGAGCAAGCTTTGAATATCGAGTTGTTTTGTCTTGCGACTCTGCATCGCGGGACTCAATCCCGCTCTCCACTGCTGCCTGCATGAAAGCAGCGTGACGCGAGCGCGGTGTTTCCTTTGTACTCATCGGAATTTGGAAGAAAAGAAGACCGCTCCGATGTGCTAGGGTTACTTCATGTGCGGACGATATCGATTGACCAGACGCCGGATGCTAGAGATTGAGCAGTACTACGAGATTGAAGACCTCGAAGATCTCGAACTCTGGAAGCGCGAATACAACATCCCGCCGCGTGAAATGGTTCCTACTGTCCTGGAAGCTCACGGGAAACGCCGCTTGGCTGCCGGTCTTTGGAGCCTGCTTGGACCTTGGGCCAACAGTCTAGAACACGCAAATCGGGCCTCAACGTTCAATGCCAAGGCAGAGACACTGACAAATCGACCTGCCTATCGGAACGCGTTCCTTAAGCGTCGCTGTATTGTGCCTGCCGAAGCGTTCTATGAGTGGGTTGGTCCTAAGAAAGAAAGGCAGCCCCTCAACATCGCACGTGCCGACCGGAAGTTGTTGTCGATGGCAGGATTGTTCAACTACTGGAAGCCGGCCGGCTCGCAAGGCCGGCCGATGTTAACCTTCACCGTTGTGACAACGGCCCCAAGCCGGTGGATGGCAAGAATTCACAATCGAATGCCGGTGATCCTCCACGATGATCAAATCGACACATGGCTTGATTCGACCCTTTCAGATGCCCGGCAACTGGGGGAGCTCCTGAGAGCGCCGCCAGAGGACTTCTTGGATTGCTATGCGATCTCGCGACAAATCAACTCAGTGAGATTCGACGAGCCCGAATACGCGACGGAGATTGCTCTGGATTACACACGATTGCTACGGAGCGCGTCCTCGAATGAGGAATGAGACTGCGGTTGAGTAGACATTGCGGCTGGAACCAAACAGGTCGACTTGATCTCTCTGCCTAAAACAAGCGATTCGTAGCTTGGATTTTTCCAAGGAGGCAGACCAACTACTACGCCTCTGCATGTCTTTTGACAGTTCTGCCAGCATTGCCTCGGGGTTGAAAACACAACAAGACGCCGCCATCGAATTCCTGCAGTCCATCTTTCGCCCGCGGATCGATCGCGTGTCTATTTTTCAGTTTTCGGACGAAGTAAGCTACAGAAATTCGGGATCCCGACTACCCAGTCAGAACAGAGGGGGCTACTACCCCAGCAAGTAGGTGGAGTTGTTTTTGAGGAAGGGCGAAGGAGGATTGGCAGGCTGCAGTCAGGTTACCAGCATTGGACAATGCCGTTTCAATTCACTTCAACCATGGGGTGCGTAGTAACCGGTCTTGGAGCGCACGGACAAGGAGGGCAGACCTTTGGGCGCATTGAGCTTCACCTTGATTTTTCGCCAGCGGCCGTCTTTGGCGGGGTTTGTCGAGGAATACCCCAGGACATATTGATTCTTAAGTTCCAGAGCAATCTTCACGCAAATGTCTTCGAGTTCATAGACCGAATTGGGGAAATAGGCTTTCCCGCCGGTGACCTCGGTCATCTCTTCCAGCACCGCCCGACCAGTCCGTCCCTGAGAATACGCGGAGTAATAAGAATCGACGATGCCGATGGCGTAGATTTGCGTGTCTGACTCTTTGACTGCGTTGCGAACGTTCACCAAAGAGTAACGGCTGCGCGTGTCCTCACCATCCGTAATCAGCAGAATGGCCTTCTTCGGATTATGTCCATGCTTCATTTTCCCCAGGCCAAGGTAAACAGCGTCGTAGAGCGTCGTGGATCCTTTGGCATGGGCGAAAGCCAATCTGTTTTGGATTTCGCTGAAATCTGAGGTGAATTCCTCCAAAACCTTGGGCTGATCAGCAAAGGTCAAAAGGAAAAATTCATCTTCGGGATTGGTCGTCTTGAGGAAAGCAATCGCAGCGTCTTTGGCCCGTGCTATTTTTTCGCCCATACTGCTGCTTACATCGAAGAGCAGTCCGATGGAGACGGGCATGTCTTCGGAGCTGAATTGAGAAACTCGCTGCTCTACCTTGTCTTCAAAGACTTTGAAGTGATCTCTTTCCAGACCCGTGACCAATCGATTGCTGGGATCAGTCACCGTGGCGTTGACGAGAACCAGGTCAACATCTACTTTTACTGAAGGAGTGCTCTTGGCAGGTGCCTGGGTTGGAGAGTCTTGAGCAAAGAAGCGGCAGACTACTACCAGGCTGAAAAGCGCGACAATCAAGGGATAGGCAGGTGAAGATAAGTAGACTCGACAATCGTCTTTCCGCATAACAGTACCTCAAGGGAAAGCTCAAGACGATCTGCTTGGTGATGCTTATGTTTTTCGACAGCGATCGACGGGCGATAGACAAGAAACCTCTCAATTATAGCCCTTTGGGTGGCGGGGTCAATTGAGAGTTGCGGGCCAGCCTGGCCGAAGCGTGTATCGCCGATATCTTCTCCTCCAACCCTCTTCCAATCAAAGCAGCAAACCTCCTCGGGCCTCAACGAGCGTGGTCGTCTCCTCTCCCGCATGAGATGGTCATCTTGCCAGATCTGCTCTGACTTTATCACCGCAAGAGTGAACTCCTCAAAATGACGGCAGCAATGCTGAAATAGATTATCAAGCCGGTCACGTCCACCAGGGTTGCCACGAATGGTGCGGAAGAGGTTGCCGGATCGAAACCTAGGCGCCGCAGAGCAAACGGCAGCATCGATCCGGCCAGCGTACCCCAAAGCACGACGCCGATCAGCGCGAGGGCAACGGTCAATGCAACCCCAAACCAATGTGGGCCGTAGACGTCAGAAAATACAGACCAGAGTGTGATTCGAAGGAACCCGATAGTACCAAGCACAGATCCCAAAGCTAATCCCGATAAGATTTCCCGGCGCATCACCTTCCACCAATCGCGGAGAGCTAATTCACTGAGTGCCAGGGAGCGGATTACGAGCGTAGACGCCTGCGATCCTGAGTTCCCTCCGCTGGAAATAATCAAAGGGATGAAAAGAGCGAGGACGACAGCTCTCTCGATTTCCTTTTCGAAGTAACCCATGGCAGTTGCAGTCAACATCTCACCAAGGAACAGCAGAACCAGCCAGCCGGCCCTCTTCCTCACCATCCGCAGCAACGATATTTCCATGTAGGGCTCATCAAGGGCTTCCATACCGCCGATCTTGTGGATATCTTCGGTGGCCTCTTCCTCGGCCACATCCAACACATCATCGATCGTGACAATACCTACGAGCTTTCCCTGCTCGTCAATAACGGGCAAGGCTGTACGATCTTCACGCCTGAAGACTGCAACTGCCGTCTCCTGACTGTCGGTAGCGCGCAAAGCTACAAACTGCTTGTCCATCAGGTCGGAAACGCGGTCAGTCAGCCCAGCCAATAGGAACTGCCGCATCCGAATGTCGTCGATCAGAGTTCTCTTCTCATCCACGATGTAGATGTGGTTAAGCGTTTCACTGTCGTGGCCGTGAGTACGAATGTAATCGAGCACCTGCTGCACGGGCGAGTGCTCACGAACAGAGACACAATCCGGGGTCATCAAACGACCGACACTATGCTCCGGATACTCAAGCAGCGAAACAGCGACCGCACGTTCAGCCGGAGTCAGTAGTTTCAAAACCTCCTGAGACGCTGAATCCGGTAGCTTCTCCAGTAGAACGGTGCGGTCATCTGGCGACATTGCGTTCAAGATCTCAGCCGCTTCTTCGGGAGTTATTTCTTTGAGGAGGCGCTCCTGTACGCTTGGAAGCAAATACTGAAACGTATCGACAGCAGCCTTTCGCGGCAGATGCCTGAACACAACCAGCTGTTCGGATGGCAGCAAGTCTGTGATTAGATCCGCCAAGTCGATGGGAGTTCGATCCTTCAAGACAGCACTCAACGTCGCAAGGTCTCCTGAGCGGATCACTTGCCTGACATTCGGCGAAAGCCAAAATCGATGAATCACCATATGACTCCCTCACTTACTGGCGTTTGGGCCCCTGGCTAGAATACACACAATTCTGCAACGAAATCTCGCCACTTTTCATCGAAAGCTGGAGGAGCCGTCAATCGAGAAGTCACCCATTTGGGGCGGGTCTTGATACGCGGATGGCCGGTCCGAGCTGATAGTCGTAAGGAGCCGTTGTCATTCAGGCCAAGCGCTGCGCGAGCGGGAAGCCAGGCCGGATTCCCTGCCCTGACCAACCTGAAGTACGAGTGTTCTCTCCTTGATACCGTCTTAGTCTGAAATTCAGGGTTCCGCCCTCTGTGCTGGCGCTCTCGCCCAGATAATGACTAGCTGTTGGCACCAGGAGGCACAGTAGATGCCAATTGAGAACCCCCAAGTTTTCAAGATCTCTTTGGCCGCTGTTGCAGCCTTGACTCTGTCTTCCCTCGAGGGTTACCGGTCTCAGACTAAGGTGCTTGACATCAAGCAAGAAAAAACGAAAACCGTACCTGACAATCTCGGCGTTCACGTGGATCTGGTGAATATGCTTTTTACGGTGACTGACCGAAGAGGCAAGCTGGTAACTGATCTGGAAAAGAGAACCTGAAGGTTTCTGAAGACAATAGACCGCAGACGATTGCCAACTTTTACCCGTGAAACCGATCTGCCGCTCACCATTGCAATATTGATTGACCCCAGCACCAGCATCCGGGATCGCCTTAAGTTCGAACAACAAGCTGCGATTGATTTTCTCTACCGTACGCTTCGCCCCAAGAAAGACACCGCTCTGCTGATCACCTTTGATTCAGCGATTGAGTTGGTTCAGGACTACGCGGACAACGCTGAAGTTCTAGCCAAAGCAATCAGGCAGGTGCGACCGGGCGGCGGCACAAAAATGTTCGATGGCATTTATTTATTTGGCTTGTCAGGAGAAGAGCTTCACAAGGTCATTGAGTCCTGGGGCCAGCTGACCGAAGCTGTCAAAAGCCGAGGCTGTGAGGAACGTCCTGATTCTCACCAGCGACGGCGACGACAATCTGAGCCTGCAAACACTGAGTGGAACGCTGGAGATGGCTCAGAAGTCGGATGTTTCCATCCATACCATCAGCACAAACTCCAGCGGGTTCTTTGGCATCACAGCCCCTAAAGCCGACAAAGTTCTCAAATGCTTGGCCGACGACACCGGCGGGCGAGCCTTCTTTCCATTCAAGGCCGAGGACCTCTCCGAAAGTTTTCAAGACATCAGTGCCGAACTGCGAAGCCAGTATTCAGTTGGCTATCGTTCATCAATCCCCGCCCGCGACGGGTCCTTCCGCTCCGTCAAAATTGAAACCGATAGAAAGAACCTCCGAGTCAAAGCTCGCAAGGGTTACTACGCTGCAAAGGGATAACCCGCCTTACTTTCGAAGCGCGTTCCACCTCCTGATGTATCCACTGCATCTCATCGCTAAAGCCACCGTTTGGTGATCTTGAGCCAACCTGTCTAAGTGCAGGCGGGAAAAGCCTTGTCAATCTAGTTTCAGAACAGAACTATGTGTTTGTGGACAGGCAGCCTCCAGCCTTTCTCTTTGGCAGTCAGTAAAACTCCGTCATAGAATATCAAAACCCCGCGGAGGAGGTTGAGTTCATGCCTGTTTAAGACGCCGCGGCGCTTTTTGTCGGTACCAGATATGGGTGCCCGAATACGATAGCGCTCGCTTATCCGAGCCGACAGGCAAGGAGCAAAATGACCGAGGACTGGAAACAGTGGGAAGGCCAAGTGGTCAATGGGCAATTCCACTTGGGCCCTTACCTGGGTGGTTCTGACCACAGTGCCGTGTTCCTCACGGAACTTGGTGAACCGGGACGGAAGAAAGCCGCGATCAAACTCGTTGCTGGGGATCCTGAAAGCGCGGAACTCCATCTCTCGCAGTTGATGCTTGCCGCGAAACTGTCACATCCTCACTTGATCCAGCTCTTCCATGTGGGGCGTTGCCAACTCGGTACTGTGGAGCTTCTCTACGTTGTGATGGAGTACGCCGAGGAGAACTTGTCCCAACTTCTTCCACACCGGCCAGTCACGCCTACGGAGGCACGCGACATTCTCGTGCCCGTTCTAGAGGCCCTTGCATACCTTCACGGCAAAGGCTTCGTTCACGGTCACATCAAACCCGAAAACATCATGGCCATCGATGACCGAATAAGAATTTCGAGCGACGGGCTCTGCCGGCTGGACGAGTCGAGTGCGGGTTTGTGGAAGCGGGGCCTCTATGACCCACCCGAGGCGGCGAACAAGACGATCTCCCCGGCTGGCGACGTTTGGGCGCTTGGCTTGACGCTGATCGAGGCCTTCACGCAGCGTATCCCCGTCTGGGAGAGCACCGACCAAGGGGAACCGGTTGTGCCGGAGACGCTGCCGGCGCCATTCCTTGATTTGGTGCACCACTGCCTGCGCCGGGCCCCTCAGCAGCGGTGGGCCGTGGCCGATATCGCCATGCTCCTGCAGCCAACGTCACCCCTATCCCAGAAACAGACGACTGCTAAACCGAAAATGGCGTTCGCGAAGTGGCGTTACGTTGTCCCAACGGTCGCAGTCGGCCTAGCACTGGCGTTGATGCTGGCAGGCCCCCGTTTACTCAATCGTCGCACGAAGACTCAGTCACGCCCTGAGCAGAGACCCGTGAAAACTGAAACGGAACAGTCCTCGAAACCTGGCGATGAGTTGCAGGGTTCCAGCGGCACCTCGCAATTGCCTACTTCCCCTCGTTCCGAAGGAGGGACAAAGAGACCCTCTGGTGGCTCCGTTCAGGGTGAAATCCTTCACCAAGTATTGCCCGACGTGCCTCAGAGCGCCCGAGACACGATTCGAGGCAAGGTGAGGGTCAGCGTGAAAGTCGCTGTTGATCCGTCAGGCAGCATTGTGGGAGCGACGCTCGATTCTGCAGGACCAAGTCGGTATTTCGGCAATCTGGCTTTGCAAGCCGCACGACAGTGGGAATTTGGGGCTGCGAAGGTGGATAATCGGTATATTCCGAGTGAATGGATTCTGCGATTTGAGTTTGAAAGGACCGCAACTAAGGTCTTTCCGGTGCAAACAGCTCCCTAGAGGTACGCTTGCAGCCTTTGGGACGTTGGGAAGAACCAAACATGCTCCAGCGCTACGCCCACTTGTCGAGTGAACACCTCGCCGAAGCTCTGGAGAAGATCCAACCTCAGAAGAATTTCACTCCACTTTTCACTCCACTCAGAAAACGACGAAAACGGAAGGTTTCGTAAGTTATTGGTGCGGAAGGGGGGACTTGAACCCCCATGGCCTTGCGACCGCTAGAACCTGAATCTAGTGCGTCTGCCAATTCCGCCACTTCCGCATCAATGGCAGTTTTTTAGCACAAGCACCGATGGGGAGCAAGTAAAACGTAATCGATAAAGCCCTTTAGAGAGGGGAGGAATTGATCTCTTTCGCATTTGCACGCGAATAGGAACCTGGGAGCGCGGACGTCTCGTCCAAGCTCCCCCAGCAATATTCGCATGTGCCCTTAGGTGATCATGCCTAGACCTCGGCGCTGAACGGAAAGGCGGTCTGTTTGGGGGACGGTGGCAGAGTTTCGGTGAACTCTTCAGGTGGGCGGGCAGCCAGCTTGTATATTGAACGAATCGAATCCATCTGGTTCCGAATTTTTAATCCATAGGCTTCTGGCAGATAGGCCGAGGATCGGAACAGCTTTTGATAAGAAGCGAGCAATCGCGGAAATTTTTCCTCAATGAATGGTAGAAACACCTTCCTCGCCGACGGCATCAAGAATAACGGCCGGGCTCCCAGATAACCTGCACCTGCAGCTTTCGCATGTTTCGCAATCTCAGCCAGGCTCTCCACATCGTCAGTGAGCAAAGGGATTACCGGCATGATGAAAACTCCGACCGGGATTCCCTGCTCCGCCAAGGCAGTTATGGCAGCCAGGCGCCGTTTTGGCGTAGCAGCCTTTGGCTCAAGCTGCCGCGCCAGCCTGGGCCTCACGGTTGTAATCGAAATATTGACGTGAACGCTCCCTTGCTTGCGGATCTCTTTCAGCAGGTCCAGATCTCGGACCACAAGATCCGACTTGGTCGTGATGGAGAGGGCCAGTCTGGGGCGCCTGGCTAAAACCTCCAGAAGGCTTCGAGTGGTGAAGAAGCGTCGCTCAGCGGGTTGGTAAGGATCCGTCGCGGTCCCGATCGCAACGGGCCTGTTTCGCAATTTGCTTGCGGACAGCTCCTCCTCGAGAACACCGGCCGCATCCTTCTTGCTGTAGATTTTCCGCTCAAACTCTTCTCCCTCTTCCATTCCCATATACTCATGCGTGTAGCGGGCATAGCAGTATTTGCAGGCAAACTCGCAGCCGCGATAGGGATTAATGGTCCAATAGAAGGGCATCTGAGGATTCGTGCAACGATTTAGAATTGATTTCGCTTCCAATTCAAAATATGCGACTTGCTTCTTATCAAGAAGCGGCGTGCTTTCCGAAGCTAAACGTGCGATGCCGGTGAGTGGAGATTCCTGGCAAGAGTTCATTTCAATTGCCTCCTGCGACCACTACTCGTTTTTTGTTCGCCTTTGTCAATAAAACATTTCCGGCTGGTACTGTTCTCTGCCCCGGCATTGAATTTGGAATCTGTGTGACGTAAAGCCGCCAGAGAGATGTGCCGATTGTGACTATGTTGCGCACCCAACAATGACACATTCCAGCGAACGGTTTGAGCACGGTACTTTGACGCGCGTTTCTTGGTCAGCTTTTCTGGCCAATCCAGCCGCTGCGACGGGAGAAAAGAAATGAAGAAGCTGACTGCCCTTCTCGTTTTACTTGGCGCGACTGCCGCTGCCTGCTGGTATTGGTTCCGGCCCGACGCAACGCAGCATGCCACAGCGAATTCGTCCAGCCGGATTTCAGGCCTGCGAATTGGTTTGGAAGCCCGCTATCGCCTGCGCCCGGACACACGGTTTCTCCTCGCTGTGACTGAAATTCATCGCATTCTCGCTGGCGGCGCGACTAATGACGAGCCTGTGCAACCCGAGTTTCGCACGGGCCGCTGGACGATTCGACATGGAAACAAAGAAGTGGGCACACTCAACGACCCGCCTGACTTCGCCGAGTCAATCCAACTCCTTTCAGCCTTTGCTGCCCGAACAATCAAGGAAAAATCCATTCAGTTCACCAGGCAGTCCGGCGACGCCGCCGAATTACAAAGTGAAATCAGCAAACTCCACACGCTGAATGCCATCCTTCAAGCCGACCAGCAGTGGCAGCAAGGAAAGCGCGAAGTGGAACTTTTGCGCGTGGCGGGCGAGGCGATGGCTATGCTCGCGGTTCAGAGCTTGGACGAAGTCGAGACCGCCGACTTGATTCCGGCCCGCGCACTGGCGCTACTTGCGATCCAGAGAGCACTGGATCCATCCAGTGTCCGGCGTGAGGAGTGTCTCTTAGCGCAGGTGATGGGCTATTCCCGCCATGCCTATGAACAGGCAGCTCAACTGCCTGAAGAAGAGCCAGTCCGAACTTACATTCGTCACGAAGACACAGCCCTTGCAAAGGCAGCGGCTGAAGGATCTGCGATCGGCCCGGCTTGGTTCCTCCACTTGAAAAGGTTCTCCGAAAAACGCGATCTCAAAGGCTGGCAAAACGCCGCAAGGACACCGACGACGAAAGATCCCAGTGTCCTGCCTCTCCTGAAGACGGGCATTGAGCTGACGTGGTTTGAAACTGACGTCCCCATGGCACTCGGCCTGGTTGGCGCGGTGCTGGGAGAAATGAAGCAATGGTCGAAAGCAACGAAGGCAAGACTGCCAGGGCCGTTCTTCGATGGCAGGCTGCTGGAGACTTATTACCGGGGATTCCTCTACTCTGCGCTTCACAAGCTGGGCGAGCATTACCGGGAGAGTCTCTCTTCAACCGATGCGACCGCCAATTTTGACCAACTGATTGGAACGGGGGGCGACCTGTTGGCCATTGAGTATCGCAACTGGTTCCATCACTTGGCGGAAGCCAAAGCGGGCCGAGCCAAGGTGGCCGAACTGAGAGCGGACCTGACGGATCTCTCTCGATTTGGCGGAACGATGTTGTTTGAAACCTACGCGCAGATCAAGGAGTCTCTCCCGTTTGGAGATGCCTCATTGAAGGATGTAGTGAAGGAGCTCGCAACCCGCCTTGACAGCCGTCCCGAGCACCGGTTTGAATTGGCTTGGATTCTTTACAACGACCTGCTGGCTCTAACCGCTGCCGAGAGCTTGGCCGAGGGCGTTGCGAAAACGCAGCATTTTGGCAATCTGGGCTATCAAGCCTGGTTCGCCCGGTTGAACGGAGATCGCAGCCGCTTGGAAACGTTGTTGGCGTTGCCCGAGCTGACGCCCGCCGAGAGCGTGAAAATCCTCCGCCAATTGAATGAGGAAAGCGGTTTTACTCGAGAATGGCTCGACAACCGCTACGCTCAACTGGTGCGTGCTCACCCCGAAGAATGGTCGGTGGCCGACGCATACGTGGATCACCTGGAAAAGCACAAGGAGTTTGCGAAAGCACAGTCAGTTGTCCAAAGCTGGCTCGATCAGAGAGTCAAAGGCGTTTCTGGGTTTGACTACACCTTCGCCCGGACATCCCTGGCGCGCATCCACCGCTTGCAAGGGAAGCCCGAGCGGGGGCTCGCAGCCATCGAACATCCCGACGTAGACTCCTGGCAGTTCGGGGCCATGAAGCAGCGAGCACAGCTCCTGGACAGCCTGGGACGAACTGCACAGGCCGAACAACTCGCTCAAGCGGCTCTGGATCGGTATCCTGACTCAATCAACGCGACGGTTCTTCTTGCAGAACTTTACTGGAAGCATGGAAAGCACGACGGGGCCACGGATCTTTTCCTGCGCCACCGCTATCCCATTTCAGCAACTACCTGGCGCTTTACGGTCGGAAGACGCTTTGCCGAGATCTTCAAGGACCTACCCGAAGAAGCCCTGGCAGCCGAGGAGCCTCTCAGGCACAGCAAGCTCGACTCCCTGTTCGTCAGCACACAATTCGCGTTGGAGATTTACAAAGCCGGAAATCCTCAGTTGGCCTTTGAGATTCAATCCCGCCAGCGTGCACCCGGATTGAAAAATCTGTTGTACCAAGCGAAAGCCTACAAATTCTTGAAGGACGCGAAAGGAAAAGACGCAGCGCTTGGTTGGCTGGGGCAGCAAATTCCTGATTCGATGCGAGCGCCGCTCTGCATGTTTGCGATTGAAGACAAAACGCACGAATTGCTCTGGGAGCTGGCTCCGGCAAAGTTGGAAGGCGACAACGGCGCTTACTATTGGCTGGCCAGAGCTGCCGCTTTTGTTCTGGATGGAGGAGAGAACCAAGAACATGGGCGTTTGCTCAATGAACGCTTTGCAAACGCGGGGCCAGGTCACTATCACACGATCGGCCGTTATCTCCTTGGCAAAGCCAGCGAAGCAGAGGTGCTGGCCGAGGCTGTCGATCAGAAAAAGAGCAATGAGATTTACTATTTCGTCGGGTTAAAGGCTAAGACAGAGGGGCGGTATTGCGACGCAGCCGACTGGTTCTGGCTGACGATGGAAATGGGCACGATGAACAACGGGGAGACTCGTTGGGCGCTCGACCAGCTCTATGTGTGGATGGGAAAAGGTAAGAGCCTCAAGATTCTGGCAGAGGAAGACCGGCGGTTGAGAACCAGCACCAAGACGGCTCCGACCCCTCGCTCAGCAGGCTGATAACCCTCGTCGGCCAAACGCAATCTCTTTTCGCCAGGAAACTTTGGGGCACTAGAGCCACTCCCTAAGACAGTCAATTTCAGTCAAATTTGAGGAAACTCCCTCTCCCGTTTGTGGGGAGAGGGCAGCCTCGGCGACCGCGGTCACCGAAGCCGGGTGAGGCGTCAGCCGCCAAAGACGGCACAATGTTGGGTTAGTCAGGGGTCGCCAGCCCCGCGCTCTAAGGCAACTCGCGCACGCGGATGTTCTTGAACTCGACCGGAGATCCTTCCGATTCCAGGCAAATATAGCCCTCACTGGGGATGGCATCAGAACCACCCGATACCTCTTCACCATTCACCCACAACCGTACTTCTCCGTTGATCGCGCGAACGTAGTATTGGTTCCACTCGCCAAATCCTTTACTCAAGCGCTTCCGTGGGAAGCTGCGCGAACCGTTTGGAGAGAGAGGAGGAAAGGGCTTCAGCTTCGAACGGCCGACCGCAAAAATGTCGCCGTCGGTGGTAAACCAGTCGGCTTTCTTGCCGTCCGATTTCTGGGCGTAGAACTCGCGGTAACCGTGATCGAGCGCCTGCACCTCAATGCCCGTCTTCGGGAGATCGTCAGGCTTCAAGTCCTTCATGCCGTCGTCAGTGGCCCAGATAAAAATTCCCGAATTGCCGGCCGATTTCTTATGCTGCCATTGCGCCATCAATTCGAAATTCTTGAATGTCTTCTTGCTGCGTATTACCCCAATCGGCTTCCCCGTGCAGTAGGCGTGCCCTTCCTCCCATCTCCACGTGTCTGGATCGCAGTTCACATTGGTGAAATCGTCGCCTCCCAATAATCGCCACCCAGGCCCCTCACCGTCGATGAAGGCTCGGGGAGGCTGTGCAGGTTCGTCAGTCAGAGCCAGAGGTGGCGCGAAACCCAGGAACAGCAAACCGGCAAAGAAAGTAAACCCACAAAATGGTTTCATAGCAGCTCCTCAAGTTCCGCTTAGCAATGGCAGAAAGAAGGCTTGCTCTAGCAACGCGAGCCTTCTGTGGGTTGTCAGGGCGGGGCTCGAACAAGACCGAGCGCCAGAAAGAAACACTTCCATCCGATCCCACTTCAGATGTCGTGCTGTTCAGGTTTCCAATTTCCAGCCAGAACGATACTTGCGCCGCAGAAAGGCATCGGCCTCCGGGACGTTCATACACCGCATTGCAACTGGATCCCACTCCAGTTTCTTCCCCACGCGGTACGCCACATTGCCCAAGTGATTGGCTTCCGTGAGCCATCCGGAATACTCGAAGTTACAAGTCGTGGGCTCTCCAGTCTGGCATGCATTGATCCATTCTGCGTGATGTCCGATCGAGTTGGGAATGGACTGAGCCGGACGCTGGAACCCTTCAAACTGTTTTTCAGGAAGCAAGAGATGCTTGCCGTAGTCGGACAGCAACATTCCCTTGTCCCCGACAAACAACACTCCTGACTTCCACTGTGGAATACCGCCGTTCTCCCAAATCGGAGGCTTATTCACACCTTGGTACCAGGTCAGCGTAACTGCCGGCGCGGTGCCGCGCGGACCGTACTCATAGGTCGCCTGCATAGAAGCCGGCGCGATTTCCGGGTGTGGCGGAGGACCGGATGATTTGACGGTCAGGGGCACCTTCAGGTCCAGAGCCCAGAACGGGAGATCGTTCCAATGGCTCCCCAAGTCTGACATCGTGCCGTTGCCAAAGTCCCACCAGCGATACCACTTGGGGCCAGGCACGTAGACATGGTTGAAGGGTCTCTTGGCCGCAGGTCCCAGCCATAAATCCCAATCAAGTTCTTTCTGGATAGGATGGACTTCCTTCGGCCTGTCCTGCACAAACACGATGTCTTCGTGCTTCTTGGCATCCTCCTCGCTTTGCAGACCCCAAGCGCGCGCCACCCACACGTGCACCTCACTCACCGCGCCGATCGCCTGCGCTCGGATGAGCTCAACCACACGCCGATAGTTCTCACCAGCGTGGATTTGAATGCCCATTTGTGTGGTCACTTTGGCCTTGGCGGCAGCTTCGCGAATCAACCGGGCTTCCCACACATTGTGCGTGAGCGGCTTCTCACAATAAACATGCTTACCTTCCTTTAGTGCCGCGATGGTTGCCATGGCGTGGGTGTGTTCACAGGTGCTGACGACCACTGCATCGAAATCACGCACATGGTCGTACACGCGGCGGAAGTCCGAGAACTTGCGCGCGTTTGGATACTTTGTTGCCGCCTTGTCGACTGCGTTCTGCGAAACGTCGCACAACACCACAATATTCTCGCTCGCAACTCCTGCCAGATTCGATGCACCGCGCCCACCAACCCCAAGGCAGGCGATGTTCAGCTTGTCGTTCAAGTTTCGCCCGCGCAAGAAGGCGGGAGCGCCCAAAACGGTTCCCGCAACAACGCCAGCTTGCAGGAACTGACGTCGGGTTGGTGATGAGGAGACGATAGGCCGGATGTCCTCTCGCATGTCAAAGCTCCTTGGGGGATGGCACTCGTTTCAAGGAAGAATCATACCCCGAATCGCATTCTAAGCCGAGACCGATAGTGGAACCTGCCAACGTTAGCCGCCCATCCTGCGATGCGATATGCTTGCCATCGTGTTCATTTGAATCCAGAGGAAACCATGAACGGAGCAGAAAGTCTGGTACACACACTTGTGAATGAAGGCGTCAACGTATGCTTTGCGAATCCCGGCACATCGGAGATCCATTTTGTAGCTGCGCTGGACCACATCCCAGGCATCCGTTGCGTGCTCGGGTTGTTCGAGGGTGTAGTGACTGGAGCCGCTGATGGTTACTACCGAATCGCCGGAAAGCCCGCCTGCACACTCTTGCACCTGGGACCAGGACTGGGCAATGGTCTTGCCAACCTGCATAACGCCAAGAAGGCGAACTCGGGCATCGTCAACATCGTCGGTGACCATGCCACCTACCACGTCAAGCACGACGCCCCACTGACCTCCGACGTCGAAGGCGTGGCACGTCCCATGTCGCATTGGGTACGCAAGGCCAGAACCTCCTCGTCAGTCTCCGCCGATGCGGCAGAGGCAATTGGCGTTGCGCGACAAGCGCCGGGGAAGATCGCAACATTGATTCTCCCGGCCGACACCGCGTGGGGCCCAGCGGAGCAAGTCGTGTACGCGCCCGCTTCCACACCACGTATGCCAGTTTCGGCCGACGCAGTTGCCCTCGCCGCAAAGGCGCTTTCTCGCGACGGTGCATCCGCTTGTTTGTTGCTTGGCGATGTCGGTGTGCGTGGACGCGCGCTGGAGCTGGCGGGACGCATTGCCGCAAAGACAGGCTGTCTGATCTCCGCTGAATTCAACTCGTCGCGTTTGGAACGCGGCGCAGGTCGCGTGCAACTCATGCGCGTTCCCTATGTGGTTGAGCACGCCACGAAGATGTTTGAGAAGACCACGCAGTTGGTCTTGGCTGGTGCCAAGCCCCCTGTGGCGTTTTTCGCCTATCCCGAAAAGCCTAGCCTGCTGGCGCCCTCTTCTTGCGACGTGATGTGGCTTGCCGCGGCCGAACAAGATATCGAAGCGGCGCTCGAAGCAGTCGCCAGTGAACTCGGTGCTCTCAACACGCCGCCGGCACGCGTTGCTGAATTGTCACGCCCTGCCTTGCCCAGTGGTCCGATTACGACGGAAGGCGTCGGCGCTCTGCTCGGCGCACTGCTGCCCGAAAACGCAATCGTCGTCGATGAATCCGTCTCATCCGGCCGCGGATTTGGGAGTGCCACGGCCGGCGCGACACCCCATGATTGGCTCAGTGTCATGGGTGGATCGATTGGGTTTGGCTTACCTTGCGCCACAGGCGCCGCTGTCGCTGCCCCAGATCGGAAGGTGATCCTGCTCGAAGGTGACGGCAGCGCCATGTACACCGTGCAAGCGCTCTGGACCATGGCACGCAATCAGCTGGACGTGACGATACTGGTGTTCGCCAATCGCAGCTATCAAATCCTGCTTGGCGAACTGGCAGACGTCGTCTTGGGCGAGCCTGGCAAGAACGCCACCGACATGCTCACCATCGGACGACCCGATCTCGATTGGGTATCGATAGCGAAAGGTCAGGGCATGGAGGCTGGGCGCGCCACCACCTTTGAAGAGCTTGCCAAGGAATTCAAACGCGGCATAGCGAGCAGCGGACCGTACTTAATCGAAGTGGTGATCTAGAAAAGCCATCTCTGACTCACCCGGCCGCTGTGTATCTAAACGCCTTGCCCCCTCCACACTTTCGGAGTGCGCAGGCACGATTGCGCTGTGTCAGGGCGCAACGTGTCGCGCCCACAGAAAGCGGCGACACGTCGCCGCGGTCCAAATTACTTTCTTTAAGGCAGCGGCTCTGGCACCGCAGCGCCGTCGGCACGGGAGTCAGACGCGCCGTAATTAACCTTGGTGCGCGAGTTGTGCAGCACCGCCTGGCCGCGACCCATCAGCATGGAGTGCTCTTTACGCAGATCGAGTTGGTGTCCTTTCACAGAAAGCTCCTGAAGGACTCGCGGTGAAATTCGGGTCTCGACGAGGATCGCGCAGCCGGTCCGGGTCCGCCAGGCAAATCGCGAGGCTTCCAAGGCTTCCTGTAGGTTCATCCCGAAGTCGATGAAGTTCGATGCGAACTGCGCATGGGCCAATGGCTGGTTCTGTCCGCCCATAATGCCGAAGCCGATGTGCATGTCACCCTTCTCCATAAAAGCAGGAATGATGGTGTGAAAAGGTCGCTTCCGTCCCGCCAGGAAATTGGGATGCTTGGGATCGAGGGAAAACCCTGATCCCCGGTTGTGCAACATGAACCCCATGCCGTCAACGATGACTCGCGATCCCCAGGCCGCGGCGATGCTTTGAATCCAGGACGCGATGTTGCCCTCGCGATCGACCACCGTCAGGTAGGTGGTGTCACTTGAGGTTGGTTCTCCAGGCTTCACGTCGCAGTTGGCTTTGTTGGGATCGATGAGCCCGGCGCGTTTTTCAGCATAGAGCTTCGAGAGCAACTCTTTGAGAGGTACCGGCACAAAGCGCGTGTCGGCAACGTACCGATACAAGTCGGCATAGGCCAGCTTCATGGCCTCTATCTTGCGATGCAAGTCCTCGGTTGAGTTCTGACCCTGCGAGGATGGCGGGAAGTTTTCGAGGATGTTGAGCATCTGCAGTGCTGCCATTCCCTGTCCGTTGGGTGGCAACTGAAAGACTTTCCAACCCCGGTAATCAACCGACACCGGTTCCACCCATTCTGAAGGAAACTCAGCCAGATCGGCGGCCGTCATCGTTCCATCCAGCCGCTCTGAGGTCGAGAGAATCGCTTTTGCAATCTCTCCTTTGTAAAAGGCACCACGACCTTGCTCGGCGAGCAGGTTTATGGCACGCGCCATTTCGCGATTCACGAAAGTATCTCCCAGAGCCGGTGGTTTGCCTTGCGGCAGGAAAAAGGGCTCCGTCGGATAGATCCTCCAGGCCGTGTGAATCAATTCCGGCACGGGATATCCTTCAGCAGCGTAGTAAGTAGCCGCCGCAAACAGATCTCGCCATGGCAAGCGGCCGAACTTCGTGTGCATCTTCGACCAGCCGTCCACACAACCCCGGCACGCTCACGCTAAGGATGCCCTCGCGAGGCATGGCCTTGAGTCCCTTGCTGCTGAGATACTCCGGCGTCAACGCCTTAGGCGCCCAACCGCTTGCGTTCAAGCCCGTAAGCTTGCCGGTCTTGGCTTCCCAATAGAGAACAAACAGATCGCCGCCAAGGCTGCACATCATGGGCTCCGTAACACCCAAAACAGCATTGGCCGCAATTGCCGCATCGAAGGCAGAGCCACCGCGCGCTAGAATTTGTGCACTTGCCTGAGAAGCCAGCGTATGACTGGTGGCAACGATTCCGTGGCGAGTGATGACCATTGCGCGCCGTGGAGCGCTGCTGGCCGAAACATGACGGCCCTAACACGCTCAGACAGAACACCAGGCTAATCCCAGACACACTCTGCTGTTCAGCACACGATTCATTCCTTCCTCCAACTTGGGAATCCCAAAAGGCAGGACGATAGCAGGTATTTCATCGATTCACACAGACGCGAAGGTTCTTTTCGGCTCAGGGCCTTCGGTACTGCTGAACCACGAGTCTCGATCATCCCTCCACTTCGGAGTTCACCGCTTGAATCAAGGCCTTGATGTAGCCATATCCGAAGGCGAATGACTGCAAGCTTCCAGGATCGTCTGGGTGATGCGGCATGTGATCGGGACAGATCGAACCGGAGAACTGTGCGTCACGCAGAATTCGCATGATCTTGAAGAAATCCATCTCTCCCTCGTCGGGATACACTTCTTCAAACTTGTGCAGCCCGCCGCGGATGTTGCGCATATGGATCTGGTAGATCTTTCCCCGTTCGCCCAGGTATTGAACGATGGGAAGGACACCGGTGCCAGGGTTCTTCAAACCCTCTGCTGTGGTACCGAGACACAGTTGAAACCCGTTGTATGGACGCTCGACAATCGACTCGTAGCGCTTGATGGAGTCGAATATCGACGGCGAATCCCAGTTGTCGGCGCCTTGGTACCCAAACGGTAACCCGGGTGGATCGTAAGGATGGCAGGCCAATCTCACATCGTGCTGTTTGGCCACAGGGATCACTCTTTCGAGAAAGTAGGCGATACGTTCCCAGTAGTCTTCAGAACTTACCTTACCCGATTTGCCCACGGGCAAATCCTTCCAGTTGTTCTCAAGCTTGAAGCCCGAATAAGTGACTCTACCTCGGCCCGGCACCTCCTTGTTTCGTCGGATGGGGATCACTGTCCAATGGTAGGTAAGGATCTTCACTCCCACCTCAGAAGCTTTCTGAATATTCCCGGCGATGACATCGATCTCGCGATCGCGGTCAGCACCTTTCGGCAGAGTGATGTAGTTGGGCTCCATTCGGATGGCTTCGAGCTGGACGCCGTTCTGGTCGCAACTGTCCTTCATTCTCCTTAGTGCATTCAGATCCCAGCCCCCGCCCTCGGGGCGATTCCTTGCCTGGACGGTGAGGTGCTTGACTCCATAGCGCAGGTTATACTCCAGGTTCTCTCTCGACGTGATTCCGGGCCCTGCTACGCTGTGGTAGTCGCCGCCAACATGCATCAGCGTGTTCATCCTTCGAGCCTCTGATCCCTGCGCTGAGGCAGCCGAAGCGCCCACTACAGAGGCCCTGATCGCTGCAGTGGCGAGCTTCTGACCGAACTCTCTTCGTTTCATCATGAGAGTGCTCCTTGGTGGTGTTCGATAGGCGGCATGTTACACCAGAACGGAGAGTGGTCATCGAATCGGATAGCTCTGGTACAATCTCTCGCCATGCCCATCTTCTTCTCAATGGACTCGGTAACTAGTCGTCGGCGCTTGCTCATTCTTACGTTGTGTTTGTTTGCCAATGGCAGATCGTCAGAGCTTGCCGGCGCCGTGAAGGGCAAACCGAACGTTCGCTCGACTACCGCGGCCGCGAGGACTTCGGCAGTGACACTGCCCAACCAATATTTTCAGCTTCTCGAAGCAGGCGCCCGCCGCATCGAACAGCATCTTGCTGCCCATCCTGCTGCGGACTTGCCGACGCTAGAAGCGCGTGACGAAAGCTGGCGACTTTTGTCACATGCTGCGCTTGTTGGTGCGGTGCTCTACTCAAAGCATGACCCGGCAAACCGCAGTTATCAGCGCCCTGCGATGCTCGCACTCGCGACAAAGATTGGCGATTTGTTGGCTAGTGAAACCGAGCAGGGTCGCTTTGAATCTAGGCTCAACAGTGACCGCGATCTCTACGTCTGGCTGGAAGCTTACCGTTTGTTGAAAGCCAAGCTTGGAGCCGAGCGTGAACGTCGCTGGCAGCGCGAATTAGAGAAAAATATTGCCGAATTGGTTCGCGATGTTGCCGCCCGGAAGGATTTTCCCAGGTACCAGTCACCCTATATCGGCACCTCGCCCAATCACTTTGCACTCTGGGCCTCAACGGTCTATTTGGCAGGACGCATCTTCGGCCAGCTTGAGTGGGAGAAACTTGGCGCGAGCGTCATGCACCGTTTCGCTGCTGAAGAGCAATCGCCCGACGGCTACTGGGGAGAGCATGAGCACTCATTGCCTACACCCGGTTACGGTTACAATACCTACGCCAGCGTGGCGCTATACGCTGAATGGTCGCGGGACCCGGCAGCGATTAACTCGCTGCGGCGTGGACTTGATTTTCATACGTTCTTCACCTATCCGGATGGATCTCCTGTCGAAGTCCTCGACGATCGCAACCGCTACACCCTGGTCGCCGGATGGGGCGACTCTGGGGGTTTGACCTGGCCGGATCCCAACTCCCCGCCGGGCGGGAACGATGAGTCCGCCTCGAAGGGGCACTTTGGATTCTCATGGTTCCCCGATGGGCGTCGCTATGCTCAGCTTTTGACCAATTTCTTTCGTACAGACCTTGTCGGGTGTGAAGACCTGGGACGCCTGGCTCAGAACGCGCTCTACTACCATCGCGGTCCTTCCTCTCCAATTCCGCAGGATCTGCCGCGCTATTCACGCCAGCTCTCCTTGCCGGCAGGCATTCGCAAATCCGGCTCATGGGTAGTCTCACTGTCGGGTCTCACTAGCACTCAAGCCATCAACAGCCAGTTCTATCTTGACCGCCAGGGCCATCTCAGCATTTTCCACCACAAGATCGGGTTGATCATTACGGGCGCCAATTCCAAGCGTCAACCGGAACTGGCCACCCTGACAGAACAACTACCGGGACAGCTCATCCATATGCCGCTCAGCAGCCGCCTTCAAATGAGTGATGGTCAAGACCGGCTTTCCCTGGCTTACAACACCTTCTTCGCCGATCTCCTGGTCCCGGCACCGTCGGACAAACAATTATCGTTCCGCTTTCTGATTACCGGACGTGGGGATCCGGCTCCTGAGCAGTATCTGAACTTGCAGCTACGTTTCAGGGCCGGCGCAATCCTTGAAACTGCCGCGGGGAAAACGTTCGTCTTGGGAGCAGAGCGAATTGAGCTTTCTCCCACCGACATCGGTGGATGGATTCGGCATCAAGGTTGGAAATTGAGCGTTGACCCAGCGGCGAAGATCGTCTGGCCGGTCTATCCGCACAACCCTTACGCTAACGGTCCGGAGAAATCACGTCATCATGCGATAGGCCGTCTTACCGTGCCGCTGCGTCTGAAGCCGCAAAGCGAAGACTGGACGGTTCTGCCCGGTGAGCGGGAGATCGCTTTCGAACTTGAGGTGGATTGATTGAGAAGCGGCTGCTGGCAAGAAACAATGGCTCTCGGAACGCTTGGTCTGAGCGCGGTGCTGGTGCTCGCAGTTTCGATCGGCTGCGCTAAGGTTCCCAGCGATCCCTCCAGATCTGGCAAAAGGGCGCCAGGCGAACGTGTCACGCTCGCTTGGGACTACCCTGTTGCGAGCGAACCCAAAATTCGTGGCTTTGCCTTGAAGCAAGCTGCGTCTCCCGAGGGTCCCTATCGAACTCTGGTTCAGGTCGCCGCTGATCAGCGAAAGGTTGACTTTCAGGTCAACTACGAACCAGGGAAGAAGAGTTCGTATTACGTGGTGGTGGCGCTTGAAGGAGACACCGAGAGTTTTGCAACGAACCTCATTGAAATTCAGAAAGAGTAGGGGACGATACCTGCTGCTTTCAAAGGACTCTCAAGAGGCGCAGAACGGCATGTGGCGGCAGTTGTCCTCGGAAGCCACCGGTAAAGCTACTTGCTGGCAACCAGAGCATTCAGCTGCCGTTGGATGCTAGTGATCCTCGCTCGGATTTCCTGAGGATCTTTGACACCGTTCATCTGAAAACGGTAGGTCTTTCCCTTGAGCTGAATCTTCAATTTATCGTCGGCTTCCACCTGTGAAACTTCGGTCATCTTTGCCGAGAAGCCATCCTTTGAGTCAGACGATGGAACGTAGGCGATCTGATACCCATTGAATCTCAGGCGTCCCGAGCAGCTTCCCAGCGTGTGGTCGTGGATGACCGCATGGGCGCTGAAGGTCAACTTCTCGATTTCTGCCTTGATTTCCTGGCTGGAGATTGAGGCCTGAAGCTCCGCCACGGGGAGATACAGGAGCGCAGAGTACACCGCCCGGGCTTCATCATACTTGCCATCCTGAATCCAGGCTTTGGCCTGTGTCCCTGCTCGTGCAACGCTTGTCTTCTTTAACTCCAGTGCCTTGGCATCCTGTGGTTCCAGAGCGAGAAGTTCGCTGCAATAGGCCATCACGTTGTCGCTTGCCGGTGTGACAAAGCGCCCGGCCGCCATAGCCGCCTCAGCTTTCTGTATCCATGAAGTACGGGAGTCGGCCAACCGGGCCTGTTCGATCTTGAGTCCGTCGTGCAGTCCCTTTAACTCGACCGCTTCAGGGAAATAGGTTTCAATCTGGCGAACCAGCGCGCTGGCCCTCACCGAGTCCTTCGCCTGCAGGGATCGATTTGCGGAAGCCAGCAGGTGCCGGAAGATCTCTTCCCGTCGATCTCGACCAAATGCGTCTTGAGGGGACTGCGACTCCAACTGCTGTATCAGTTCGAACGCATTGCCCGGGCCGGGCGGCAGATGACGGCCGGAACGCATGGCCAGCGTGATCTGTTGATGGAGTTCTCCGATGCGTTGCTCAGCTTCCATCTTCCGGGTCAGTGCTAGCTGCTCCTCCTTCTTGAGGTTGCCTTTCGCGGCCTTTAGCTGTCGAGCTGCTTCAGGGTCATCCGGTAACACCTTGAGGACGTTGTGCCAAGCCATGGAAGCATCCGCCCACTTCTGGTCGGCTGCCGCCCGACTCGCAATCTTCATGTAGCGGGCACGGATTTGCTGCTTCAGGTCCAAGGCGAAAGGATTGTCGGGTGCGGATTGCAGGATACCGTCGCAAAGCCGATTGGCTTCCAGAAGCCTGCCTTGCTGGAAGGCTCTTTGTGCCTGACCTTGATGATCAGTCCCTTCAGTCGCAACCGCGGGCGGCGTTGGGGACTCAACGGGCGCGATCGCGGTCGGGTTGCTCTCAACTGTTGCAGGGGCCTCCTGTGGAACATTCGAATGTCTTCCAGGGGCCAACGCCAGCCAGGTACCCAGCATTGCTCCTATGACAAGCCCCCCTCCGGCAAGACAAGCCACGGCCACTTTCTTCCGGTCTGTTTGCGACGAGTCCGCCGGGAGGTCCGGATCAGCAGCGGTTTCCTGTTCGGCCAGCTTCCTCTTTTCTTCGCGGGCCTTCAACCGTAGTTGTTGAACCTGTACCGCCACGGGGTACTCAGACGACAGATCCTGCGTTGTTGACGGTTTACTCACGACAGAATCGTCTTTTGACTCTGGCTGTACTGGATCGAAGGGCCGGGCCGAGAAATCGGGCTCGACCACCTTCTCGGTCTCCACGGCAGCGCAGACCGGTTCTGGGCTGGACTGGGCAGGTAACCCAGGTTCAGAAATCTGCGAATCCTTGGAAGAGACTTCCGCCTGTTGAGGCTGCACCACTTCTTCCTGAAGAGGAGGCGTCAGCAGGGTGGATTGTGCTTTCCCAACCTGCTCGCGGCTTACTTCCAGGAAGTCGCGCAGATCGCCGTTTGTCGGGTCGAGGTCTGCCAGAACTTTGAACCTTTCAATACAGTCCCCATACCGTCCCTCCTCAAACAGCTTGATCGCTTCCGCCTTACACAACGCGATGCGATCCGTCAAGCCCGATTGCTCCATCTCAGCCTGTCGGCGCTCCGATGCGCCACGCACCTCTTCCGCAAAAGCCAGGATCTCTGGGTTTCCAGGAACAAGCTTCAGCCCATCATGCAGAATCTCAAGGCTCGCCTTAAAGTTCTGGTTCGCATAGTGCACGCGCGCACGTTCCAGGTAGTGTGTAACATAGGATTCACCCACTATGGGCTCGGGGGCTGGTGCAGGGTTCGCCTTTCTCAGTTTCTGGACATCGCTGAGGAGCTTTCGGAGATTCTGTTCCGTACCTAAATCCAGCGCGCTGTCTTCATTTGTCGGCGAGTTAGGCAACTCCATCATGCTGGAGGCACCTTCGAATAAGCCCCGCTGACTTGGACCAAGCCCAGGCTCAGCGGATTCGTTTCTTGCCCATTCAGCATTCAACATGGACTTCCTTGCCCTTCTCTCCGTGACGACTTCCTCATGGTCGATGGAATCCGGCATTGCTCCCCCTATATTGGTCTTTCACAACTCTCGAGTAGTGGCCAAAGTGTTTTAAGGCTGAATCTCACCTCATGATTTATCGCTGGAACGAGCTGAAAACTTAAACGATTTCGCGGGGCAGGCGCGTGTTCCGGACAGGCGCTCTAGCTTATCTGGCCAGGAGGGAGAACAGGCAGTTTAAAGAGGTTCATCGGGAATAGTCACTGAAATCATTCATAAAAGGGAGCTTCCTAGTCTTCTTGATCGCTTAGATACCTAATTAGTGGGCGTGTTCGGGTCAACGGGCAGCAGAGCACCTCCAAGGCTAGCGAATGAAAATGGCTTTCGACAGGAGCGCGTGGACTCCCTTTTCGCCGTCGACAAGTTGGGTGATTCTCAAATCAACGGCATCGCTCATCAAAATATATGCTTCCTCCCGGCTGAGGCCCTTTTCTTTAACCAGTAGGTCCACCATTTCATTGACCGCAATCCGAGTTGCCGCGTCAAGGTGTTCGTCGAACCCCATGGTTATGAAGTGTCCGGGCGTTTCAGCTCGAGGCCAGAAAAGTCTCCGTCCCTTGCGGACGGATAGTTGAAACGTACCGCGCAACGACGTCTCCAGCGCGGTAACGCAGATCTCGCCATCCCCCTGAGCCGCGTGCCCGTCGCCGGCGGAAAAGAGGGCGCCTTTGACGTGAACCGGAAGGTAAACCGTCGATCCAGCCACGAGCTCCTTGTTGTCCATATTGCCAGTGTGGATCCATGGCGGACCACTGCTGATCCGTCCCGAAAACAATGGTGGCGCAACCCCCAGGACACAGAAGAAGGGCCTTATAGGGATCTCGATGTTCTTCGAGAATTTAGCCACTTTACGCGCAAGATCGAGCGGAGTGAGCTTGTAGTGTTCATAAGTAAACTCATCCTGCAGAAATCCTCTGCCGGGTCCAAAGAAATTGACTGCATACGGAACGGTGGGCTCGACAGAAATGATCTTGACCTCAAGGACGTCCCCTGGCTCCGCGCCGTCAACCCAGATGGGACCGGTCAGAATGTGAGGCACCTGGCCGCGGTCCTTCACTTCGCGATCGATCTCAAGGAGTGCAGGCTGAATTTGATCTCGTCTCAGGCCGGCGGCCTCAAGTCCTTCCACAGTGAAAGCAACCAGGGCTTCGATTTCAACCACGTCCCCTGAACGGACTCGAAGAGCTGGTGGAGTCTTGGCATCAAAATAGCCCCAGGTGATCGTTTGCGGGGTGGGCAGTAAACGATGGTTGACTTGTGCTTGTTGACTCGCGGCCAAGCCCAAACTAGCGACAAGGACCGACGTCAGCAGGATATTTCGCGAACGCTTCATAATGCGTTTCTCCTCAAGGTATTCCATCACCGGCCGGCTATTCTTCGTTTCACTTCGATGAGCGGACACGGTAGCTCTTCGCTCGTAGCCAGCAGGGCTATTCCGTCTGGCCGATAACAAATGGACTCGCCCTGTCGGCGTGCCCCGATATCCACACCGATGAGCGGTTGTTTCCAGATGGCATCGAAGGCAGCGCCTCGTTTTGGCAAGAGGAGTTCAAAAGCTTCGATGTAGTCGCACAGGACAGCCCGCCGGCCATCGGGTGAGATGCTTCCGCCCGTAATCACTCCCACAAAGGCGTTGGGAAAACGCACTTCTCCGATTTGCCCAAGTATCGTGATCCCTGTCTTTGAAAGGGGAGCCTTCGCCTTATACACTCGGGCAGCTTCCCCACTCACCTTAGTAACAATGTAAAGATCGCCTGTCGCAGGGTGAATGAGGAGGGTTTCCGCATTGTGGCTGCCGTCGGGATACCTCATTCGAATCACATCCGCTGGTTGCGTGTTGCGAGGATCTTCCCGCGTGGATAACGAATCCTTGGGAGCAATCTGAGGTTCGATGACTCGGTAGACCGTAATCTCTTCGCGTTTCTTCTGATTGTCGCCGATATCTCCCAAATATAGGTAAGACGCTCCTCGATTCGGGCCGGGGCCCATTGCCATATCCTCCCAGTCCTGTGCTTTCGCACCGATAACCCGCCAAACGCCTCGATGCTTGCCACTGCGATCAAAGGCATAGATGAACGGCTCGTCGCCACTGTCATTGTGAGTCCACAACAAGTTTGGGTTGCGTCTCGAAGCTGCAAGTCCGCTGCTCTCTTTGATGGGCTGGTATTCGAGAGTGGCAAGATGAACCGGGGATCCCCAGTCACTGCGGTCTGCAGCTTGGCTCGCTACGGACAGTCCAAGGATAATTTGCAAGATAACGACGAAACAGGAACCCAGCAGGCAAGAGCAGGAACTCGGCGGAACATGCTTTCTCAAAATCTTCACAGCGTTGTTCATTGAGATTATTACTCTACAAGTTCTACCATCCTGGAAAACACAGCAGGGCTTCCGTTGGGTCCTTGGCCCCGTACCCATGCGAAGGTGCGCCGAGTAGTAGACCTCTGGGCTCCGCCCTTCAACTCGTTTGAGTCAGCGCCGCAACCTGCTCCATCGCCCGCTTGCCTTCATTGATGGCACCCAGCCAGTACTGATGGCCGACCAATTCCGAGTGGCCAAACGCAATCCGGCCAAGGGGTCTACGAATCACATCGCGCACTGCCGGCGCTCCATTGGGCTGAAAGTAGAATCCGGGCTGCGGATTCACGTAGGCATGGCCCCAACGGTTCAGGACAATTCCGGTAATGGCTCGCTGCGGATCGAACCCCGCTTCGCCAAAGAGCGTCACGAGCTGCCGGCGAATCTTGCGTTCATAGCTGCTGAACGGAGTCGAAAGCAGCTCGGCACGGCCCGTGGAACCTTGCCTCTGGATGCTTTGGCCTGGGTAGTAGAAAGGAACATAAAACGTAAGCAACGCTGGCCGCTTGGGGTCGAGCGGCGGCCGGTGGTCGCCAACCCACATTGGATGCCTGAGATTGCAACAGAATCCAAAACCCTCAAACCAGCGGAAGGCAGTCAAGCCAAGTTTGTAGAGAAACTGCCAGTGCCTCAGGGCCACGTTCACCACCAGCATCGGTGAGTGGAAGAACTGGGCGTAGGCTTTTTGATGCTCTTCGGAAAGATCCCTGACAACACGCCGCGTGATCCAGCCGCCCCCCGCCATCACCACAGCTTTGGCCTCCAGGCGCCGCACCTCGCCACCTTGTGCCCAGGTCACTCGAACTCTCTTTGCGCTGCCAGCGAGCCCCACATGCTCCACTCGAACCACAGTCGAACCCAGCCTAAGGCGTACTTCCTGGTCGCGCCGATCCAACGCGCCGAAGCGAATCCGCCCGTTCATGACGTCGGCGAAGCTGCCCGAGCCAACAATCGCGTCAGGAATCAAAGCCTTCACAAAACAGCGTGCGAAGCCGTCGTTGCCGCCTGGAAAGGAATGCCACGTCAAAGGAGAGACCTCCTCCCACTTGCGTGGATAGGCCATCACTTTGGAGAAGCCTTGAAAACCGGGCATCCCCACCGACTGGGCTGCAAAAGCCGAGAGCGCGTCGCTGCCCAGGCCGATGGCGGCCGCCAGAACAGGATCGATGTAGCGCGCTACCTCGGGATGCAGCCCCATTACTTTTTCGAGGTAGTGCTGGTAGGTCATGCTGTCCAGCCAGCGCTCGACGCCGGCTCCGTCGTAGACCTTGCGCTCTCCGTAGCGCCAGGCGAGGAAGTCCTTCTTTACAGGTTCGGGCCAAGGAGCATCCTTCAGTCGATTGCCCCAGAGATCATGAACCCATGCGGGCTTGAGTGTGGATCCACCTCCGAAGTAGGTTCCGAAGCTCGATGATTCATCCACCCAAAGCTGAAAGGCATAGTTGGTGCGGTCAAAGTGAAGCTTCTTGAGACTGGAACTCCAGGGTGCGTAGTCGAACTCTCGCGGAATGCCAAGTTCTGAATAGAGCGCATACCCATCCTCGGAAGGCTCCGCAGGAATATCAAATTCGTTGGCGCCTTGCGGACCGATCAAGCGTTCGCCGCGAACCAGGAACTCGTTGCGCTTAGACTCGCCGCCAAAGATCGGATGGTTGTCCAGAATCAGGCAGGTCTGACCAGGGCGTTTCTGCTTTTGAAAATAGTATGCCGCGCTCAACCCACTCAGTCCCCCGCCGACTACTACCAGGTCAAACACTTCGTCGCTGCCGATGGCCCCGTGGGTGTTAGTGTCGTAGCGACCATCACGGATCTCGTGAGCAGCGCGCAGCACCTCTTGAGTGTTCCCATGTGAACGCGCATAGTCTCCCACACCGCCATAACCGTCCCACTCCGCGTCATCAGCTCGTATTTCCAGTGGCGCCGCTGCCTGCATCAGCACAGCTCCAGTCCCGAGCGTGATCGTGTTCAGAAAATCTCGCCGCGTGATCGCGGCACGCATTCCCAAAAGGCGATCTTCACGCTCGTTGTGACTTGAGACTGGTCTTCCCGTCATCAAAAAGCCCCTTACCCAAAAGCCAAACTGCCGCGGCGACACTTGCTGGGTTGCTCATTCGCCGCTAGGGCTTCAGCGTTGGTCGCGAATTTCCTTCTCCAAAGCGGAATAGTATTGAGGACTGCAGAATATAGTGACAAGACCCCTCACGCCCAGGCTCCTCTCCCACTGGAGATTGGGTGAGGGGCAAGCCTCTATCGAAGAACGCAGGAAAGGGGTCACTATAGTTTGCAAACATTGATTAGGTTGGTTCTCTGTACGTTCAGCCACCTTTATATCACGCAGAATCACCACGGTGATGCTTCGTCTGTGAGGTTTTTCTGGGCAGCCCTTTGAGAGTTCAGTATCATCTGACCAGACCGTCAACCCGCACTTCTCAACAAGGATGGAAGAGAAATGGCATCGAGAACGCGGGGGCTCGTTGTGGTTTTGTTGTTCCTCGGGTCGTTTCAACCGGCCTCGCTGTTTTTTGCTCAGACCCAAAGGAAACTCTCGCCCAGTCGGCAACAGCGACAAGCGGCTTCTGAGCCTGAGTCAAGGCAGGATCATAGGCAACAGGCTCTGGAGTTGCTACCTCTGCTCTTGGAACAGATTGATGCCCTCAAGTCTCCTACCTGGAAAGTCCGACTTAAGGGGTTCCTCGCCGGTGTGCTAGCCGCAGACAATCCCGAAGGCGCCCAGCAATTGTTTCAGCAGAGCTTCCAGAATTTGGAGGCGGCCCCTATCCAGCGGTCGCCGAACACGCCGGTTGCGGCCGATGAAATTGCCATTTGGGAGCTCAGTTCTCTCCAGAGTGAGCTGATGACTCTAGCCGCCAAAGCCGACCCAGCGTATGCTCAGTCAGTTGCAGAAAGTCTTGCAGCTGCCGCTCCTGGAGACTCCTCCGATGCCGAGCTTGTTGCCCGACGGAAAGCTCGCATCCTTGGTTCAGTTGGCATAGCGCTCGCCAAGGAGCAACCTGAACTGGCGGCACAATGGTTGGAAAAGAACCTGGAGACGGGACTTACCCGATTTACCTATCTGACGTTGGAAGCCCTGCACCGACAAGACCCTCAACTGGCTGATGCAATGTTCAACAAAGCCCTTTCTTATGTAGAGTCCGACCCACATGCAAGCAGCCGCTCCTTAATGGTGCTCGGCAGCTACTTGTTCCCGAACATGGCACAGTCTTTTTTCATTGTGAGCAGCCCAGCGGATCAGCAAGATCTCCAGATGGGGGCTGACTTAAGCTGGACACGCGCTTCTATCCGCCCCCTTCCGGTCGCCAACCCTGACCCAGAATTGGTTTCCCGCTATCTGAACCTGGCCTATGACCGCTACATGAACACACTATCCACGCTCGCAACCGGCCCCGTCACGGCGGAGAATCCGGCTCTTCAGAGCATCCTGGCTGATCTTCCCATGGCCGCGATGCTGCGATCGTTGCTGTCCAAGCATCTTCCCGACGAAGCCGCCAGTCTTCAAGTGCGTCTGGACGAGTTGAGCAGGTATTTCGTGAACGAAGATGGAACAACTTTGGAAAAAACGCTGCAAATGCTTTCTTCCATAAGCGACCCAGAGAAGCCTGTTCAGTGGGAGGCTGAAGAAACTCCTGAGAATCAAGACTCTCGAAATTATGACCGGGCGATGGCAGCCATTAACAAGGGTCAGACCGCAGAAGCACTGGCTATCATAGACAAGGTGAAGAAGGAAGGAATGAAGGCCAATCTCCGCTCGGCACTGGTCTCCAGCCAAATCAGAGACGCCATCAAGCAAGGTCAACTCGACAACGCATTAACCCTGACTCGGAGTCTTACCGATCCCACCCGTCAGATAACCTTTCTCATTCAAATCGCCGAGGAGCATACGAAGCATAAAGCGCCAGAGCCTGCGTTGCTGTGTCTCAGCGAAGCCGAGCAACTCCTCGACAAGATTCCTGGCCCTTCGCGTCTGAACCTCGCTGTGGACATCGTGGAAAGCTTCGCAAAGCTTGATTCTGAACGTGCCTACCACTCGGCAGCGCGACTCGTCCAGGAGATTAACCAAGCAGGCATGGGCCAAAGTGGTCCAAGTCCATACCGCAACAGTCCAGCTTTGGCGATCACGAGCAAACTTCTCAGTAACCGAAGCTTTACTCGACTCGCCGAAGCCGATTTCAACGCAGGACTGGCGCTGGCTCAATCTATTGTGCGACCCGAAACGTCAATTGCAGCTCAACTGGCAGTCTGCCGATCGGCTCTATCGAAACCTGAACAGAGTTCTCAAAACAAGTAGGAAATTCTAGGGCACCACATGAGCTTGAGAACACTTAGACAGTTAGGAGCCGATCACCTCTAGACAAGAACGTACTTTGATTGAACCTTGCGCCGGTGCGACGCGTAACAAGGGGAAAGGACTTGCGACTCGGAGGACCCGATGCGACGCCACGCCAGTTTTCTTACTTGCGCAACTCTGTTTCTCGCTACCTCGTTGTCGATGGCGACCGAGAGGCCCCGGGTTGAGCAAATCATGGAAGACGTGGCCGCGAATCAGGGTCGCGCCGAGGATTTGCGACGAGCATTTGTCTACCGCCAGAACGTGCTGGTACGCCTCACGCGCGGCAACAAGAAACTCGTTCGCGAAGAATCTCGCGAACTCCAGGTCACGCCAACGCCCGAGAAAACTGAAAAGACACTGGTTCGCCTTCTGGGAAAATATGAGAAAGACGGCAGGATGTTGGAGTATGACCAGCCTGGATTTCGTCCCAAATCACTCGATCTCGATGGAGAACTCCTCGACGCCTTTGCGGAAGAATTCACGGGAGACAAAAGATCGCGGGACGGCATTGCGCGAGACTTCTTCCCGTTGACCAGCCACAAACAAAACACGTATCGCTTCCATCTGAAGGGCGAAGAAATGTATCGCGGCAGCCCGGTTTACCGAATCGAATTTGAGCCGTCTGGAAGAGGTTGGGAAGACTTTGATGGTGGTCCCTGGGCCGGGGAGCTGTTGGTTGACCGGGTGGAGCATCAGCCGGTTGTAATAACAACGCGGCTGGCCAAGAACTTGCCGGTAGCCGTCAAGGTGCTGCTTGGTACCGATGTTCAACGCCTGGGATTCAAAATCAACTACGAGAAGTTCGACGACGGTGTATGGTTCCCTGTCAGCTACGGCGGTGAGTTCGCGCTGAAAGTGGTCTTTTTCTACAAGCGCAACATTGCTGTGGCCGTTAAGAACAGCGACTTTCAGCGCACCGTGGTCTC
>Ga0187893_10001387_pt1 | contig 58439 bp, 49 predicted proteins | sample MA1701074metaG_FD_139574 | JGI IMG/M metagenome (GOLD analysis project Ga0187893, IMG submission 139574) | White microbial mat communities from a basaltic lava cave in the Kipuka Kanohina Cave System on the Island of Hawaii, USA - MA170107-4 metaG ...
AAGCCCCGGCTCTGCGACCGGCTAGGGTAACGCTCCGCTTCCGTTACGCTGCGGTGCGCCCCTCGCTCGCCGTGTCGAAGCCGTCAGGAAACGGTTGGCCTGCCGCCTCTCCAACTCCGACGCTTCCCATTCTAACGGCGCGTCAAGACTGTCCGATAAGTTTTTTATTTTCGAGCCCGCTCCGCGGTTTAGATGGTTAATCCGCGCCGCTGTCGCCTAGCGTCGGACCGTCCGCACGCGGCAAAGCCGCACGCGGCCATTGCACGCCGACGGCTATATTAGTCCGTATACAGATCGAAAATCGCGGAGTCGCCCATGCGCGCCGCCCGCCGGCGACTGCCACGTACGATCGCCGCGATTCGCTAACCCTTCGCGCGCTCGACATATTCGCGGTCAACGATCCTGACGACGATGCGCTCTCCTTGCGCGAGATAGGGCGGGATCATGACGCGGACGCCGTTTTCGAGGACCGCCGGCTTGAACGAGCCGGACGCCGTCTGCCCTTTGACCGTCGGCTCGGTCTCCTTGATCGCTATGGTCGCGGTTTCCGGCATGGCGACGCCCAAGGGCCTGCCCTCATAGCTTTCGATCTCGACCGACATATTGGGTTCAAGAAAATCGACCTGGTCGCCGAGCATCTTTTTGGAGATGTGGACCTGCTCGTAATTCTCGGAATTCATGAAGACGAGATTCTCGCCCTCTTCGTAGAGGTACTGATAATTCCCCTGGTCGAGGCGCACGCGTTCGACCGTGTCGGTCGATGCGAAGCGGTCATTGTATTTCGTGCCGGTGACCACATCTTGCATTTCGACCTGGTTGAAGGCGCGCAGATTTCCTGGCGTCCTGAGCGCAATATTCACGACGAGGACGAGCTTGCCCTTGTACTCAATGACCATCCCCGGACGGATGGCGTTGCCCATGACTTTCATGCGGTTCTCGTGTTCGTGATTTCGATTTGCGCGGCTCTATATGTTGCGCTGCGCCAATTGGCGAGAGCGCGGCGCGCTTGCGGCCAAACCGCGAAGCTGCTATGGCATATCCCAAAGGGATATGCCAATGCCGAAATCGACGGTTTTCAAATCCAATCGCAGCCAGGCGGTGCGCCTGCCGAAATCGGTCGCGTTTCCGGAGGGCGTGCGCGAAGTCGACGTGATCAAGGTCGGCGAAGCGCGCATCATCACGCCGGCGGGGAAGAGTTGGGACGAGTATTTCGACCGCGCTCCCACTGTATCGCCTGACTTCATGAACGAACGCATTCAGCCGCCGGCGGAGGAACGCGAGCCGTTCTGATGCTCCGGTATCTCATCGACACGAACATCTGCATTTACGTCATCAAGAATCGCAGCGGCGCGCTGCGCGGCCGGTTTCGCGACAATGCCGGGCGCCTTGCAATTTCGAGCATCACCCTTGGCGAACTGCGCTTCGGCGCCGAGAAATCGGAGCAAGTCGCAGCCAACCATGACGCGATCGACGACTTTGTCGCCCGGCTCGCATTACTGCCCTTCGCCGAAGGGGCCGCGGCGCATTACGGCGCCATTCGCGCCGCGCTCGAGCGGCAAGGCGCGCCTTCAGGCCATAACGACATGCTCATCGGCGGACATGCGCGCAGCGAAGGCCTCATTGTCGTCACCAACAATCGCCGCGAATTCGACCGCATGCCGGGGGTGATGGTCGAGAATTGGGCGTGAGCGGGGCTTAAGGCCGCGCCGCCACTGGGCAAGCGCCTTCCCATGGAGCGGTTGGTTAGGGTCACTGAGAGCGCTTCATGAGCTCTGTCGCCACGCGGCCCCCAAGGTGCGCAGCTCACAGCTAATAGGCCGATCTCAATCCGTCCACGAACTTACGGAACAGGCCGAACGAATCCTGCGGGCCGGGAGAGGCTTCGGGGTGATGCTGGACGGAGAAGGCCGGCGCATCCTTGAGACGGATGCCGGAATTGGTGCCGTCGAAGAGGGAGACGAAGGTCGGCTCGACGTTTTTGGGGAGGGTGTCGGGATCGACGGTGAAGCCGTGATTCATCGACACGATCTCGACCTTGCCCGACGACAAATCCTTCACCGGATGGTTGGCGCCGTGATGGCCCTGCATCATTTTGCGCGTCTTGGCGCCAGCGGCGAGGGCCAGCATCTGGTGGCCGAGGCAGATGCCGAAAGTCGGCGTCTTGGTTTCGATCAGTTTACGGATGACCGGGATGGCGTATGCGCCGGTCGCCGTCGGGTCGCCGGGGCCGTTCGAGAGAACGACGCCGTCGGGCTTCTTCGCCATCACCTCGTCGTAACTCGCAGTCGCCGGCATCACCGTGACGCGCGCGCCCTGCTCCGCGAGCAGGCGCAGAATGTTCCGCTTCACGCCGTAATCGATGACGACGACATGGGGGCCGTCGCCTTTTGATTTGCCGTAGCCCTTGTTCCAGACCCACGCGGTCTCGTCATTGGCGTAGGACTGGAGCGCGGAGACGTCGCGCGCGAGGTCCTTGCCTTCGAGACCCTCCCACGCGCGCGCCTTCCCGATCAGCGCGTCGAAATCGAACTGCCCCGCTGGCGTATGCGCGATGACGCCATGCGGCATGCCGCGATCGCGGATCCGCACGGTCAGCGCGCGTGTATCGACCCCGGAAAGCCCGATGATGCCGCGGCGTTTCATCCAGGCCGAAAGGTCGAGCTGGGCCCGGTAGTTCGACGGGTTCGTCGCCGGGAGCCGGAAGACCGCGCCCCGGGCCGCGGTCGAGCCGGCCGGCGAGGAATTCTCGATGTCCTCGGAATTCACCCCGACATTGCCGATATGGGGAAAAGTGAAGGTGATGATCTGGGCGGCGTAGGAGGGATCGGTCAGGATCTCCTGATAGCCGGTCATCGCCGTATTGAAGCAGACCTCGCCGACCGCCTCGCCGGTCGCCCCAAACCCCTGGCCTTTGAGAATCAGGCCGTCGGCGAGCGCCAGGACCGCGGTCGGCTTCGGCGCGGGCGCTTGACTTTGTTGCATTGCGGCATATCTCTTGCGGGATCGTGATGCGCCTTTAACCAAATCCGGACGAGAAAGTCCGGTCGGGCGCGCCAGCTTGGGAAGCTAGGCAGGTTCACGGACACGGTCAACGCCAGTGACGGCTGAAATTCTTTTTGCAGATCAAAGTCTTACGATCGACTGCGCGACCTCATGGCGCGCCGCTCGCAGGGCGATTGGAGCATCATGATTCGGGAAAAAATCGACGCCGAACTCAAATCGGCGATGAAGGCCCGCGACGACAAGCTGCGGGTCTCGACCCTGCGGTTGGTCAATGCCGCCATAAAGGACCGCGATATCGCGGCGCGCGGCAATGACTGCTGCAACGGCGTCACCGACGAGGAAATTCTCGGAATTCTCTCCAAGATGGTGAAGCAGCGCGAGGACTCCGCCGCCGCCTTCGACAAAGGCGGGCGGCCCGATCTCTCTGCGCAGGAGCGCGAGGAAATCGAGGTCATCCGCGAATTCCTGCCGCGGCAATTATCTGACGCCGAGATCGAGAAGGAAGTGGCCGAGGTCGTCGCTTCGCTGAACGCCAAGGGCCTCAAGGACATGGGTCGCGTCATGGGCGCGCTCAAGGAGCGCCACGCCGGCGCTATGGATTTCAGCCGCGCCGGCGCCTTGGTGAAAAAGGCGTTGTCGTAACGACCAGCTGCGGGAACGCCTGCCGATCTGCCGCGTTTGCGTCTGGTCGATGGAATGGACCGATCGCCATGCGCGCAATCCTATGTTTGACGGCTCTCGTTATTGCGGCCGGCTGCGATCGCAGCCGGCCTGACGACCAATCCAGGGACATCGCGGAGGCGCCAGCGCCGTCGGTCGAACGTTCGGGCGCCGATTGTTCCGTCATTTCGACCAAGGGGTTATGCGGCGTCGCGTTCGGCATGTCCGCCGAGGAAGCGGTCGCCGCCTATCCGGGCGGACTTTACGGTCCCGATGCATCTGCGGAACCGGCTTCGGAAGGTTGTTATTGTCTGCACGTCGCCGAGAACAATTACGACGTCGGCTTCATGATGCTTGACGGCAAGGTCGAGCGCATCGACGCCCGGGTGCCGACGCTATCGACGGAGGCGGGCGCGAAGGTCGGAATGCCCTTCGCCGAAGTCGAGGCGCTTTATCCGGATGCGAAGCGCCAACCTAACAAGTACATGGCCCCGATCGAGGATCTGATCGCCGATCTCGGCGGCGGCATCTTTGCGATCTTCGAGCAGGATGAAGCCGGCGCGGTTCGGGCGTTTCGCGTCGGACGGGCGCCGGCCGCCCATTTCGTCGAAGGCTGCGCCTGATCCAGTGATCCGTGATTGGTAATCAGGGATCAGAAGCCCGGCGACCTGTGGGAATTGCGGCGCGAACCTGTGGGGAAATTGGGCGTGCAGCGGGGCCCGGCGCGCCCTAACTCTGATCATTGATCCTGATCACTGATCACTGACGAATGCCCCGTTTCACGCCCGAATTTCTCGATGAAATCAAAGGCCGGTTGCGTCCGTCAGACGTGATCGGCCACAGCGTGAAGCTCAAGAAGCGCGGCGATGCGTTCTGGGGATTGTCGCCCTTCAAGCAGGAAAAGACGCCCTCGTTCACGGTTTCCGACCGGCGCGGGACCTATCACTGCTTTGCTACGGCCAAGCATGGCAACATCTTCGACTACGTCATGGAGACCGAGCGGCTTTCCTTTCCAGAAGCCGTCGAACGCCTCGCCAAAGAGGCCGGCCTCGCGCTTCCCGCCGCCGATCCGCAGGAGGCCGAGCGATCACGGGCGCGCAAGGGGCTTCTCGAAGCCTGCGAGGCCGCCGCCGGATTTTTCGCCAACACCTTGCGGCGCGCGCAGGGGCGGGCGGGCGCGGACTATCTCGACGGACGGGCGGTCGGCGCGGAGGCGATCGCGCAGTTCCGACTGGGCTACGCGCCGGATTCTCGACACGCGCTCAAGGATCACCTGATCAATAAGGGGTATACGGAGGACGTGCTTCTTGAAGCGGGCCTTCTCGGCAAGCCGGACGACGGCGGCGGAACCTATGACCGGTTTCGCGATCGCGTGATGTTTCCGATCGCCAATCCAAAGGGAGAGATCATCGCCTTCGGCGGCCGCGCGCTCGACCCCGGGGCGCGCGCGAAATATCTGAACTCGCCGGAAACTCCGCTCTTCAGGAAAAGCGAGGTGCTCTACAATTTCGGTCCGGCCCGCGCTGCCGCCGGCGACCGAAAGCAGCAATTCATCGTCGCCGAAGGCTACATGGACGTGATCGCCCTTTGTTCCGCGGGATTTACGACCGCCGTCGCGCCGCTCGGGACTGCGATCACCGAAAGCCAGCTCGCTCTCCTCTGGCGCGATTGCGACGAACCGGTGCTGTGTCTTGACGGAGACTCGGCGGGCGTCGCCGCCGCCCATCGCGCGACCGACCGCGCCCTGCCGCTGCTTAAGCCGGGCAAGTCCTTGAGCTTCGTCTTCTTGCCAGATGGTCAGGACCCGGACGACCTGGCCCGGTCGGGCGGGCGAGAGGCGATCAAGGCGGCGATCGAACGCGCGTCGCCGATGGCCGATGTGATCTGGCGGCGTGAGATCGAGGCCCGCCCGCTCGACACCCCCGAACGGCGAGCGGGGTTCCGGTCCCGCCTGCGCGACCTCGTCGCAGCGATCGCCGATAAAGACGTGCGGGCCGCTTATGGCGCCGAGTTTGCGCGTCGGCTCAACGAGGCAGCGGCTCCGCGCCCCGTCGAGCGACCGAAATCACCGCAAGGTCGGGGCCGTCGGCCGTTTGAAGGCGGCAGAGCGGCTCCGCCGCACGTCACGGCCGCGCTCAGGCGCCGTGGCGCGCCGTCGGCCTGGGTCCGGGAGGCGAGCCTGCTCGCCGCGGCCATCCGGCATCCGGGGTTGGTCGAGCGTCGGGAGCGGGATTTTCTGGCCTTATCCCTTGAATCTCGTGATCTTGACCTCCTTCATCGCGAGATTGTCGCCGCGCTGGCCGGTGATCCGACCCTTGACAGCCAGGGTCTTGAGGGTCATTTGCAGACTGCAAAGGTCGCCAAAACTCTGGAGCGCGTCCTCAGCGACGAAACGCTCAACAAGCAGGGATTCCTGCACGCGGAAGCCGGATTGGATGAGGTCGAAAAAGGCTGGAGCGACGCGCTCAGACTTCATCTGATCGCTGCGCAATCCGGCCGCACGTTTCGTGAGACGGCGGCGCAGAGCTTCGACGGCGGCGAGGAGCTCTGGAAGGCGATGGTGAAAGCGCGCGAGGAGCTGGTCAATGCAAAGCCTGAAGCCTCGGCCGCCGGATCCGATGTCGCGCCCGAGCTGCTGGCCGGCCGGCTTGAACGGCTGAAGGTGGGCGTGGAGCTGAAGAAACGAAAGCGATGAGTCGCATGGCATTGAAGAAAAAGAGCGAAGCCGCGGTCGCGGCGGCCCCGGCGCCTAAGGGAAAGGCGGCCGCGAAGAAGGCCGCGCCCAAGGAGGTCCAGCCGGAATCGGAGCCCCAGCAGGACGCCCCGGTCCTCGATCTCAACGACGCTCAGGTGAAGAAGCTCCTGAAGAGCGCGAAAGCGCGGGGCTACGTCACCTATGACGAGCTCAACGCCATTCTTCCCTCCGAGGAATTCTCGACCGATCAGATTGAAGACGTGATGGCCCAGCTTTCGGAAATGGGCATCAACGTCGTTGAACACGAAGAAGAGGAAGAGGAGGCCGCCGCCCCGGACGTCGAGGAGGCCGACGACGAAGAGGGCAAGGCCGTCGCCAAGCGCGACGAGAAGGGCGTAACAACCACCAACACCGGCGCATCAGCCGATCGCACTGACGATCCGGTGCGCATGTATTTGCGCGAGATGGGCGCCGTCGAGCTTCTGTCGCGCGAGGGCGAAATCGCCATCGCCAAGCGCATCGAGGCCGGGCGCGAAACCATGATCCGCGCCCTTTGCGAGTCCTCTCTGACCTTCGAAGCGATCACCGTCTGGCGCGATGAGTTGAAGGACGGAAAAGTCCTCTTGCGCGACATCATCGACCTCGACGCAACCTATGGCGGCGGTCCCGAAGCGCGGCCTGACATGACGCAGCCCGAAGTCGCCGAGCGGGTCAATCGCGAGGAAGCCGAACGCCTCGAGCTCGGCCAGGGCGCTGAAGAGGAGGAGGACGAATTCGACGAGGGCGCCGTGTCGCTCTCGGCGATGGAGGCCGAACTCCGCGAAGGCGTGATGAAGACCTTCGACGAGATCTCGTCGGACTACAAGAAGCTCCGCCGGCTCCAGGACATCATGATCGAGGAGCAGCGCAAGGGCGACGATTTGACCGTCTCGCAAACGCGCCGCCTCAGAAAGCTGCAAAAGGACATCGTCGAGCGCGTGCGCTCGGTGCGGCTGAACAATCAGCGCATCGAGGCGCTTGTCGAGCAGCTCTACGACATCAACCGCCGGTTGATGGCCTTGGAAGGCAAGCTCGTGCGCCTCGCCGACCAGCACGGCGTCAATCGCGGCGAGTTCCTGAAGGAGTATCTCGGCTCCGAACTCGCTCCCGAATGGTTCGACCGCATCAAGGCGAAGAAGACGCGCGGCTGGCAGACTTTCGTCAACAAATGCTCGAACCACATCACGACGATCCGCGAAGAGATCGGCGGGTTGTCGACCGAAACCGGCCTCACCATCCAGGATTTCCGCCGCATCGTGCAGACGGTGCAGAAGGGCGAGCGCGAGGCGCGAATCGCCAAGAAGGAAATGGTCGAAGCAAACCTCCGCCTCGTCATCTCCATCGCGAAGAAATACACCAATCGCGGCCTGCAGTTCTTGGACCTCATTCAGGAAGGCAATATCGGCCTGATGAAAGCGGTCGATAAATTCGAATATCGCCGCGGCTATAAATTCTCGACTTACGCGACCTGGTGGATCCGGCAGGCGATCACCCGCTCGATCGCCGACCAGGCGCGCACGATCCGCATTCCCGTGCACATGATCGAGACGATCAACAAGATCGTCAGAACCTCGCGCCAGATGCTGCACGAAATCGGCCGCGAGCCGACGCCCGAAGAGCTCGCCGAAAAGCTCTCAATGCCGCTCGAAAAAGTCCGCAAGGTGATGAAGATCGCCAAGGAGCCTATCTCTCTCGAAACGCCGATCGGCGACGAGGAGGATTCCCATCTCGGCGATTTCATCGAGGACAAGAACACGGTCCTGCCCATCGACGCGGCGATTCAGAGCAATCTCCGCGAGACGACGACGCGGGTGCTCGCCTCATTGACGCCGCGCGAAGAGCGCGTTTTGAGGATGCGGTTCGGCATCGGCATGAACACCGACCACACGCTGGAAGAAGTCGGCCAGCAATTCTCGGTCACGCGCGAACGCATCCGCCAGATCGAAGCGAAGGCCTTGCGCAAGCTCAAGCACCCGTCGCGGTCGAGGAAGCTGCGGAGCTTTTTGGATAATTAGGCAGTGAAATTTCCGCCTGATACGTTCGGCAAGCTGAATAACTATGTCTACGGGCTGTTGGATGGGTCTGCGCCGTTTTACATTGGTCGCGGCGTTCGTAATCGATGCTTTTCGCATGTTGCGGCGGCGCAGCATCGACTAGCTTTGCTTTCCGAAGACGGTGAGGATCTCTCTGCTGAGGAAGGAAAGTTCAACGCTATTCGGGCAATCCTCTACTCCGGCCGAGAGCCTGAAATTGTGATTTATCGCTACGGATTAACGGCTGATGTTGCCTCCGAGATAGAGGCGACCCTCATATCCCTTTTTGATCAGGCGGGAGGGTTATCGAACCAAGTTCGTGGGTATAACCCGGAACGAGGACCGCTTTTGGCGTCAGATTTTGTTCGCGTACATGGTTTGGAGGAGATTCCCGTCGGATTAGACGCCGTTGCCTGCGTGAAGGTTTCACGATCATTTGCGTCGTGCGCCGGTAGCGACTCCGATGCGCGCAGTCTTATAGAAGCGGCTCAATACGCGTGGTTTGTGGATGAGGCTAGGCGTAGCGATACACCTTTATTGTTGCCATACTCCGAGTTTGGAGAGGTCTTGGATGTTTTCCGGATTGAGGAATGCGTTTTTGCCAGCGACTTTCGTATGCGCAATCCTGTCAAGTTCCCGGAAGTTGAGCCAAGTCGCTGCGCCTTCATATTGAGCGAGATCATCGACGAGGCAATTCGCGTTCGATATGTGAATAAAAAGGTGCCCGCGCGCTGGCGACAAGCGTCCGTAACCTACCCGCGAATCGACGACGAACTCGCCGCAGCGGCCTCGCGCCTCTGACGCCGACGGGAATGCGCCAGATTTTGCCGCCGCCGCGCATGGTCGAAGTCGCGTACAGTGAATAGTGATCGAACTCCCCCTCGCCGAAGACGAGGCTCGCGACCGCCGCGAGGCCTTCCGCGATGACGATCACGTCTCCGCTTTCGGGATCGAAGCGCAGCACCGAATCGCCGCCATTGTCGGCGACGTAGATGCGACCGAATTCGTCTGCGACGAGGCCGTCCGGCGCCTGCCTGGTGCGGGCGACAATCCTCGCTTCTCCCGACGGCTCGTCGTCGCGGATCGGAATCGCCCAGATCGCGTCAGCCGGAACGACGGGTCCGATGGCGCTGAAGCTTTGCGCCACGTAGAGCGTCGCGCCGTCGCGCAAGAGCGCCATGCCATTGGGGAAGGGAACCGCCGTTGTCCAGATCTCGGCGCGGCCATCGACGAGGCGGTAAATCCGGTCCGTCGCGTCGTCGGAGACCAGCCAGGTTCCGCCGGGAAGCTTGATGATTGCATTCGGATCGCCAATCCCGGTCGCGAATGTCGTGCGCTCGCCTTCGGGCGTGATGCGCCAGACGATGCCGTCGTCGTTAGGCCCGTGCTGGAACGCATTGGTCGGACCGAAATCGGCGGCGAGGATGTCGCGCGCGCCGATGCCGGCCTGCCCGAGATGGCGATGCACATCGACGAGTCTCTTCACCGATCCGTCGGGCTCGGCGATCCAGACCGCGTTGTTCGCGCCGATAAAGAGCCGACCCTCGCCGTTGAAGGCGATGCCCTCGGCGCCGTCGAACTGGTCGATGAAAAGCTCCGCCCGAACCGGAAACTGCGGGTCCGGCGCGCGAGCCTCGCGCGAAGGCGCGCAATTCATCAGAAACGGCAGCAGGAACGCTGCGCCGATCCCCCGAATTTGCTGTCGCTGCATCGGCCGCTCCCTATGGCCTGACGGAAGCCTACACATTTGCTTGGCCGAGCCGAAGACATCCAGCGCCTTAGGCTAGCTCTCCGCGCCCTCGGAAATGAAGGTTCGCGCCGGCGCGTTCAGCGCAGCGTCCACACGAGGCGGGCCAGCCGGGCGCTGAGCGTGATTGCAGCGGCGGCGAGACCTGCAAGCAGCCCCCACCAGACGCCGACGGCGCCGAGCGGCGTGAAGAGCCCAAGCCCCGCGGCGACCGGAAAACCGATCAGCCAGTAGCTGACGCCGGTCATGATCATCGGCACGCGAACGTCTTTGAGGCCCCTCAAACAATTGTTGGCGGCGACCTGGACCGCATCGAAAAGCCCGAAGGCCGCGGCGATCGGCAGAAAGCTTGCGACCAGCGTGAGGACGGCGGCGTTCGCCGGATCATCCGCCTCGAGATAGAATCCCGCGATTTGAGTCCGCGCCGACATCGCCGGCGCCCAGAAGAGCACCATGAAGGCGATCGCGACGAGGATGGTCAGCGCCGAGGCGCGGCGCACGCCGGCGCGATCGCCGGCCCCTTCATGAAGACCGACGCGCACGCCGCCCGCCATAGCAAAGCCCAGCGGCATCATGAAGGCTAAGGCGGCGACATTGAGCGCGACCTGGTAGGCGGCGACCTCATCGACCCCGATGCGGCCCATCAGGAAGACGGCGGAATTGAACAGGAGCGCCTCGAAGGCGATGGTGACGCCGATCGGCCAGCCGAGGCGCAAGATCTCGGCAAAGCGCGCCCAGTCGGGCTTGAGCGCATCTTCGAAGAGGCGGAATGCGCGCGCTTTCGCATCCATCCGACAATAGAGAACCAGCAGCAAAAAGCCCGTCGCATGCGATAGCGAAGAGGCGATGCCGGAGCCGGCGAGCTCAAGCCTCGGAAAACCGAGATTGCCGTATATCAGCAGCCAGTTCAGGAAGGCGTTGAGTACGGTCGTCAGGACAATGAAGAACAAAGGCCAGCGCGTCTTCCCGATGGCGGCGAGAAAATTCCTGAGCATGATCACGCCGATCATGAAGGGAAGGCTCGGCGCGAGCGCGATGACGAAGGGCGCCGCGCGGCGCGCCATCGCGTCCGGCTGACCGAGCGCGAGCGCCAGGGGCTCCGTCGCGAGGGCCCCGCCGACGGCGAAGGGGAACATCATGGCGGCGATCCAGAGCCCCATGCGCACAGAGCGGCGCACGTCGTCGCGATTGCCGGCGTCGGCCCCGAGCGCCTGCGAAATCAGCGGCGATAAAGCCATCGCCGGGCCCAGCAGAAACAAAAACATGGCGTAAAAGATGACGAGTCCCAACGCCGAAGCGGCGAGCGCCTCCGGCCCGAGCCGGCCGATCATCAGCACGTCTATCGTCATGATCGAGAACTGCACGAGCTGGGTAAGCCCCATAGGCACGCCGATCGCGAGCAGGGCCTTGAGCTCGGCGCGCCAGCCGGCGCCCGCAGGCGCGGTGTTCCGAATGCTCTCTTTGACCGCTTCCATGACGATGATCGACGGCTCAAGGCAACGATGGGAAGGCGCGCAAAAAGCCCTCCGGAACTCATGCGTTCGGGAGGGCGCGGCAAATCTCTAGACGGTCTGCAGAAAATGCGAAAGCGAGGCGCGTTCCTTGAGCTCATGAGGGCGCGATAAGCGGCGATGAGCCGTTCGGCGAGCCACTGCAGGACGCGCAGTCGCAAGAACGAAATAATTGGGCGCGCGCCGAATCGAACGCCCGCTGGGCCGAAGCGTTGGCTGCGCAAAGCTGCTCGACGACCCGTGTTCCGGATGCGGCGGAATTGCGGCGCAGCCGGTTGTTTTCGGCCGCGCGCGCGCCATTTTCCAACCATGCCGATCGCCCCCGGCACGAATGAATGGAGAGAGAAATGGCCCAAGCCGCAATGTCGTTGCTCGCAGTCGCAGCCGCCGTCCTGATCACCGCTTTCTGCGGCTTCGGCTTTGTCCTGTCCGTGTGATCGTCCTCCCTCCGACGGTCCCCCGACGCAGCGCCGCTCTCGAAAGAAGTGGCGCTGCGCTCGTTTCGGCGTCATGAATCCGCAGTTAGGGATAAGGGAGGCGATGATGACGCAAACGGAAAACCAGCCGAACCGCCGCGCAGTGCTTGCAGGCGCGGGAGCGCTGGCGGCCGCAGCGACGACGAAGGCCGCCGCAGCGCCGGCCCGCGATTTCGCTGGGCGATCCGCGCTCATCACCGGCGCAAGTTCCGGATTCGGACGATTGACCGCGCTGCTCCTCGCCCGCGAAGGGGCGACCGTCATCGCCTCGATGCGCAATTACGACAAGGGCCGCCGGCCGGAGGCCGAAGAGCTCGCCGACATCGCAAGCGCCGAGAAGCTAAAGCTGTCGGTCGTCGAGATCGACGTGACGCGGGCCGACCAGGTGAAATCCGGAGTCGCCGCGGCGCTCGCCAAGACGTCAGGCCGGCTCGATCTTCTCGTCAATAACGCCGGCATCGGCATCGGCGGGCCCGTCGAACTCAACGACGAAGAAGCAGTCTTCGCCCAGGTGAATACCAACCTTCTTGGCTATCATCGCATGGCCCGCGGCGTTCTTCCTGTGATGCGGGCCCGCGGCGAAGGGCTGATCGTCAGCATTTCCTCGCAGCTTGGTCGCATCATCGTCCCTAATATCGGCATCTATTGCGCGACCAAATTCGGCGTCGAAGCGATGTTCGAGGCCCTCGCCTACGAACTGGCGCCCTTCGGCGTCGAGTCGACGATCATTCAGCCGGGCGGCTATCCGACCAAAATCTGGGACAACGGGCGGCGCTACGCCGCCGCGCTGATGGAGCGCGCCGACGACGAGCGCAAGGCCGCTTACGCGACGCACTCAGAAATGGCGCAGGCGCTGATGACCGGCAGCTATTCGACCGATCCGATGGATGTCCCCAAGGCGATCGCCGAGACTTTCGCGACGCCGGTTGGACAGCGGCCGCTGCGACGGCCGGTCCATCCGAATACCCAGGCGACGGAGGCGGCCAACGCAGCCATGGCGCAGATCGAGGCCCGCGTCCTCGGCGCCGGTCCGTATAAGGACTGGCACGCCGCTGTGGTTGATTGAGGCCGTAAAGAGCCTTGGAGGGTCAAAGCGCCCGCTGTTGTGAAGCGGGCGCTCCCGAATTCGCCAAAGGCGATTCCTGGCAGGGCGCAGTTTCGACCCTAGTTCAGGGCGCCAAGCAGATTCGAGACCGACATGACGTCGATCGCGGAGGCGCTCGCCGCCGCGAGCCCGATCGAGTGCGAGAAGTTCTCGATAGCGACGTCGATCACGATGTTATGCGTGATGACCACATTGTCCATCGTATTGCTGAGAACGATCGAAGTCTGATCGGGCGATAGTGCGACGGTCTGCACCGGAACGCCGGTCGTCGTCGAGAACGACAGCGCGGCGGCGGGCGCCGCGGCGGCCGACGCCGCCGGCGAATTCTGCGGAACGAGTGTCGTCGTCAGGGCGACCGGGCCGCCGCCCGCGCCGGAACTGGCGATAATGGGGGCCGCCGTGGCGACGATCTGTGGCGCCGCAACGATCGCCGGCAATGCAGCGGCGACGGTTGACACGCCGGGCTGCGCAGCCGCCGCAGGCGCCGGCAACGCTCCGACGGGGTTGGCGAGCGCCGCCGCCGCGGGCGCAGTCGCGGCGTTGTTGGCGGCTCCGACAGGCGCGATGGCGACCGGCGCCGCGTTGACGGGCGCGACGTTCACGGGGGCGACCGGCGCGACGTTCACGGGGGCGACCGGAGCGACGTTCACAGGAGCGACCGGCGCGACGTTCACGGGAGCGACCGGGGCGACGTTCACGGGAGCGACCGGCGCGACGTTCACGGGAGCGACCGGCGCGACGTTCACAGGAGCGACGTTGACCGCCGCAACGTTGATCGGCGTCACGGTGACGCCGAAGCTGAAATTCATTCCGCCAGTGCGGAACCCGCCGCGCGCTTCGGTGAGCTCAGCGTCGGTCAACGGAGTCTCATCGATGAAGAGCGCCTCTGAAGTCGAGGCCGCGATGATGCCCGACGCCGCGGCGCCGTTCATCCAGGCAAGGCCGGCCATCCCGGCGACTCCGACATATCTCATTATGGTCGACATTATTGCGGCTCCACGATTGCGCCGATTGAAAATCCCGAAAATGTGGGACGGGTTTGACTGAGCAGCATGGACTGCAGGGTCTCATTGTCCATCGCCCGGTGGCCAGGACCGGTCGGAGAGACCGACCAGTCGGCGGCCATGTTGAAGCCGGCCTTGCCGCGCTTCACGTCGGAGCGCACGAACAGGATGACCCCGTCCCAATGCTTCTCAAATTCCTTGCGCGATCGCGAGACGACGCCGGCGGAAGGATCGCCGACGATGACGCGGCGGTCGTCCATGCCCTTGATAACGACGAAATGGCGATAGCCGCGGACCTCAATAAGCGCGATTCCGGGAACGCCGATCTCCTCGACGCGGTCGAGGGTGAGCCGGAAGCCGTCCGCCCTGAGCCCCTCGTCTTCGAGATATTTCTTCATCTCGAGAAGCGAGAAGCCGAGCTTCTTGATGCGCTCCTTATCGCCGACCTCCCACATTCTGGTGAAGGCGTCGGTCTCGGTGGTCGGACGTCCGTAATGGTGGGTCAGGAGAGTAGCAAGCGCCGCTGAGCCGCAGCTGAAATCGAACTGTTGACGAACGACGGTTTCAAATTTCCGTTCACTGAACGTCGCGACGTCGACGTTGGGGCGAACGCCTCCGCCGACGACCCCAAAATCCATCGCCGCGGCCGCCGATGCGAAGGCGAGGCTCGCGAAGAAGGCGAAGGCGCCCGCCCGGCGCTTCCGCCTCGCCATCGTTGAAGTCTGCGAAGTCACGCGATGTTCCCCCAGCGCGCGCAGTTCAAGGAGATCCGGTCGGCGTTGCGCCCAAAAAGATGTTCACGTTGACGCTCGACTGGAAGATCACGCCGTTGCCGGTGTTATTGAACACCGTGGTGATGCCGTCATTGCCGGACACGAGATTGCCGGCGATCTCTCCGTTCACGGAGTTTGTCGTCGTCGTGCGCGACACGCCGCCGACCTGATCGGAAATATTGACGCCGAGAGACCCGATATCGATCGCCGTGTCTTCGCCGCCGGAGAAGCCGCTCATCGTCGCGGAGTCGAGTGCGTCCAATTCTCCGAACACGTCGCTTTGCTCGATCACCAGCGCCGCCGAGCCGAGCGCGGCGAGGGCGATGGCGGCGTTGGGATTCTCAGCTGCAGTCGGGGCGTGCGCCGCAAAAAGCGGCGCTGCGAGCAACCCCCACGCGCTCATCGCCATGAACCACTCCCCACAAGTCCGGACCGTACGACAAGCGGGCGGTCCCCCAGACTCAAAAACATACAGCAAACCGACATTAACTGCTCATTAAGACTTGGTCAGATGGATCGAATTTTTGTTGCAAACTCAAAGGCTTGATTAGAGGCGAGAATGGGCGCCGCAGCTGATGCTGCAGCGCCCACCGAACTTCAGGTCATTACGGCCTAGTTAACCGTGCCGACATTGATCTGCTGGTTGGCGTTGAAGTTGCCGACCGCCGTGTTGTTGTTGGTTTCGAAGAGACCGCGGTTGCCGGAGAGGTCCGAACCCGCGATATCGCCGGTCAACGGAGAGCCGAGGCCGCCTCCGCTCCCTGTTCCGGCGCCGCCGTCGCCGCCGTCGCCGAAAGCGACCCCTGTCACGCCCGACGCGAGGCCGGACAGGTTCAGCTGGACGTCGCCGATCTCGAGCGACAGGTCGCTGTCGTCCGAGTTGTCGATGTTGCCCGAGTCGTTGATCGACAGGTCGTTGCCGTTGAACGAGTCATCGACCACGTCGTTGTCCTGATTGCCGCCGGCGTCCTGGTCGACCAGATCGTCGTCGGTGTTGTTGTTGTTCGACAAATTGCCGTTCAACGAGTCGTCGGTGTCGACGAGGTCGTTGTCCTGATTGCCGTCGGCGTCCATGTCGACAAGGTCGTTGTCGGCCGTCGAGCCGTTATTGGCGTTGCCGTCGCCGCTCTGGTCGTTGACGTCCGCATCGAGGCCGTCATTGTCCTGATCGCCGGCCGCCGACTGGTCGATGAGATCGTCATCGGAGTTGTCGTCGGTATTGCCGGAATTGACGGCGCTGCCGTTGTTGGCGGAGCCGTTGGTCGCCGAGCCGTCGGTGTCGAGCACGTCATTGTCCTGATCGTTGCCGTCGAAATCGGCGAGATCGTCGTCTGACGTGTCGTTGAGGGAGTCGTCGATGTCGATTCCGTCATTGTCCTGGTTTCCGGCGGCGTCCTGATCGATGACGTCGTCGTCCGAGTTGTCGTCGGTATTGCCGGAGTCGTTGATCGACAGGTCGTTGTTCGACAGATTGTCGTTGAACGAGTCGTCAACCCCGTCATTGTCGGTATCCGAGCCGTCGGTGGCGTTGCCGTCGCCGATGACCAAATTGCCGTCGTCGTCCGAATTGTCGTCCGTGTTGAACGAGTCGTCGACGTCAGCGCCGTCATTGTCCTGATTGCCGCCGGCGTCCTGGTCGACGATGTCGTCGTCCGAGTTGTCGTCGGTGTTCAGCGACCCGTCGAGATCGGCGCCGTCGTTGTCCTGGTTGCCGCCGGCGTCCTGATCGACAACGTCGTCGTCAGAGTTGTCGTCGGTGTTGAAGGAGTCGTTGGTCGACAGGTCGTTGCCGTTGAAGATGTCGACGTCGGCCCCGTCATTATCCTGGTTGCCGCCGGCGTCCTGATCGACGGTGTCGTCGTCAGTGTTGCCGTTGTTCGACAAATTGCCGTTCAGCGAATCGTCGACATCGGCGCCGTCATTGTCCTGGTTTCCGCCAGCCGACTGGTCGATGCCGTCGTCGTCGGAATTGTCGTCGGTGTTGCCAGAGTCGTTGACGGAGTTGTCGTTGTCGTTGAGATCGACATCGACCCCGTCATTGTCCTGGTTCCCGGCGGCGTCCTGATCGATGACGTCGTCGTCCGAATTGTCGTCGGTGTTGCCGGAGTCGTTCGTTGACACGTCATTGCCGTTCAGGATGTCGATGTCGGCCCCGTCATTGTCCTGATCGTTGCCGGCGTCCTGGTCGACGATGTCGTCGTCGGAGTTGTCGTCGGTGTTGCCGGAGTCGTTCACCGACCCGTCATTGTTGTTGAAGGCGTCGATATCGGCGCCGTCATTGTCCTGGTCGTTGCCGGCGTCCTGGTCGACAATGTCCGTATCGGAATTGTCGGACTGGTTGCCTTCGCCTTCATTGGCGTTGCTGCCGTTGTCGGCCGCGGCCTGGTCGCCCGGGCCCGACTCGTCCTGCTGCGCGAGCGCTGCGCCCGAGACGATCAGGGCGCCGATCGCGATGGTGGTCAGAAGTCTTACTTTCACTGTCTAATCTCCCAATTCCTGTTGTCCGGTCAGGGGCGTCGCTTTCGCGACGCCCGCTTCGCGGCGCGGTCCCTACGGATTGACCGTGCCGACATTGACCTGCTGGTTCGAGTTGAAGTTGCCGACGCCCGTGTTGTTGTTCGTGATGAACAGACCGCGGTTGTCGGTCAGCGTCGAACCGGTGATGGCGCCCGTCAACGGAAGGCCGTCGCCGCCGGGGCTGTTGTTGCCGCCGCCGCCATTGCCGCCGTTGCCGAAAGTCACGTTCGAGACTGAAGAAGCGAGAGTTGACAGGTTCAGCTGGACGTCGCCGATCGTCAACGTGATGTCGTTGTCGATGGAGTTGTCGGTGTTGAACGAGTCGTTGGTCGACAGATCGTTGTTGTTGAACGAGTCGTCGACGCCGTCATTGTCCTGGTCGCCGCCGGCGTCCTGATCAATGCCGTCATTGTCGCTGTTGCCGTTGTTCGACCCGTTGTCGTTGCCGGAATTGTCGATGTCGAGGCCGTCATTGTCCTGATCGCCGCCGGCAGACATGTCGATGCCGTCATTGTCGGCCGTCGAGCCGTTATTGGCGTTGCCGTTGCCGCTCTGGTTGTTGCTGTCGAGATCGATCAGGTCGTTATCCTGGTCGCCGCCGGCATCCTGGTCGACGCCATCATCGTCCGAATTGTCGTCGGTGTTGCCTGACCCCACGGCGCTGCCGTTGTTGGCCGAACCGCCGTCGGCCGATCCGTCGGCGTCGATCAGGTCGTTGTCCTGATTGTCGCCGTCAAAATCGAGACCGTCGTCATCCGAGCCGTCATTGCCGGTATTGTCGACATCGATGAGGTCGTTGTCCTGATCGCCGCCGGCGTCCTGATCGACCCCGTCGTCGTCCGAGTTGTCGTCGGTGTTGAACGAGTCGTTGGTCGACAGGTCATTGCCCGAGCCGTTGCCATTGCCGGAATCGTCGATCCCGTCATTGTCGGTGGTCGAGCCGTCGGTTGCGTTGTTGTTGCCGCCGACCAGATTGATGTCGTCGTCGGAATTGTCGTCGGTGTTGCCCGAACCGTCGATGTCGAGGAGGTCATTGTCCTGATCGCCGCCGGCGTCCTGGTCGACCCCGTCATCGTCCGAATTGTCGTCGGTGTTGCCCGACTGGTCGAGATCGAGCAGGTCGTTGTCCTGGTCGCCGCCGGCGTCCTGGTCGACCCCGTCGTCGTCCGAATTGTCGTCGGTGTTGCCGGAATCGTTGATCGAGCCGTCATTGTTGTTTCCGGCGTCGATGTCGATCAGGTCGTTGTCCTGGTCGCCGCCGGCGTCCTGGTCGACCCCGTCATTGTCGGAATTGTTGTTGCCCGAGCCGTTGTCGTTGCCGGAATTGTCGAGGTCGAGAACGTCGTTGTCCTGATCGTTGCCGGCGTCCTGATCGACGAGGTCGTCGTCAGAATTGTCGTCGGTGTTGAGCGAGTCGTTGACCGAATTGTCGTTGCCGTTGGCATCGACGTCGAGGACGTCGTTGTCCTGATCACCGCCCGAGTCCTGGTCGACGCCGTCGTCGTCCGAATTGTCGTCGGTGTTGTTCGAGTCGTTGGTCGAGCCGTCATTGTTGTTCCCGGCGTCGACATCGATCAGGTCGTTGTCCTGGTCGTTGCCGGCGTCCTGGTCGATCCCGTCGTCGTCCGAATTGTCGTCGGTGTTGAGCGAGTCGTTGGTCGACAGGTCGTTGCCATTGCCGATATCGGCGTCAATGACGTCGTTGTCCTGGTCGTTGCCGGCGTCCTGGTCGATCCCGTCGTCGTCGGAATTATCGGCCTGGTTCCCCGTGCCTTCATTGGCGTTGCTGCCGTTGTCGGCCGCTGCCTGATTGCCCTCGTCGGCTTCCGTCTGTTGCGCCAGCGCCGCGCCCGAGGCGAGCAATGCGCCGAGCGCGATGGTGGTCAGAAGTCTGATTTTCACGAATGGTCTCCCACGTTCAGTTGCACTTGACGCGACAGGCCCGTTTGCCGTCCCGGTCTCTCTTCCCGGAATCAGCGAACGCGCCAGCCGCAGGGGAGCAAACCATTCCCCCCCAACGCCGTTAATTTATGCAACGCCTGTGCCAGAATGGCCGCGCCATTTATGAACGGGCGTTAATGTATTGTTATCCGGCGGAAAATTGGGGGTTTCTTCGCGCATTAAATCCGGGAAAAGGCATGCTGCAGTGCAAAAAAGTGTTCGAAACGCGGCGACTATGTCAAAAAAACCGGACGCCGGATTAACATTTGCAGCGCTCGGGATGCTGGCCATGGGAAGCCTCGGATCTCCCCCCCGGCAAGATTAAACTCGAGGGTTAAGCCCGGACTGGAGCGCCCTTCCGCGAGAGCCCCGGGTCAACAGGGCAAAGACCGGTGAGAGCGCGATCAGCAGGACCCCTTGGCCGAGGTATTGCCAGCCAGTCATCCAATAGCCGATGGCGCCGAAGAATTTCTGCCATGGATATTTGAGATAGGCGTCGTAAGCGAACACCAGCGTGTCGGGATCCAGAGTGATCCACATCCGCGAAAGCGCCAGCGCGGCAATAGCAAGAGCGGCGAGCGCTAGTCGCTGGCGCGCGAAGTCGCCGGCGACAGCGACCACCGGAATGATAATGAATGCGATATTGGCCATGAGCTGGCGCGACTCTGGCCCGACCGCAAGGGCGGCGGTCAGGAGCATGGCGACCACGAATCCCGGGCCGAGTCTGCGCGCATAGGCTGCGGCGGCGCGCCATTTGACGATGGCGAGAGCGAGGATGGGGCCGAAAAACGCAAAATGCGCGACGATGAAGATGCCGGGCGCTTTGATCGCGTTCGCGATCGTCGCCTGGGCGAAGGCGCCCGGCGTGTTGCGGGCGCCCGGCGCCGCGAGGGAATGAATGAGCCCGTAGGCGGCAAGCACGAGCAGAACGGCCGCCGAAGCATGCAGGGCATAGCGGGGGCGTTCGCCGCCGATCCGACGCAGATCAGGCCAGGCCGCAAGCAATGGCCGCGAGGCGAGCACAGCGTAGACGCCGACCATCAGCAGCGAAAGCGGGGCAACAGCTTCAAACGTCGGCGCGCCGGAATGCCTGTAAGCAACGCCGTAGTGAACATAAGCGCCATAGCCGCAGGCCGCCATGGCGGCGGCGGCGGCGACGACCGTGCTGACCCGGTCGTGCGATTTGCGGGTAGGCTCATCCAGGGGCTGTTTCGGCGCAGGAAGGGCAAGAAGGATCGCGCCGAACAGGACGAACGTCGGCCAGGCGAATGCGCCGAGAAGCGAAACGATAAAAAGCCCGACCTGGCGTTGCGCAAGGTAGAAACGGATCATCCACAACGAAATCGCGAAGGCCGTCACGTCCGTCGTGATCGGATAATAGGAATTGTATTTGAGGAAGCAGAAATTCACGAAGAACGCCGCCGCGCCCAGCCCGAGCTGAAACCTCGTCAGGCGCAACGTTCGCGCAATGCCGCCCCAGGCCGTCAGCGCGAGGAGGATCGCGATTCCGTTAAGCACGACGAACCCGCCGACGATGGACTGGGGCTCGAGCGGCTGGCCGGCAAGGCGCAGCCCGAAATGCACCAGAGCAGAGGGAAGCACCCGGCCGTAGGAGTAGGCGTCGAGCGAACGGTTCCAGAGCACGTCGATGTTGCGCGCATAGTGTATGTAAGCGGTCCCGTCCCAGTGAAAGCCGGTGTCGAGCGGGACACGCTGGGCGAAGAAGAAATCGACGACGAGAACTCCGGTCGCAAGCGCGAGGAGGATCGCTAAGTCGATGGGTCTCGCCGGCGCCCGACCGTCGCCGTTCACGACGGGGGGCAGTCGGCTGGAGCCGCCCAGTTCTCAATCCTAGGTTCAACGAGCTTGGCAGGGTCGGGATAGCGGCGGCGGAACCAATCGAGATAGAGGCGGACGCCTTCGGTAAAGCCGATCGTCGGCCCATAGCCGAGAAGAGCCTTCGCCTTGGCCGTACCGGCTATTAGCGAACGGATATCCCCCGGGCGCGAGGGCCGGTATTCGATGGTCATGTCGTTGCGGCCGCATTGTTCGAGGACGGTTTCGGCCGCCTCGCGAATGGTCACGAGCCGCCCCCAGCCGAGATTGATGATTGCTCCGATCATTCGATCTTCGCCCGCCGCTCGCCGGATGCCTTCCGCGAGATCGGTCACATAGGTGAAATCCCGACCCTGGCCGCCGTCGCCGAATATGACGGGCGGCATACCGTTCAGCGCGCGGATGGCGAATCGCGGAATCGCCTCCGCGAGGACGCCTTGGTCATGAGCGCGCGGACCGAAGGCGTTGAACGGCCGCACAACGGCGGTCGGCAGGCCATAGGTTCGCCAATAAGCGAGCGCATAAAGTTCGCCCGCAAGCTTGGCCGCGCCGTAAACGGTCGTGGGCGCGCAAACCGCCTTGTCCTCATCGAGCGCGCCGCTGGCCGCGTCGCCATAAACCTCCGATGACGAACAATAGACGAAGCGGGCGACCTTCTTCCGGCGCGCCGCTTCGAGCGTCATGAGCGTGCCCGTGGCGTTGGTCTCGTGATTTTCGATCGGCTCGCCAAGCGATTTGCGTACGCACTCGATCGCCAAATGGAAGACGACATCGACATTCATGACCTGGTCGAGCGCTTCGGGGTCGAGAACCGAACCCTCGACGATCTCCAACCGGTCGGCCGGGCTTGCGCCTTCGAGATTCGATCGCTTCCCAGATGCGAAATTGTCAAGCACGGTCACGCGCCATCCCGCAGCCAGCAAAGCATCGACCAGATGGCTGCCGACAAAGCCTGCGCCGCCGGTCACGAGCGCCTTCATGATCGCACTCCGGAGAGGCCCGCCTCGTCGCCTGCTATGACCTGAGCTTCCGCCCGCGTCCATGACTGGCGATCGCCGAGACGCGGATAATCGGCCTTCGAGTAGTAGGTTGCTTCAGCGTCGTCCTGCGCAACAGGTCGTATACGGTCGATGCGCGGGATCACGTCTTCGAAAAGCAACCAGCCGAAATCGAGCGCACGCGCATACACGTCGCGCACCTCGTCGCGCTCGGGATCGATCGGATATCTCATCTGTCCCAGGATCGGCCCGTCGTCGATGCCGGGCGTAATCTCATGAATGGTCACGCCGTGTTCGCGTTCGCCGTTCTTGAGCGCCCAGTTGATCGGGTTGACGCCGCGATATTTGGGCAAGGGTCCATTGTGCAGATTGATCACCCGCTTCTGCCGCGCGATGAACGCGGCCCCGAGAATCCTGTCGTAGAAACACGACACGACGAGATCGATGCCGCTCGGCAGGTCGCGGTGATGCTCGAAGAGCGGGGCGCCGGCGGCCCGCGACCACGCCTGCAGCGATTGCGACCACTCCGGCTCCGGCAGGACGGGGACAACGCCGACAAGGCGGTATTCGGGCGGCGTCACGAAATAACCGGCGATGCGAATGGCGAGCGACCCCTTGCCGAGCAGGGCTACGGTTTTCATCGGCTGGTATTGTCCCTTTGCGATCGACATGGGCTCCTCGACTAAGCTTGCGCGCCAGGTTCGGGCGGCCCAACAAGCCAGACGAGGCCGCCGAGAAGTCCGATAAGCGCGGAGCAAAATCCGAACAACACGGAAACGAGAAGCGCGTCCGCGCGTCCGACGCCGGCCAGCCCGAGCCCGACAACGACCGCGCCTTCACGCACCCCCCACCCGCCTATCGAAATCGGCAGCAGCGAAAGCATCATCGCCGGCGGCGTCACCAGGAGATACCAGCCGATCGGCAAGGCGAGGCCGAGGCCAGCCCCAAGCGTTGCGAAGACCAGCGCCGCGCCGAGATGTACGGCGACCGCAGCGCCGAGCGCCTCGATCGCATTCCCTGGACGGCGCAAAAAGAATTCGCGCGCCGCACCGGAAAGGAGAAGCGCATTATCCTTGAACGGCAGGGCGGGCAGCGGCAGTTTCGGGAGCAGGAGCAGCGCGGCGAGTCCGGCCATGCCGGACAAGGCCATCAGCGCCGGCGCCAGCGCAAGCGCGCCAACATTGTTGATGCGGGTGAAAAACGGCAATCCGATCGCGATCACCGTGATGAGTCCTACGACGCCGACGATCCGATCGAGAACCGCCCCGGTGACCGCATGGGTGAACGACGGGCTGCGTTGCGTCAGCTGCCAGACGCGATACGCGTCGCCGCTCAAGTTGAACACGAACTGATCGAATGCGTTGGCGATCATCAGGAGGCGCCAAGCTTCAAGGCGTTCGAGCCGGCATTGCGCGAATTTGCACACCTTGCGCCATCGTATGCTGGCGAGCACCGTTACGAATAGAAGGAGCGAAAGGGCTAGCCCTAAATAGCGCCAGTCGAACCCGCCGAGCCGCGCGCCGAGTTCGGCGGGCGACAGGCGGCGCAGCAGGAGCCACAGGAGGCCGGCGGAGAATGCGAGCCGAAGCGCGAGCGAAAGGAGCCGGCGCGCTGCGCCTCGTTTCGGACGCCCGATTTTTTCTGCATACGCAGGATCGAACGGAGTCAACCCTCGCCCCCGGCGATCACGAGACATTCCCGGACGGCGTCAGCGATCCTTGACTGGTCGACATCGCTCATGCCGGGGAAGAGCGGCAGCGCAACACCGCAATCCTGAATTGACTCGCCGTTGCGCAAAGCCGCCGACGCCTTGCCGGAAATCGTCCGCCACTCGGCCTCTGCATAAGCCGGCTCCCGATGCGCGCACATCACGCCCCGGCGCGTCGCGATCCCCCGATCGAGCATCGCCTGCCGGAACCTCTTCTGGTCGGCGCCGTCGGGCAGCCGCACGAACCAGGTCTGCCAGTTCGACCTGGCCCATCGCGGCTCCCCAGGCAGCCCCAACCCGTTGATCGGCGAGAGCAGGCGTCGAAACTCATCGGCGCGCGCGCGACGTTCCTGGACCAGCGCCGGGAGACGGCTGAGCTGCACGCGGCCGATCGCCGCCTGAATGTCGGTCATGCGGTAGTTGAATCCGAGGAACTCGTAGGACTCGTCTTCGACAGTCGTCGCAGCATGCCTCACGCGGTCCGAGACTGACATTCCGTGCTGGCGCAAAAGGCGGAGGCGGCGATGGATTTCGGCATCGGCGGTGGTCAGCATGCCGCCATCGCCGGTGGTGAGGATTTTGCGCGGATGGAAGGAGAAACAGGCGATCCTCCCGCGCGGACGACCGATACGCTCCCACGGCGCATCGGGTCCCATGCGGATCTCGCTGCCGAGGGCGCAGGCTGCATCCTCGATGACTGGAACTCCGCGCGAGTCCGCGATGGCGAGAATCGCCGGAAGATCGCAGGGCATCCCTAGCTGATGAACGGCGAGAATTGCACGCGTCCGCGGCGTTATCGCGGCTGCGATCTGATCGGGGAGGATATTGCCGTTGACCGGATCGACATCAACGAAGACCGGAACGGCGTGGACGTAGCGGACGGCGTTTGCAGTGGCGATGAAGGAATGGCTGACGGTGATGACTTCATCGCCGGCGCCAACTTCCAGGGCGACAAGCGCCAGGTGCAAGGCGGCGGTGCAGCTCGAAACCGCACAGGCGTGCGGCGCGCCGACATAGACGGCGAATTCGCGTTCAAAAGCCTCGACTTCAGGACCTTGCGTGACCCACCCGGTCTTGAGGACGCGCGCAACCGCCCTCGCCTCCTCCTCGCCGATCAGCGGCCTTGCAATTGGTAGGGGGGTCGCGGCCGGATGCGGTGAGGAATCGGACATCATTGGAGGCATGGCGCTTTCCAACCCGCGACGGCCGCTAGCGTCGTCCAAGGAACCCTCCCGACAGCAAAGTCGCCGACATAAGCCCCGCGAGAATCGCCAGTATCCCCGCAATATACGCTACCATCAGGCCGATCGGCCGGTAAACCAAAGACACTTCGGAACGTCGCCGGACGCCGAGCAGCTGTCCGAAGACCGGCAGCGTTCTCGCGCCGTCGCTCGCCGCCCAGTCGCGTCGATACCGGCAATTGATCTCGACGATCGCCGGCCAGGCGCGCGGGTTGCGCCACACCATGACGCGGCCGCTCGCCACAATAGGGCCGACCATTTCGATCGATGGGCGCCGCGGTCGGGCGCTGCAAAGAGATCAACGTGACGCCCCTGCCGACTTGCGAATCGACCTCCAGGCCCTATAGCACGCCATGCGGGCGCAGGCACGCCGTCCGCAGACATGAAAATTGTCGGAGCATGACCGTTTGGCGACGCAGCCGGCCGAATCCGAAACCCGCCTGTCGGTGGTCGTGCCTGGCTACAACGAGAGCGCGAGCATCGCGGCGGCGCTCGAACGCTATCGGCGGGCGCTCGACGCGCTCGGCGTCTCGTATGAAGTAATCGTCATCGACGATGCGAGCACGGACGATACCGGCGCGATCGCCGACGCTTTCGCCGCGGCGAATCCACGCTTCCGCGTCATCCGCAATCCGCTCAACGTGAATGTCGGCCAAAGCATTCTGATCGGCTACCGGATCGCGCAAGGGGAGATCGTCACGCACAACGCCGTGGACCTTCCCTTCGATCCGGCCGACCTCGCGCGCGTCCTGCCGATGTTCGACGATCCCGAACTGGCAATGGTGGTGGTTTCCCGAACCGACCGTTCGGCGCACTCGCTCTGGCGCAAGCTCACCTCTCTCGGCCATCACTGGATGGTGCGGGCGCTGTTCTGGAGCGCGCTGCCCGACATGAATTTCGTCCAGGTCTGCCGTCGGTCGGCGGTCGCAGATCTCGGCGTTCGCGCCCGGAGCCCGGCCTTCGTGACGCCGGAAATGATCATCCGCGCACGCGATGCGGGATTGAAGATCGGGCATTTCGCCGCGACCTTTCACGCCCGCAAGGCGGGCGAAGCCAAATTCGGCAAGCCGCGCGATATCTTGTGGACCTTGGCCGATATGTTAAGTTTCAGGCTCGAGCGCCGGACAGACCCGCGCCGCCGGCGGGGACCGGTTCAGTCATGAGTTTGCGCTGCGGCGTCATCGGGCTCGGCTATTGGGGTCCCAATCTTCTGCGCAACATCGCGGCCTCGCCCGCGACCGAACTCGCCGCGATCTGCGATAAATCTTCCGAGCGCTGCGCGAAATTCGCTCGCCAGTTCGCCCCTTCGCTGGCGACAGGCGATCCCGATGAACTGTTCGCCGCGCCCAATGTCGATGCGGTGTTCATCGCGACGCCAGTCGCCGCGCATTACGCGCTGGCGATGGCGGCCTTGCGCGCCGGCAAGCATGTGTTTGTTGAAAAGCCGCTGGCCGGCACGGTGCCCGAGGCCGAGGCCATGGTCGAAGAGGCGGAGCGGCGCGGGCTCACGCTGATGGTCGACCACGTGTTCGTGTACAATTCTGCGGTTCGCAAGATCCGCGAGTTAGTGACTGGCAACGCGATCGGCGACGTGCTTTATTACGACTCCGTTCGTGTGAACTTGGGCCTCTTCCAGCACGATGTGAACGTGATCTGGGACCTCGTCGTGCACGACCTATCGATCCTCGATTTCGTCCTCGACAAGCGGCCCGTCGCCGTAATGACCCATGCGCGGGCTCATGTTGACGGGCAGCCCGAGAACATCGCCTATATGACGTGCCTCTTTGACGGGACGCTGATCGCGCATTTCCATGTCAACTGGCTCGCGCCCGTCAAGGTTCGGCGCACGCTCATTGGCGGAACGCGCCGCATGATCGTCTATGACGACCTTGAACCGGACGAGAAGATCAAGATCTATGATCGCGGCGTCGATTTGACCGAGACCGAGAAGGACGTCGCGGGGTTGCAATTGGGCTATCGTCTGGGCGACATGCAGGCGCCCATGCTCGCCCGCGCGGAACCGCTGTCGGCGGCCATCGAGCATTTTGCCGAATGCGTGCGGACGGGCGCGGCGCCATTGACGGATGGTCGCTGCGGTGTGAGAGTCGTCCGCCTTCTCGAGGCGGCGAGCCGTTCGGCCAAAGCGGACGGCAAAGCGGTCCGGATCGATTAATGAGCGCGGGCGAGGCGGGTAAAATGAGCACGGTAAGAGCAGCAAAGCCGGTCTATGGCTTTGCCGACGAAGCAGCGCGGGCCTTCCCGCAGACCATCGTCGTCGAGACGACCAATGTCTGCAATCTCCGCTGTATCCACTGTCCGCAGGGGCAGGGCCTTCCGGAAAGCCCCGGCTACAAGCCGCACTACATGAGCTGGGACGTCTACAAAAAAATGATCGACGAGGTCGCAGAGTACAAGATCACGCTATTACGCATTTCACCGGCGGGCGAAGCGCTCGTCCACCCTGAGTTCCTGGACCAGATCGCCTACGCCAAGGGGAAGGGCGTAGGACCGATCGACCTGACCACGAACGCCCTGACCCTCGACAATCCGGCGATCGAGTTCGGCAAGAAGATTCCGGGCAAGACCATTCTCGACCGGCTCTTCGATCACGGCCTCGACGTGATCGACATCAGCCTCGACGGGGCGACAAAGGAGACCTACGAAAAAGTCCGGGTGCGCTCGAACTATCACCGGGTGTGGGCGAACCTCCATCGGCTGCTTTATCTGCGCGAAGCGAAGAAATCGCCGATGAAGGTGATGCTGAGCATCGTCGACCAGCCCGAGTCCCATCACGAGGTCCAGCAATTCGTCGACTACTGGACGCCGCTCGTCGACCGCGTGCTGGTGCGGCCCTATCTCCCCAGTCTCGGCCTCACGGGGCGCAAGCCCGGCGATATCGGCGAAAAGCGGGACGCGGTCGAGCGCTGGCCCTGCCCGCAATTCTGGAAGCGCGTGACCGTCACCCAGGAGGGCGACATTCGCTTCTGCGTCGTCGACTGGCTCGACAAGTCGCGCGTCGGCAACGTCCTGACCGACAGCATCGCCGAATTGTGGCGCAGCGCTGAATATGAGCGGCTCCGCGGCTGCCATTTGCGCGGCGAATACGGCGCGGCGCATGAGATCTGCGGTCCGTGCACGGACTGGATGGGCATGCGCTGGGACTGGGGCTTCGAAATGGCGATACGCGCCGTCTTCGGCGACAAATCGGTGCCCGACAAGCCGGCCCCGCTCGAACAGGTCTATGGACGGGCATGATCGCCTTCCTCGATCTCAGGGCCCAGCACGAGCCCCTGCTCCCTGATTTCGAAAAGGCGCTCCGCGAGGTCGTCGGCTCCAGCGAGTTCTGTCTTGGTTCGCGCGTCGAGCGCTTCGAGCAGGCGTTTGCGCGCTTCTGCGGCGTCCGTCATGCAATCGGCGTCAATTCGGGGACCAGCGCGCTGCATCTGGCATTGCTGGCGATCGGCGTCGGCCCGGGGAATGAAGTCCTCACAGTTCCAAGCACCTTCGTCGCGACACTGGCGGCGATCCGCTATTGCGGCGCGCGTCCGGTGCTCGTCGACATCGAACCCGAGCGGTTCACCATGGACCCGGCGAGAGTCGAAGCGGCGATCACAGCGCGGACTGCAGCGATCGTTCCCGTCCATCTTTACGGCCAGATGGCGGACATGGAGCCGATCCGCGACATCGCGCGGCGGCGGGGAATCCCGGTCATCGAAGACGCGGCGCAGGCCATCGGGGCGGAATATCGCGAGGCTCGCGCCGGAAGCATGGGGGTGCTTGGCTGCTTCAGCTTCTATCCAGGAAAGATTCTCGGCGCTTTAGGGGAAGGCGGCGCGATCACGACCGACGACGACAGCCTCGCGGCGCAGCTCCGCGCCATGCGCGACTGGGGCCAGTTCGAGCGCGCGGTGCATCATTATCCGTGCTTCAACTATCGCATGGACGGGCTTCAGGGCGCGTTTCTGGAGATCAAGCTGCGCCGCGTCGAAGCGTGGATCGAGGCGCGCCGGCGAATCGCTGCGCATTACGACCGGCTGTTCGCCGAACACGGCGCGGCTGTCGCGACTCCTCGCCCCTGTCCTGACGGCGTGCACGCTTATCACCAATATGCGGTGCGCATCGAGGACCGCGATCAACTGCAGGCCGAACTGGCCAGTCAAGGCATCGGAACCGCGATCCATTATCCGACGCCGGCGCATCTCCAGCCCGGCTTCGCCGATCTCGGCTATCGTCGCGGCGATTTTCCAAACGCCGAGGCGCTCGCCAAGACGACCCTGTCGTTGCCGATCTACCCGGAACTCGCCGAGAGCGCGGTTGCTGAAGTCGTCGAGCGGTTGGCGCAATGCGCCGGGGAGCGCCGCCGCCCGGCGCTTCAGGCCGCCGGTTGATGGAGGTCCTCACCGTCGACCTCGACGACGCTGACGGGCGCGACCGCTACGATCGCCTCTTCAGCGCCTGTCCGCATGCATTTGTTCAGCAGTCGACCGATTGGGCCGAGGTCATCGGCGATCTTGGTCCAGATCGACCAGTCTTTCTTATCGCGAGCGAAGCGGGTCGCGATCTCGGGGGACTTCCGCTTTACCTGTTCGAAGGACCAGCCGGACCGATCCTCACGTCAGTGCCGCAGGCCGGCCCGCTCGGCGGCGTCTTCTGCGTTGGAGATGCGGACCGTGACCGCGTCTATGCCGCGCTGCTGGCGGAAGCGAAGCGCATCGCCGCGACGCGCCGCTGTCTTGGCCTGACGATCATCACCAACCCGATCGGAGACGACATTGATCTTTATCGCCGCCATCTTGAGCCGGAAGTCTTGTTCGAGAACTTCACGCAGATTGTTCCGATCGACGAAGCGGTGCTCGGCGGTGCGCTGATCATCGCCAACAACAAGAAGGGAAACCCCGCAGCGACGATCCGCAAGGCCGAGACTTCCGGCCTTACCGCCAGATTATGCGAAAGCGACACGGAATTCGCAGCGTGGTGCGACGTCCATGCGCGCCGCGCCGCGGAGATCGGCGTGGCGCCGATCGCCCGGCCGCTCCTCGGTGGAATCTGGACGAAACTTGGCCCCAGGTCTTGCGCCTTTCTGCAACTTGCGATGAGCGACGAGGAAATCGCCAGCGGGATCCTCTTTATTCTCCATCGCGACATCTGCGACGTCTTCGCTGTCAGCATGGACAGCCGCTTCGCCGAAGCTGCGCCGAACTACCTTGCGGTCAAGGCGGGTCTTATCGAAATGGCGGCGCGCGGCGTCAAGTTCATGAACTGGCAATCTTCGCCGAGCAGGCGCGACGGCGTCTACAAATTCAAGCGCCAATGGGCGAGCGTCGAGCGGCCCTATTATTTCGCGACGAAACTCTACCGCGACAGCGCCGAGATTCTCGCGCTCGGCGAGGATGCGCTCCGTCGCGGCTACGAGAATCATTTTGTTGTGCCATTCGGGGCGTTTTCGCAGGGAAATCTCGCCGGACCATTCCGCAAGGCATGACCAAGCCATCGCCGGCGCGGAGACGCGTCGAACGTCCGCAGCTACACCGCGATGGCGCCGTCTTCCGGAGATTCCTGACGATGGCCCGAACTGATCAGCTTGACGAGCGCGGCATTCAGCGTTTCTGCGTCGACCGGTTTTGTCAGCACCGGGATTTCGGAGTAGCGGCGCGGCAGCGCGTTAGGCTGATAGCCGGTCATGAAGGCGAACGGCACCCCCTCACCCATCAGTTCATCGGCGAGGGCGTAGGCGAGCTCTCCGCCCAGATTGACATCGAGCAGCGCCGCGTCGATGCCGGCTTTGCCGGCCCTTGCAGCCTGGGCTGACGCAAAGGGGCCGACCACCACCGCGCCGAATTGCGAGAGGACGGCGCCGGTCATCATGGCGATGAGCGGCTCGTCATCGACGATGAGGATGCGCTGACCGTCGAGACGCGCGAGCTTCGCCTCGCGCTTCACCTGGTCGGCGGATTGCGGCTCCTCTGTGCGAGCGCCGGAGAAATGATTGCGCGGAATGGCGATCGCGTAGCAAAGCCCGTTCGGTCCCCAGGTTCGTTCTATGCGGCCGCCAAGCTGGGCGACGACGCTCGCGTCGATCACGCTAAAGCCAAATCCGGTGCGCGCCGGTTCGGAGACGGGGAACGCGCACTCCTCCGTCCACGATAGGAGCAAGTCATCCGCATCGCGCCGCCATTTCACGTCGAGCCTGCCGTCGGGTTTCGACAGCGCGCCGTACTTGGCCGCATTGGTGGCCATTTCGTGCAGGGCAAGCGCAAGATTCTGCGAGATGTTGGGGAGGGCGGCCGCGGGCTCGCCGTCAATCGAGACAGCAGCGCCTTGCGAATAGGGCGCAAGCTCTTCATGTACGATCTTGAGAAGATCGGCGCCCCGCCATCGTGATTCGGCGAGGAGATTATGCGCCCGCGCCATCGCATGGATGCGGCCTTTGATGGACTCAGCGTAGCGCGCTGAGTCGGAGGCCGGCGTCAGGCTGACGATCGACTGGATGACGCTCAGCGCGTTTCGCGCCCGATGGTCTACTTCGCGCGCCAGCAATTCCTGACGCGCGATCGCCATCTGGAGTTCGCTGGTTCGCTCTTCGACGCGTCGTTCGAGCTCGTCGTTGAGGCGCGCGAGGGCCCGGGTCTTTCGGTAAAGGTCCACAAAGACGCGGACTTTCCCCCGCAGCACGCCCGGCATGACGGGAACAGGGACGTAATCGACGCCGCCGAGATCGTAACCTTTGAGCGTGTCGACGTCCGAAAGGTGAATCGCGGAAACGAAGATGATCGCCGTGTCCTTAAATCGCGGATGATCGCGGATCATCCTCGCCAGTTCGAAGCCGTCCAGATCGGGCATGCACACATCGATGAGGATAACGGCGACATCGGATTTAAGGAGCAAAGCGAGAGCCTCCTGCGCGGAGTTCGCTTTGAGCAGGGTTTCGTCAAGCTCCTGGAGAATGAGTTCGTAGCTCAGGAGCTTCGCCGGCTGATCGTCGACGAGAAGGATGTTGACCTTCTCGCGCGCCTCTAATGTCGCGACATCCGTCACCGATGCAACCACATGCGAAGGGCCGAAAAAAGCTGCTCGGTGTTCACAGGCTTCGCCAGATAGTCTGAAGCGCCAGCCTCAAGACATTTCTCGCGGTCTCCCTTCATCGCCTTCGCCGTCAGCGCGATGATAGGCAGGCGGCGATGCGCGGGATCGTCTCGAATCATCTGCATCGTCTGATAGCCGTCCATTTCCGGCATCATGATATCCATCAGCACAAGCGAGATTTGCGGCTCTGAGCGCACGAGGTCGATCGCCTCGCGGCCGGTGGTTGCGGTCAAGACGTGAATGCCTCGCCGTTCCAGGGCGCTCGAAAACGCAAAGATGTTGCGGGCGTCGTCATCGACGAGGAGGACGGTGCGGCCGAGAAGGCTTTCGTCCGAAGTATGGAGCCGTTCAAGGAGCTGCTGTTTTGCGGGCGGCAGCTCGGTAACCACACGGTGCAGGAAAAGCGCCGTTTCATCGAACAAACGTTCGGGAGATTCGACGCCCTTGACCACGATCGACCGCGCCATGGAATGCAGCTTCGCATCCTCCTCGGCGGAAAGCGCCTTCCCGGTGAAGACGACGACCGGGACATTCTCCATGTTCGCGTCGCGCATCCGCTCGAGAACCTCGAAGCCGGACATGTCTGGCAAACTGAGGTCAAGCACGACGCAGTCCCAATCCTCGGCGGTCAACATTCGAAGAGCATCCTCGCCGGTTGACGCCGAGCCGATCTCGACGTCGTCATGCGCAAGCAGTTCGGTTATCGAGAACCGATCCCGCGGATCGTCTTCGATGACGAGGAGGCGCTTGCGGCGCTTCTTCGAAAAATCGATGACCCGTCCCAAGGCGTTGCTCAGTTCATTCGGGGCTCGCGGCTTGGAGATAAAGTCGAAGGCGCCGCGCGCAAGACCGTGCTGCCGGTCTTCGTCGAGGGTGAGCATCTGGACCGGGATGTGCCGCAGCTCCGGGTCCTGCTTCAGCCGGGACAATACCGTCCAGCCGAGCATGTCCGGAAGAAACACGTCTAGCGAAATAGCCGTCGGCTTGAACGCGCGCGCCAGCTCGAGACCCTCTCCCCCGGTCGCCGCGATCAGCACTGCGAGCCCACGATCCTTCGCGATCCCCGCCACGATGCGTGCATAATGCGGATCATCTTCGATGATAAGAAGTGCGGGGTCGCCCGGAGAGAGATTTGCGCGATCGTCCGCCACCCGTTCGACCGGCGCCGAATGCACGAGCTGAAGCGTGGGCGCTCTCGGCTGCGTCGCAGCGCCGGGACGGACCGCCAGCGCCGATCCCGCATATCGGCTCGGCAGATACAACGTGAAGGTTGATCCTGCTCCCGGCGTCGATTTCAGCTGAATTTCACCGCCGAGCAGCGCAGCGAGTTCGCGGCTGATCGCAAGACCGAGCCCCGTTCCCCCGTAACGACGGCTCGTCGAGGCGTCGGCCTGCTGAAACGCCTCGAAAATGAGGCGCTGCTTTTCCTGCGCAATGCCAATGCCGGTGTCGGCGACGCTGAATGCAACAACGCCCTGGGCCTGCGACAGCACCGGGTGCGTTCGGCTCCAGCCTTCCGTCGCGACGGAAAGATGCAACCGTACGCCTCCCGTCTCGGTGAACTTGAACGCGTTCGAAAGCAGATTCTTCAGCACCTGCTGCAGCCGCTTAGAGTCCGTATGGATGCTGCGGCCGATTTCGGCGTCGATCGCGATGTCGAAGCTCAGCCCCCGGTTCTCCGCTTCGTGCCGGAACGGCAGGCCGACCCGGTCGACGAGATTCTGGACATAAAGCTCCTCCGCCTCGACCGTCACAGTGCCCGACTCGATCTTCGAAAGATCGAGGATATCGGAAATGAGATTCAAGAGGTCCGTGCCTGCGCCGTGAATCATCTTTGCGAATTCGATCTGTTTAGGCGTCAGATTCGTTTCGACGTTGTCGGAAAGCTGCTGCCCGAGAATGAGGATGGAGTTGAGCGGCGTTCTGAGTTCGTGACTCATATTCGCGAGAAATTCCGACTTGTACTTGGATGTCAGCGCCAGCTCCGTCGCCTTTTCTTCAAGCGCCCGGCGCGCCTGTTCAAGCTCCTGGTTCTTGCGTTCGACTTCGACGTTGCGTTCGGCCACCTCCTGCGCTTGCTGCTCCAGCTGTTCGTTCGACTGCTGAAGCTCCTTCTGCTGCGTTTGCAGCTCGCCGGCGAGCTGCTGCGATTGTTCGAGGAGGCCCTCGGTCTGCATAGTCGCTTCGATCGAGTTCAGGACGATGCCGATCGAATCCGTCAGCTGTTCGAGGAAGATGGTCTGCAAGGTCGTGAATTTTCCTGCGGCTGCAAGTTCGATCACGGCTTTCACCTGCGACTCGAACAGGACCGGAAACACGATGATGTTGCGCGGCGGCGTCGACATCAAGGCCGACCGGATGGGAACGACGTTGCTCGGCACGTCGTTGATCAGCATCCGCCGCTTGTCGGCGGCGCATTGTCCGACAAGACCTTCGCCGATCTGAAGGCGCACCGGGTGGCGATTCTCATTGTCGTCGGCGTAGGCGGCGAGCAGCCGAAGGACGGGCTCCCCGTGTTCGGCCGCCATCTGATAGATGACGCCCTGATGGGCGTCGACGAGGGGCGCGAGCTCCGACAGCAGGAGCCGCCCCACTGAGGCAAGATCGCGCTGCCCCTGCAGCATGCCGGTGAACTTCGCAAGGTTCGTCTTGAGCCAGTCCTGCTCGGTATTGCGGTCGGTGGTCAGCCGCAAATTGTCGATCATCGTGTTGATGTTGTCTTTGAGCTCGGCGACTTCGCCGCGCGCATCGACCTGGATCAACCGCGTCAGGTCGCCTTTCGTCACGGCGGTGGCGACTTCGGCGATCGATCGGACCTGCGTCGTGAGGTTGGCGGCGAGGATGTTGACGTTTCCAGTCAAATCCTTCCACGTGCCGGCGGCGCCGGGGACGTTCGCCTGGCCGCCGAGACGGCCCTCAACGCCCACTTCGCGCGCGACCGTTGTCACCTGATCGGCGAAGGTCGCAAGCGTTCGCGTCATGTTGTTGATTGTGTCGGCGAGCGCGGCGACCTCCCCTTTCGATTTCACCGTCAGGCTCTGCTTGAGGTCGCCTTCGGCGACGGCGGTGACGACTTTGACGATGCCGCGCACCTGCTCGGTGAGGTTGGCCGCCATGACGTTCACCGTGTCGGTCAAGTCCTTCCAGGTGCCGGCGACGCCTGGCACGGCGGCCTGACCGCCGAGTTTCCCCTCGGTGCCGACTTCGCGGGCGACGCGCGTCACTTCCGAGGCGAACGCGTTGAGCTGGTCGACCATCGTGTTGATGGTGTTCTTGAGTTCGAGGATTTCGCCTTTGACGTCGACGGTAATCTTGCGGGAAAGATCGCCGCGCGCGACAGCGGTCGTCACCTCGGCGATGTTGCGGACCTGAGTCGTCAGGTTCGCCGCGAGCAGGTTCACGTTGTCCGTCAAATCCTTCCACGTGCCGGCCACTCCGGGGACGGTAGCCTGTCCGCCAAGCTTGCCTTCGGTGCCGACCTCGCGCGCAACCCGCGTCACTTCGCCGGCGAAGGCGTTGAGCTGGTCGACCATCGTATTCAACGTCTCCTTGAGCAGCAGAATCTCGCCGCGAACGTCGACGGTGATTTTCTTGGACAGGTCGCCATTGGCGATGGCGGTCGCAACTTCGGCGATATTGCGCACCTGGCCGGTCAAATTGCCGGCCATGAAGTTGACGTTGTCGGTAAGATCCTTCCACGTTCCGGCGACGCCGGGCACCTGCGCCTGACCGCCGAGCTTGCCTTCCGACCCGACTTCACGGGCGACGCGCGTCACCTCCGATGCGAACGAGTTCAGCTGATCGACCATCGTATTGACGGTGTTCTTCAGCTCCAAAATCTCGCCCTTCACGTCGACGGTGATCTTGCGCGATAGGTCGCCGCGCGCGACGGCTGTCGTCACTTCGGCGATATTGCGCACCTGACCGGTGAGGTTCCCGGCCATCGAGTTCACGCTGTCAGTCAGGTCCTTCCACGTGCCCCCGACGCCGGGCACCTGCGCCTGTCCGCCGAGCTTGCCCTCCGTGCCGACCTCTCGGGCGACGCGGGTGACCTCGCCCGCGAAGCGGTTGAGCTGATCGACCATGGTGTTGAGAGTCTCCTTGAGCTGGAGAATCTCGCCGCGCACGTCGACCGTGATCTTGCGCGACAGGTCGCCATTGGCGATGGCGGTCGCCACCTCTGCGATGTTCCGCACCTGACCGGTCAAATTGCCGGCCATCGAGTTCACCGAATCGGTCAAGTCCTTCCACGTGCCGCCGACGCCCGGCACCTGCGCCTGTCCGCCGAGCTTTCCTTCCGTGCCGACCTCGCGCGCGACCCGCGTCACTTCGGCCGCGAAGGCGTTCAGCTGGTCGACCATGGTGTTCAGCGTTTCCTTCAAAAGGAGGATTTCGCCTGAAGCATCGACGGTGATCTTCTTCGACAGGTCGCCCTTGGCGACCGCCGTCGCGACTTCGGCGATGTTGCGCACTTGGCCCGTCAGGTTCGAGGCCATCGAGTTGACGCTGTCAGTCAGGTCCTTCCATGTGCCGGCGACGCCGCGGACGAGCGCCTGTCCGCCGAGCTTTCCCTCCGTGCCGACTTCGCGCGCGACGCGCGTCACCTCGCCGGCGAAGGCGTTCAGCTGGTCGACCATCGTGTTGATGGTTTCCTTGAGCTGGAGGATTTCTCCCTTCACGTCGACGGTGATCTTCTTCGACAAGTCGCCGCTTGCGATCGCGGTCGACACCTGCGCGATGTTGCGCACCTGCGCCGTGAGGTTCGAGGCCATCGAGTTCACCGAGTCGGTGAGGTCCTTCCACGTGCCGGCGACGCCGGTGACGTTGGCCTGGCCGCCGAGCTGACCTTCCGTGCCGACCTCGCGCGCGACGCGCGTCACCTCGCCGGCGAAGGCGTTCAGCTGGTCGACCATCGTGTTGATGGTTTCTTTCAGTTCGAGGATTTCCCCGGACACGTTCACGGTGATCTTCTTCGACAGGTCGCCGTTTGCGATCGCAGTCGAGACTTCGGCGATGTTGCGCACCTGCGCCGTCAGGTTCCCGGCCATAAAGTTGACGTTGTCGGTCAGGTCCTTCCATGTGCCCGCGACGCCCGGCACTTGCGCCTGTCCGCCGAGCTTTCCTTCGGAACCCACTTCGCGCGCGACGCGCGTCACCTCCGATGCGAAGGAGTTCAACTGGTCCACCATCGTGTTGACGGTGTCTTTGAGCTCCAAAAGCTCGCCGCGCACGTCGACCGTGATCTTGCGCGAAAGATCTCCACGCGCGACCGCCGTCGTAACCTGTGCGATGTTCCGGACCTGGTCGGTCAGGTTGCCGCACATCGCGTTGACGGAATCGGTCAAGTCCTTCCAGGTGCCGGCGACGCCCGGAACGATCGCCTGTCCGCCAAGCTTTCCGTCGGTGCCGACCTCGCGCGCGACGCGCGTCACCTCCGACGCGAAAGAGCGCAGCTGGTCGACCATGGTGTTGATCGCTTCCTTTAGCTGAAGGATCTCGCCGCGGACGTCGACGGTGATCTTCTTGGACAAGTCGCCGCTGGCGACCGCGATCGTCACATCGGCGATATTGCGCACCTGCGCGGTCAAATTGTCGGCCATCGAGTTGACCGACTCGGTGAGATCCTTCCAGACGCCAGTCACTTCGCGGACCTGCGCCTGTCCGCCGAGCTTGCCCTCGGCGCCGACCTCGCGCGCGACGCGCGTCACTTCGGACGTGAACTCGCGCAGCTGGCGGATCATCGTGTTGACGATCTTCGCGGAACGCAAAAACTCGCCCTGCAACGGCCGTCCATCGGCTTCAAGGCGCACTGTTTGCAAGAGGTCGCCTTGCGCCACTGCGGCGATGGCGCGCGTGACCTCCTCGGTCGGCCAAAGGAGGTCGTCGATCAGCGCATTGACCGAAGACTCAACTTCTCCCCAGGAGCCCGCGTGATTGGCGAACTTGACCCTCTGGCGGGTGCGTCCCTCACGGCCTACAGCGTGACCGACGCGGGCCAGTTCGGCGGCCATTTTCTGGTTCGAGGCGGCAATTTCGTTGAAGGCGTCCGCGATCTTTCCCATGAGGCCTGTGAGGTCGCCGGGGAGCCTGATGGAGAAGTCGCCGGTCCGCACGGTCTGCAGTCCCTGCAGCAGAACGCGAAGGTCCTCCGGCGCCAAAGAATCAAGATCGGGTTGCGAAACGATTGAGTCAAAGCGCTCGGCCGGCGCCGATTTCGCTGTCATGGCTGGCCCCTGTTTGCGGCGCCTACGTCGGGTCTTTTACGACCGCGCGCGCACGTCGCCCCCACGCACAACACAGCGGCGGCGGACAAGTTTCTTCGCTTGTTGATATTTTTGGAACTTACGCGCAAGCCCCGGAGCTAGTAACCGGCTCTGGCGGGAAGGACAGTTTGCAAGCCTATCCGATTGAAATTATTAGCGATTGCGAAACTGGCTCCCCGAACTGGACTCGAACCAGTGACCCGCTGATTAACAGTCAGCTGCTCTACCAACTGAGCTATCGGGGACCGCCCACAAAGAGCCCGCATATAACCCGGTGCCGGTTGCGAATCCATCACCAAATGGCGGCAAGGGGCAATGCGCAATGGGCAATGGCCAAGCGGGAACCGAGAATCGAAAGCAAGCCTGAGCGGAGCCAACCGACTGGTGATTTTCCGGTTGCCGATCCCAAACCCCAAAAGCGAGGCGGCCGCCCCTTGGGGGAAGGGCGGCCGTTACTCACTGTCGTGGGGTATGGTGGGGTATCTTCTCGGGAGAAGACGAGTGTGACTTTCGGCGGAAACTCTTAACAGAAGGTTAACGCAACAGATTATTTCTGCGACCGGCCGCCGCAGTTGTTGAATGAGGGTTGGAGGGCGCCCCGGGGCCGCCTCTGGCCAAAGCTAATACGCGCCGCGTGAGGCGCCCTCGCCGAACGCCGGCTGCTTCTGGCCGGTCCACGCCCATTTGTAGAAGCGCGCGATGTCGATGCCGATCGCATACATGGCCGGCACGAAGAGCAGGGTGACAAAGGCGGCCATAAAAACCCCGAACGCCAGAGACACAACGGTCGGCTTCAGGAAGAGCGCGTCGCTCGACCGCTCCTCAAGCATCGGCATGAGCCCGATAAACGTCGTGAGCTGGGTGAGAACGATGGGCCTGAAGCGCGACACCCCGGCCTTCACCAGCGCCGCGAAGGCGCCCTCTCCCTGCGCGCGGAAGCGATTGACTGCGTCGATGAGCACGAGATTGTCGTTGACGACGACTCCGGCGGCCGCACCGATCCCGAAGAACGAAAACAGCGCGAATTCGAGCCCGAACACGAAATGGCCGAAGGCGGCGCCCATGAACCCGAAGGGGATCGCCGACATGATCAGCGCCGGCTGCCAGTATGACGAAAAGGCGATCGCCAGGAGCATGTACATGGCGATGAGAGCCAGCCCGTAGAGCGACAGGAACTCGATGAGGAAATCCGCCTGCTCCTGCTGGTCGCCGCGCTGGGCGAGCGACGCGTCCGGATGACGGCGACGCCATTCCGGCGTGAACTCGTCGCTAAACGCCTTCATGATCGCGGCGCGGTCGACGCCTTCGCGCAGCTCGCCGGTGACTAGCGCCGCGCGCTTGCGGTCGCGGCGGTCGATGCGCTTGTAACTCGGCGCGAAGTCGGCGTCGGCGACGGCGACGAGCGGCACTTCGCGCCCGTCGGGCGTGCGCACGCGCATGGTCTCGACGGTGGTCAGCGACGAGCGCGCTTCAGCCGGAAAGCGCACCATGACGCGAACATCCTGACCGCCGCGCGGCAGTCTTTGCACTTCCTCTCCGTAGAAGGCCTGGCGCACCTGCCGCGACACTTCGGCGAGCGTCAGCCCGAAACGCTCCGCGCCGGGCTTCAGCACGATCCGAAGCTCCGGCGTCGCCGACTGCAGGTTGTTGCGCACGTCGAATACGCCCGGCAGCGAATTGAGATAATTCTGGATGTCTAGGGTGGCGAGGCGCAGATCTTCGAGATCGTCCGACTCGACGCCGAAAGAAAGATCCGGCCCGTTGTCTCCGATCGTGTAGCTGACATTGATTTCTTCTGCGTCCGGAACGTCACCGATTTCGGTTCGGAATACCTCCGCAAGCTCTTGGGTCGACTGCTTGCGCTTGTCCGAATCAGCGACGGTGAGGAACGAAACGACCTGGCCTTCATCGGCGCGGATATAGACATTGTGAACCATGTCTTCGCCGCCTTTGGCTTCGCCGAGCTGCGTTTTCATGCGTTCGGCCGCCGCCCCGACATCGTCGAAGATCTGCAGGCTGCGGGAGAAGGGCGCGCCCTCGGGCAGCCGAACCGTCAGGGAAATGAAGGCGCCCTGCACCTCGGGAAAGAACTTGAACGCGATCCATCCTTGAGCGAGGAGAGCGGCGGCGATGGCGAAAGCGACGGCGAAGATCGCGACGGTGAAATAGCGGGCCTTCACCGCGAGCCCGAGGAGCGGACGATAGCGGTCGCGGCCAAAGCCGGTGAGCCCGTCCGCGAAGAAAGATTGCAGCCGGTTGTAGAGGCCCGACTTCTCCGTCTTCTTCATATGCGCCAGATGCGCCGGGAGGATGAGAAACGCTTCGATCAGAGAGAAGGTCAGCGCGAAAACGATCGTAAGCGTGATGTGCTTGGTGAATTGCGCCGTACCGCCCGACATGAACAGCCAAGGCATGAAGGCGATCATCGTGGTCAGGACGGCGAAGACCACGGGCTTGGCCACCAGCTGCGCGCCGAGGATCGCCGCGTCGAGCCCCTTTCCGCCCTGCTCCTGATTGTGGATGCTTTCCCCCACCACAATGGCGTCGTCGCAAAGAACTCCGGTGACGAGGAGGAAAGCGAACAGAGACAACATGTTCAGCGACACGCCGGCCGCCGGCATGAAGATGAATGCGCCGGCGACCGAGGCGACCACCCCGGCCGTCACCCAGAACGCGACTATGGGGCGGAGAAAGAGCAGGAGAACGATCAGGACGAGAACGATGCCGGTGAAGCCGTCCGAGGACACGAGTCCCATGCGAGCGAAATAAAGATCGGCGAAGTCGAACCAGATCGTCAGCTGGGTCTCGCCTTCAAGCTCCTTGTTCTTTTCGGCGACCCATTTGTTCACGGCCTTCGAAATTTCGACGATGTTCATCGTCTCGGGCGCCTGGACGGCGAGCGAAATCGACGGCTTGCCGTTGATCTCCCGGCGCATCTTGCGGTCTTCGAAGCCGTCGATGACGTTCGCCACGTCGCCGACTCGCAAGACCGATCCGTCGGGCGACTGGCGCACCACGATGGCTTCGAAGTCTTCTGCGCTGTCGGCGAGGTTTCGCGCCGCGACCTGAACGTTGCCCGTGTCTGTCCTGACCTGACCGCTGGACAGGGTGATCGACGAGCCGCGGATCGCGCGCGCCACGTCATCGAAAGTGAGGCCGTAGCGGCGCAGGGCCTCCTCCGAGACTTCGATGGAGACCTCCTCGCGCATGGCGCCCCAGAGATCGACGAGCGGAGAGCCGCCGGGGAGCTGCGCGAGCTCGTCGCGCAAGCGGCGAGCGAGCCGGTTCAGCTCGCGTTCGTCGAGATCGCCGTAGAGCGCGACAAAGATCGCGCCTTCTTCGTTGCGCAGCTGGCGAACGACCGGCGGAAAGACGTCGGCCGGCAGAGTCGATATGCCGTCGACGCGGTTCTTGATCTCATTGAGGAACTGCGTCGTGTCGACCGAGTCTTTGCCCTCAACATAGATCTCCGCAAAACCCTCGGTCGCCGTCGACTCGACGTGCTTGACGCCGTCGATCCCGGCGATCGCTTCTTCGATCCTGAGGATGATTTGCTCTTCAATCTCGCGAGGCGAAGCGCCGGGCCAGGCGACGTTGATCTGCGCCCATTTGAAGGACGCGGAAGGAAACACCTCGCGCTCGACGCGCAGATAGCCGAAGACGCCGGCGATGAGCACTGCGATCATCAGGAGATTTGACGCGACCCCGTTCCGGGCCCACCAGGCGATCAGTCCGTTCACAGACCGTCTCCGCCCGCCAGCGCCGGCGCGGCCGACGGCTTCGGCAGATCCTCTCCGACGTCAGGCTCGGATTCGAGCGGGTCGACGGGAATGACCTTGTCGCCCTCCGCTGCGCCGCGGAGCGGCGATGTCGCGACTCTTTCCCCGGCGGCGACCCCTTCAGCGAGGATGATCGAATCGGCGCTTGTCGCGGCGATCGTCACCGTGCGGCGGATCAAGGTGTCGTCGGCGGCGATCACATACACGGCGTCGCGCCCGTAAAGGGCGGAGCGCGGAAGGACAATTGCGCCTTCGATCGGCCGGCCCTCGATGCGGGCATCGACGAAAAGGCCTATGGCCAGCGGCACGCCGTCATCGGCGCCGGCCCCATAAGGGTCTTCGACCACGGCGATCGCCGAAATCTGCCGCGTGGTGGGATCGATCGCGCCGTCGGTGCGCGCAATCCGTCCCCGCCACTGATGGCGGGCGCCGGCGAGGGTGGCGCTTAAGAGCGCGGGCGGTCCTGGTTGGTCAGCGGTTTCCACGAATGCGATGGGGATGCCGAGCTTGGCAAGGTCGTCGTCGGTCAATGCGAGGCGGACTTCGGCGACGTCCGTGGAAAAAATGCGACCAAGCTGGGCGCCGGGGGAGACATACTGACCTTCGCCGGCAAGCCGCGTGCGCACCCGTCCCTTGAACGGCGCCTTGATGTCGGTGCGCTCTAGCGCCAGTTCGACCGTCTTCATGTCGGCGCGCGCGGCCTCGTAGTTGGCCTTGGCCTGGGCGAGCTGGGGCAGCCTCAGCGCGAGTTCGGAAGGGTCCTCCTTGCGGCCGAGTTCGGCGTAGTCCTTGGCGGCGAGCGCCGCCTCCGCCTGCTCGCGCTTCAGACCCTCCTCGGCTTCGGCGACGCGCGCACGCGCGCCGACCAGCGCCAGGCGATAGTCGGCGTCTTCGATCTTGATGAGGAGATCCCCCGCCTCGAAGGCGCCGCCGTCGACGAAGGCGGGCGAGGTCGCGACGATCCGTCCGGAGACCTGCGCCGTCAATGTGATATCCGTGCGCGGACGGACTTCGCCCTGCGCGTAGACGTCAAGCGTCACGGCGCGCGGCGTCGCCACGGCGAAGAAGACTGTCGGCGGCGTGATTTCAGGCGCCTGCGGCTTCACTTGCGGCCGCAATGCGCCCATGACGCCGATGAGGAAGACGCCGCCGGCGAGTATCCCCAATGTGCCGGCGATCGTCAGAAGCTTGCGAAACACGGCGCTCAGGCCCCCGCTTTTTCCTCCTCCGCCGGCGACGCGGTCTGCGTCGCGTCGGTGACGAAATCCCCCCCGATGGCGAGATAGAGCAGCACGCGGTTCGAGACGCGCTGCTGCTGCGCCTGGATATAGGCACTCTCGGCGGAAATCCGCCGGGTCTGCGCGTTCAGCAAATCGAAGATCGTGGCCGCGCCGCTCGCGTAACGGCGCTCGGTCAGCTCCTCGGCGGCGGCGGCCTCCTCGTAAGCGAGCTTTAAGGCCTCTTCGCGAAGAGCGAGATAGATCTCCGCCCCGACGGCGTTTTCCGCCTCTTGATAGGCGTTGAGGGCGGTCTGCGCGTAGGTGAGAAGACTCGCCTCAGCGGCGGCGTGCGCGCGCTTCGAATTCGCGATCAGGCGGCCGCCCTGGAAGAGCGGCTGAAAGAGTCCCGAAGCGATGTTGCCGGCGAGGCGCTCGGGATCGAGGACGTCGGAAAGATCGGGGCCGCTGGTGTTGATCTGCGAGGTGAGCGTCAACCGGGGCAATAATTGCTTGCGCGCCGCGACCGAACGCAGGCCCGCCGCTTCCATGCGCGCCTCGGCGGCGCGCAGATCGGGGCGACGGGCGAGGATGTCGCCGGGCGCGCCCGCGCCGGCGAGCGGAGGCAGCGAGGGCAGCGCCGAGGCCGCCTCCAGTTCGGCGGCCGGGTAACGGCCGAGCAGGACTTCCAGGCGACGCGCCGCTTCTTTCTCCGCCTGCTGACGGAAAGCGAGGTTGGCCTGGCTCGAACCGAGCGCCGAGCGCGACAGGCGCACGTCGAGCGAGGAAGCGACGCCGCGCTCATAGCGCCGTTCGGTGACCCTCAGATTATTGTCGCGCGCCTTGGTGTCGCGCTCGCCGAGCTCGCGCTGCATGCGCGCCTCGATGAGGCCGAACCAGGCCTGCGCGACGCGCCCCGCGAGCGAGAGCTGCGCCGCCTCGAAGTCGGCAAGGCTCGCCCGCGCGTCGCGATAGGCCGCGCGGGTTTCGTCGGAGAGCCGGCCCCAGAGATCGAGTTCCCAGTTGAGCTGCGCGCCGAGCGAGAAATTGTTGATGTAGATGCGACGGTTCGGGATTGGCGCGTCGAGCGTGCCATTGCCGTCGAGATCAAGACCGTCAAGCTTGCCGTCGCCGGTCGTGTCGATGCCGAACTGGTCTTCGAGCTCCTGGGCGCGAAGCCCGCCTGTCGCGGAGGGTCCGCTCCCGCCGCCGGTCTGCGCCTGCAACGAGGGATCTGTGACGATCGCGTTGCGCGCAGCATTGCCGGAGGCGTTGAGCGTCGGCAGCATGTCGGCGCGCTCGATCTTCGCGATCGCCCGCGCGGCCCTCAAGTTCGCAGCGGCGGCTAGAAGATCGTTGTTGTGTTCGAGCGCCTCGTCGATCAAGGCGTAGAGCGCCTGATCGCCGAAAGCGCCGACCCAGTCGCCGGTCGGGACCGCGCCGACATCTTCGTCAGCCGCCCACGCCGCCGGGGGCTCGGGAAGCTGGGTGTCCAACAGTTCTTTGTTGACGCCCGTGCAACCGGCGAGAACCATGAGAGAGACGGCTGCGCCCCCACGAAGCATCAAGAACTCCCGAATCCCTCGAAAACCGCAACCCGGCGCGCGGTCCTGTCTTATGCGGCCTTTTCCGCCGCTCTCAATCCCCAATCGACAGTCGGACGCCGGATTGCGGCGAAACTGCCCGCGACGCCGGTAAGCTGGCCGAACCTAGACGCCCGGCTCCCGGAATTCATGCCGGATTTGCAAGCGACACGCGAATTTCGGCCGCGTCCGCGCTGAATCTCTAATGTGTGGGGATTGGAGGTCACGGCCGGAGCGCCGCGATCGTTTCCGTTCAAGGACTTGCGCAGTCTAGCGGCTTTATCCCCGCTCACAGGATTTCAAGCGGTTACATCGGGCGCTGTCTAGCATTTTCGCATGACGGGTGCGGCCAATGACGCGCACCCGCACGCGCTTCCGCGTCCCCGAGTTGGACCCGCCGGAAGGCGTCGATCTGATCGACGCCGTCCCCGTCTATTCGGACGCGCCTGAGCACTTCCGGCGCGTCTACGACGTGAAGCGTGGCGAGCCGGTCACGCGCTTCGTTGGCCGTCTGGCGCCCCGCGTCATCGACCTTCTGGAGCACGTGGTCGCCGGCGCCGATGTCGGGATCGTCCTCGGCGCCGATGACGAGCGCGAGAGTTTCGCCGTCCTCCGCCTTCGCGACTGGGAATCGATCGAGCAGCGCGCCGTGGAACGGGGAGCGCGGCAATGACCGCCGCGAGGATCAGCGCCAAGCGCGCGCATCTCGCTCACCTGCTCCTCAAGGCTTGGACGCCGCTGCAGGAGCTGAGCTTCATCACAGCGCATCGATGCGACGTGCTGCGAGCGCTCGCCGACGACGCCAAGCGCGGCGGCCGGACGATCAGCGCACAAGAGGTCGCCGCGATGGGCGAGGTCATCAAGGCGCGCGCGAGCGATGCGCTGCGGGCGCTGCTCGCCGCCTACGAACAGGCCGTCGAGGTTGAGTTGGTCGAGGACAAGGAGGCCGCCTGACGTGAAAAACGCCCCGATCGGTCGGGGCGCTTCTCAAACTCGCTTCTGTGTTCCTGACCGGATTTGAAGCTGAGTCTTTGTAGCGATGGTCAGCCCACGATGCAAGTCAAACCACAAAGTCCGGTCCACGGTTCGCCGCGTTCCCGTGCCAAACGCGGATTGTCGCCGGGCGCACTTACCGCTGCGAGGCGGGTTCCGAGCCCCGGACTGGATTGGAGTGTCCTGACGGATAACCGAGACAGCTTTATCCTCCCAGTGCTCGCCGCGTATCGGCGCGTCGGAACCGCGATAAGGACCAGGGAGCGGTGTGGCGAGCCGAAGAAAATCGCATCTCGGCTATACGGCGACTTGAAAACTTCCGCTGATGATCTCCCGGCTAAGCCGCAAGGCCGGGAGGGAGGTGCTAGCGGAAGGCGGACTATTGCCTCACGAAATAGCTCGGCGGCGGGTCGACATTGCCCGTCTTCCCCCGTCTCGCCGACGGGCCGCCGAGCCTTCGGCGAGCGGGCGACTGCGTTGATCCGGCGCGGTCGCCCGCAATTTCTCGCCCCATTGGTCCCAATGCCGCCGCCTCTGGGGAGGGTGGGGACCGTCAGACGGGGGTTGTTCTTTCGCGCTGCGCGCGTCGCCGGGGGTCGCCGATGACCCGGCGGCGCTCCTCCTCAAAGCCTCTTTCGGATGTGGCGAAGGCGATCCGGTTCCTCGAGACGCTCGAGGTCCCCGAGGGTCCGCGCGCCGGCCGGCGGCTCGATCTGGCGCCCTTCCAGCGCTGTTTCGTCGAGGGCGCGCTTGATCCGGCGAACTCGCTGGCCGTTCTCAGCGTCGGGCGCGGGAACGCCAAGAGCGCCCTGTCGGCGGGCCTCGCCTTGGGCGCGCTTCTGGGAGTTTGGGACTCACAGCCGCGCCGGGACGTGATTATCGCCGCGCGCACGCGCGATCAGGCGCGCGTCGCCTGGAATTTCGCGGCGGCGTTCACGCGAAGCCTTCCTGATGATGTTCAGAAGCAACTGACGTTCCGCCGCTCGCCGCGCCTCGAAATTGAATTCGGCGGCGACGGCGGCGAGCACGTGATTCGTGCGATCGCGGCTGACGGAAAGTCGGCGCTCGGATCGGGGCCGACGCTCGCGATTCTTGACGAACGCGGTCACTGGCCAGCCGACAAGGGCGACGAACTCGAAACCGCTCTCCTGACCGGCTTGGGCAAGCGCGGCGGGCGCGCCTTACTTATCTCGACATCGGCGCAAGACGATGCGCACCCGTTCTCGCGCTGGATCGATCAACCGCCCGCCGGCGCCTACGTGCAGGAGCATAGGCCGGCGTTGGGGCTTCCGGCCGACGATCCAGAGTCGCTGGCGCTAGCCAATCCGGGCGCGGAGCATGGCGTCGGCGCATCGCTCGAATGGCTTTCGGCGTCGGCGCGCCGGGCGATAGCGCGCGGCGGATCGGCGCTCGCCGGCTTTCGCTTGTATCATCGCAATGAGCGCGTATCGGGCGAGACGCGCGATCTTCTCGTAACGCTCGACCAGTGGCTTGCAGTCGAGACTACGACGCTTCCGCCGCGCTCTGGTCCTGTCATCGTCGGGCTCGATCTCGGCGGCTCGGCGTCCATGTCGGCGGCAACGTTCTATTGGCCGGAAACCGATCGATTTGAAGTCCACGGAACATTTCCCGGCGTCCCCTCCCTTCTTGATCGAGGACAAGCCGATGGCGTCGGCGACCGTTACCTGCAGATGCAAGAGCGCGGCGAACTGACGACGCTTGGCTTAAAGACGGTCCCCATCCTCGAATGGATCAACGCAACGATGCGCTTGCTTGAAGGTCAGCCGGTGGCTGCGATCGTCGCCGATCGATTCAAACAAGCTGAAATCGGCGAGGCTCTAGTGAAGGCTGGCGTTACAGCGCCGGTCACTTGGCGCGGCATGGGCTTCCGCGATGGCGGCGAAGATTGCGAAAGATTCCGTCGAGCAGTTTTCGACGGCAAGGTGAAAAGCGCAGAATCGCTCCTTATGCGGAGCGCGCTCGCGGATTGCGTGTGCCTTCGCGACCCGGCGAACAACGTGAAATTGGCGAAAGCGCGATCAACAGGAAGAATCGATCCCGCAGCGGCTGCAGTGCTGGCCGTCGCTGAAGGTGCTCGACGCACGGCTCGTCCCGAACAAAAACCATTGAGGATGATTTGGGCATGAAGAAACGATTCTCAGGGCCAACGTATTTCGTCATGAATGGCCGACCCAGTATGATCGCGTACTTTGCCCTTCGTGAGAAGCGCGAGGCCTATCAAGATGAGTCCCACGACGCAAATGAATGCAGCGATGGGCAATTCGCGCCCCTCAATTCCGTCGGGAGTGATCGACACGAACGGAATTGTTTCCGCGCTACCCGTAACAAGGAGTTCAACGCCGTAGAACACGAGGTAAGCGCCAACAGCAAACGTAGCTATCCTCAAAAGCGCGCCGACGATGATGACGATGTACTTCAGCATTCCCCGTTCTCCCCGAAATTCCATCGACACTCCAAGCATATAACCAGGACGGCGCGCTGGAAAGCCCTTCGCCTGCAAGCGCTGCGCCGCGACGGCTTCCAATGCGTCCAATGCGGCGCGCGCGGCCGGCTGGAAGTCGATCACATAGCGCCGGTGCGCAATGCGCCCGACCAAGCCTTCAATCTCGACAATCTTCAAGCTCTTTGCGCGCCATGCCATTCGCGCAAGACGCGGATCGAGTGCGGTTTCCCGCCTCCGAATCCCGAACGACAGAAATGGCTGAACGCCGTCAAGGCGCTTTGTACACTGACTAATGAAAGGTAAATTGTATGCTTGAGTCGATCAAGATCAGCCGGCGGCAATCGGAAATCCGCCAGCAACTCGCCGTCCTCGCCGCGAAAGAAGAGCCGACCGAAGAAGAAGTTCGCGCGCTCGACGGCATGGACAAGGAATATCGAACGAACGAAACACGCTATCGAGCGTCGCTTATCGTCGAAGACACAGAACGCCGCACGGCCGGCGCAGAGCTTGAAACGCGCGGCGAGCGCGAATGGGCCGGCCTGTTGCGGTCGTTCGAGGTTCGCCAAGTCGCGAACTTTTATGACGAGGGCCGCGCGCTGTCGGGCGCGACGGCGGAAATCGTCTCCGAGCTGCGGAGCAAGGGGAGCTATCGCGGGATCCCGCTTCCCCTCGCCGCGCTCGAATTGCGCGCCGGCGAGACGGTGGCGTCGGCAACGCCTGACCCGAAATTCACCGCGCCGATCATCGATCGCCTGTTCGCTGAAGGCGCGGCCGGCCGCATGGGCGCGCGCATGATCGCGATCGATTCAGGGCTCGCCGAGTATCCCGTCACAACGTCGGCTGTTTCGGCAGGCTGGCAAGCGACCGAAGTCGGCGCGGTCGCCGGGCCGACGGTTTACGCGACGACCGATCGCGCGCTTTCGCCGGATCAAACGCTCGGCATTCAAATGAAAATCACCCGGAAGGCTTTGAAGCAGTCCGGCGACGGCCTCGAACAAGCCGTCCGGCGTGACATGCTCGGCGCGATCAACGTCGCGATGGATCACGCGATCTTTCTCGGCAGCGGTGCGAGCGGCGAGCCGCTCGGCGTCATCGCCGGGGCGGCGACTTACGGGATCACCGCGACCACGATCAACGCGGCGGCGTCCTGGGCCGCGTTCCGCGCCGCGGTTGCGCGCTTCCTCATCGCCAATGCGGCGACCGGACCCGGCGACGTGCGCTTGCTGATCCGCCCGGAAATCTGGGCTGCGCTCGATGGCTTGCTGATCACCGGCACGGCCGTCAGCGAATGGGATCGTCTCACGAATCAAATCCCCGCGGCGAATGTCGTTTTGTCATCGAACGCGCTTGCGGCGCCGGCGGGTTCGCCCGCGGAATCTTCGGCCTTGCTCACCACAAGCGCCGGCGGCGTGTCTCCGATATTCGTCGGGCTATGGGGCGCGGTTGACGTGATTCGCGATCCCTACAGCGACGCGGCCAGCGGCATGTTGCGCTTGACGGGCCTTCTCACCGCCGACGTGACCGTCTCGCGTCCGGCGCAACTTGAAGTCCTCAACGAGCTGCAGTGATGCGAGGCGCGATTCTCTTCGGCGGCGCCGGCGGCGTTCTGGAAATCCGCGCGGCGTCAAACGGCGCTGCGCGGATCGCCGGACGCTTCCCCTATGGCGTCCGCGCAGTCCTTTCAGACGGTGCGGGCCGCGGGCGCCGCCGCGAGGAGCGCTTCGTCCCGCGCGCCTTCGAGCGGCGCATCCTCGATCCGCAGGCGGATATCTATTTGCTGGCGGGTCACGCCTTCGACCGGCCGCTTGCCTCGCGCGCGGCGGGCTCGCTTGTCGTCGTCGACAATGACGACGCGCTCACCTTCGAAGCCGAACTCGCGCGCGAGGTTGTCGAGACAACGCACGGCCGAGACGCGCTCGGCCTGTTGCGGGCCGGGCTCGCAAGCGGCCTTTCGCCGGGCTTTGTGGTCCCGCCAGACGGCGAGCGCGTTACCGATGAGGGCGAGGCGATTTTGCGCACGATCAACCGCGCCGACTTGTTCGAAATTTCGATCGTGACGGTCCCAGCATACGCGACCGCGCAAGCCGAAACCCGCAACTGGACGCCCGACGCGACACGCGCGGGGATTGATCCTCGATTCCGCTGGAGAGCGTGATTTATGGCGACGACACTTGAAATCATCGAAAGCGCTCCGCCGACGTTCCCCGATATTCCGGGCCTGGTCGAAAGCATCGACGCGGCAACAGTTTGGGCGCGGCTGGAAGGCTGGATCAACGCCCGATGGGCCGAGCGCGATTGTTCATTCATCGTCGAAGGTGCGGGCCATTGGCGCGCGCCGCTCTATCCGTTCACCGTCGCGACCATTGAAACCTGGGAAGCTGGAGAATGGGTGACGGCTGTCATACCGCCGTCGCCGCTCGGCGGATATTGCCTTGAAGGCGTTGGGCCGTTCCGTTTCGCGGGGATACTCGGCGCCGCCGACGCGCCGCCCGCGATCGTCCTGGAAGCCGCGCGCCGGCTCGGCTCTTATCTGGTCGCTGTCGCATCGCGCAATTTCGAAAACGCGCTCGTCATGCGACAAACCTCCGACGAACTCGATTCGTTCGAGTACGGAGCGCCGTATAACGCGGCGCGCGCGCTGCAATATAGCGGCGCGGCCGATCTCTTGCGCCGCTTCCGGCGGCCGCCGGGTGCGGAGCTGGCGTCATGATGAGTCTATGGCCGTTCAAGCGCAGAGCGCCGCGCCATGAGCGCCGGGCGGCGGCGTCGGGCTTCACCGCCGAAATCATCGCCGCGCGCGCGGGCTACATCGCGGGGCGCTCCGGACTCGCCGAAGCGACCGCGATGGTGCAAGCCTGCGTCTCGCTCTGGGAGCACGCGTTGAGCATCGCGCAAGTCGAAGGAACGCCACTCCTGACGCGCCGCGCGCTCGCTATGATCGGCCGGGCGCTGGCGCTGCGGGGCGAGGTTGTCGCGCTCATCGGCGAGGATCGACTCGCCTTCGCGCACGCTTGGGACGTGAGCACGCGGGACGGCTTTCCCGTCGCCTACCGCCTTTCGCTCGCCGACTCTGGCGGCGGACGCGCCGTCACAGCGCTGGCGGGCGAGGTCATTCACGTCGCCATCGGTTGCGATCCGGCGACGCCATGGGCGGGAACGTCGCCGCTGCGCCGGGCGAGCCTCACGGCCGGGCTCTTACACGCGCTCGAATCCGCGCTCGCCGAAACGTTTGAAACTGCGCCAATCGGCTCGCTTATCGTTCCGTTTCCAGAATCTCCGCAAACGGACAATGAGGCGCTATCGCGCGGCTTTCGAGGGCGGCGCGGTTCGGTTCTCTTGCGCGAGTCCGTCAACGTAGCGGCGGCCGGCGGGCCGGCGCCGCAAACCGATTGGCGCCCAAACAGTTTGAGCCCTGACCTTTCGAAGACGGAAGCCGCTCAGCATCTCGCCGCGGCGCGCGACGCGATTTGCAGCGTCTACGGGGTGTTGCCCGCGCTGCTCAATTCTTCGACGACGGGGCCGGTGGTCCGCGAGGCGCAGCGTCATCTCGCGGCATGGACCCTGCAGCCGATCTGCGAATTGATCGCCGAGGAGGCGACTGCGAAGCTCGGCGCGAAGGTCGAAATCGACGTGATCTCGCCATCGCAAAGTTTCGACCAAGGCGGACGCGCCCGCGCCTTCGCGACCCTGATCAAGGGCCTCGCCGACGCTCAGGCGGCCGGTCTGTCGCCGGCGCAGATCAAGGCCGCGCTCGCCTTCATCGATGAGGCTGCGCCGACGGGGTAAATTTGCGTTCTGAGCCGCGGCGGCTTTAAGCGCGCTTACGCCGCGGCGGCGCTTATGCGGATGCCAAGCGCTTTCATGACCTTCATCACTGTCGCAAACTCTGGATTGCCGCCTTCGGAAAGAGCCTTGTAAAGGCTCGCCCGCGTAAGGCCGGCATCTGTGGCGATCTCGGTCATGCCTTTGGCGCGCGCGGCGACACCGATCGCGTGCGCAATGAGCGCCGGTTCGCCTTCTTCAAAGGCGGCGTCAATATAAGCGGCGAGGTCTTCCGGCGTTTCAAGGTGCTCGGCGGAATCCCATTTGGTCGTTTTCGTGGTCATGCGTTTCACCTTTCTACAATTCCGCAGCGAGTTTCTTCGCCGTCTTGATGTCCGCGTCCTGACTGCCCTTGTCGCCGCCCGCCAAGAGGACAATCAGTTCTTTCCCCCGGGCAGTAAAATAGACGCGGTAACCCGGGCCGTAATCGATCCGCATTTCCGACACGCCTTCGCCGACCGGCTTCACGTCGCCCGGATTGCCGAGGGCGAGACGATCGACGCGAACCATGACCCGCGCGCGAGCTTGCCGATCTTTCAGGCGGTCCAGCCATTCGACGAAGATGTCTGTCTTCCGAACCTCCATGCCGGTATGTATCCCATGGGAGACGATCTTGCAAGCGTCATTGGGAGGCAAATAAACGATTTAGCGTGACAAGGTATCCGAGTTTCCGTAGAATAGGCTCTGAAATTTACAAGGGCGACACGATTTGGCTTCGATGCTCGATATCAAATCCGCTTCCTTCCGAGAGAAATTTCGGGTCGAAGCATATGCGCCTCGCGACGCTGAGCGCTTGGTCGGAACCAGTCCTGATACGCAGCGCCAACGGCGAAACGCCGAACCGCCTTATTATGGGGCGTTTGGCGAGGCAACGGAAACCGGCCGATGGACTTATAGTGCGGTCGATCTTGTCGGCCTTTGGCTCACCGAGAGATTTTTAACTGAGGGCCGCAGTCTACGGCAGGCATCGGCGATGGCCTATGATTCGGCAAACGTCGTAACTGCCGCCATCGCGGACCCGACCGCCGCGGCGAGCGTGTTGGCGTTCGGTCTCGTGCCCTTAAAGAGGCGGGATCCAGCCGATGCCCTCAGATATAACGTATTTCAGATTACTTCCACAGAAAACCTCGCAGATTTACTGCGTCACTACCGACCCGGTGGAACTATAGACGAAACTGAAACTATCGTCCTTTGGCCGATACGGCTTATCGAATCGGCGCCGCCGCGCCTTATCTCAGAAATCCGAACCGTAGCTGCCGAGGCGGACAAATGAGCGCCGCCGCAAAACCGGAGTCGCGCGTTCTGTCGCCGCCTACAGCCGATCGGTTTCTCGGGCTCGGTCTCTCGCGCGAGACGGCCGCCCGCTACGTTGGCGTGTCGCCGGGAACGTTTGACGCCATGGTGCGCGATGGCAGGATGCCAAAGCCGCGCTGCATCAACGCTCGCCGGGTTTGGGACAGGCGCGAGGTCGAAGCAGCTTTTGAAGCCATCCCGAAGGATGACGACGACGACGAACCGAATCCGTGGGACGGCGCATGAACCTCAAAGAGTATCCGGGCGTCTCGCGCTTCTACGACAATCGCGGCGCTATCCGCTATCGCTACCGGCGCAGGGCCGTCGCGGTGTATATTCACGGCGTTCCGGGTTCGGAGCAATTTGAGGAGGAGTATCAGGCCGCGCGGGACGGCAAGCGGGCGAGGGCGGGCGGAGTAGGACTCAAGGCGAAGGCCGGGAGCGTCAATGCGCTTGTCGTGGCCTTCTATGCCTCGCCGGAATGGCGCAATCTCAAAGCGTCTTCGCAGGCTTCCCGTCGGCGCATTCTTGAAAAGCTCCGCGAGAAGCACGGCGATTTGCCGGTTGCGAAAATGCACGCCGACTACGTGAAGCGGCAGATGATCGCGATGGCAGAAACGCCGATGCAGGCGAACCGCTGGTTGCAGCTGCTGCGCCAGCTTCTCGACTACGCGATGGAAGACGGGACGATTGCGACGAATCCCGCGCGTGAGCCGGGCGTCAAGAAGTTCAAGGGCGGCGGCGAGCATACCCCGTGGCCGGAAGACGAGATTGAGAATTTTGAGGCGCGCTGGCCGACGGGCACGAAAGAGCGGCTGGCCTTCGATTTATTCCTCTGCACCGGCCAGCGCATCGGCGATGTCGCCAAAATGATGCGCACGCACATTCGCGATGGCGAAATTCGCGTCGTTCAGGAAAAGACCGGCGCCGAACTCTGGATTCCGATTCATCCGCAGTTGGGGGCGTCGCTCGCGGCTGTTCCATCGAAGGGCCTCGCGCTCTTACAACGCCAGTCCGGTCAACCCTACACGAAGGGCGGATTGGACAACTGGTTTAGGCGCAAGCGTGAGGCGGCCGGGATAGCGCCGGGCCTCTCGCCTCACGGCTTGCGCAAAGCGGCCGGCCGGCGACTCGCCGAAGCCGACGCGACTGCGCACATGATCAAGGCAATTCTCGGCCACAAGTCGTTGCGCGAAGTGGAGCGATACACCCGCGACGCCGATCAACGCCGCAATGCGCGAGCCGCCATGGCGAAGCTTACCGGAACGCAAACCGAACCGAATTTGTCTAGCGCGGCCGATAGTGTGTCTAGCGCGGAGGTTAAGCGCTTCAAATGAAACGTTTTTCCAAGGATAGTGGAGGTCACGGCCGGAATCGAACCGGCGTTGACGGCTTTGCAGGCCGCTGCGTCACCACTCCGCCACGTGACCTCGTCCTCCGGCGGCCCGGAAGGCGCGACCTCATAGCGCGCGCGGCTCCTGGGGTCAAAATCGACATTGCCTCGCGCGCAAGGCCGCCTGTATTTCCCGATATAAGTCGCCGATCGAGGATTGCGATGGACTTCGCCGCCGCGCGCAAAACCATGGTCGAGAGTCAGGTCCGCACCAATGACGTCACGGATTTGCGCATTCAGGCAGCGTTCGAAACGATTCCCCGCGAAAAATTCCTGCCCGAAGGCTTGCGCGCGCAGGCCTATGTCGAGCGCGAACTTCCCTATGCGCCGGGCCGACGCCTGCTGACCGCACGGGATTTCTCCAAGCTCGTCGCGGCAGCCGATCCGCGTCCCGGCGACCTTATTCTCGATGTCGCCTGCGGCCCCGGCTATTCGACGGCCGTGCTCGCCGCGCTGAGTGAAATGGTTCTCGGGGTCGAAGCCGATGAGCGACTGGCCCAGGGGGCGCAGGACAATCTCAATCTCGTCGGCGTTTCGAACGCCGCCGTGATTGTCGGATCGCTCGAGAAGGGCGCCCCAGGACAGGGTCCGTTCGATCTCGTTTTTATCGGCGGCGCGATCGCAGTCGAGCCAGCCCACCTTTTCGTGCAAGTGAAAGAGGGCGGGCGCCTCGCCGCCATTCTGCGCAAGGACGGCGTCTCCCGGGGGGTCGTCTGGCGTTGCGACCATGGCGTGACAGCCGCCCGCGTCGCGTTTGACGCGACGGCCGGCGCGATCCTTCCCGGCTTCGAAGCGCCGAAGACATTCGTGTTTTAGGCGAAGGCTCGAATGAGAGTTTCCGCTCCTGCGCCGTTCATTTTGCGCGCATTCGCCGCTAAGAAGTGAAAGCCGGGCGGGGTCGCCCGAAGGCGCCGCGGCTGGGGTCGAGGATGGGGTCATGGGTTAAGAGAGCGTCGATCGCCGCCCTCCTGTCGGGAGCGGCGACGTTGGCGCATGCCGAAACCCTCGCCGAGGCGCTGGCGAGCGCCTGGCGAAGCAATCCGACGATCGCCGCCGAACGGGCCCGCCAGCGCGCCACCAAGGAATTGAAGGCGCAGGCCTGGGCCGCCGCACTGCCGCAGGTCTCCGCCGACGCCGGCTATTCCCGGCTCAAGGACACGCAGACGAGGAGCGCCACCGTCTTCGGTCCGGGAGGCACCGATACGGTCACGCTCAATCCCGCCGACGCGGCGGTCGACGGCGCGGTTCCGGTGTTCAATGGATTCCGCAACGTCAACGCCATTCGCCAGGCGCAGGCGCGCATCAGGGCGGGCGGCGCCGAGCTCATCGCGGTCGAGCAGGACATCCTGCGCCAGGCGGCGGGCGCCTATTTCGATGTGTTGCGCGACACGACGATCTACGAATCCAATCTCAACAACGTCGAAGTTCTGCTGCGGCAGAAGGACGACGCGCGCCTGCGCTTCGACGTCGGCGAGGTGACCAAGACCGATGTCGCGCAGGCCGACGCGCGGCTCGCACAGTCGCGCTCCGGGCTCGCCGTCGCGCAGGCCGAACTCGCCGTCTCGCGCGCCCGCTACGCCGAACTGATCGGCGCGCCGCCCGGCACGCTAGACCCTGCGCCGAAGCTTCCCGATCTTCCTGAAACCCTCGACGCCGCGCAAGCGCTCGCCGCCGAATATGCGCCGCCGGTGGTCGCGGCGCGTGGGAGCGAAGAGGCGAGCCGGCGCGACGTCGCGATCGCCAAAGGCGCCATGTTGCCGACCGTGTCGCTGACCGCCGGCTATCGGTATGCGGACGAACCGAGCACGTTCGTCACCAGGGACGAGCAGTGGAGCTACGGGGTTCGCGCCAGCGTGCCGCTGTTCACGGGAGGGCACAATCTGTCGAGGATCCGCGAAGCCCGCGCGCTCCACGACCGGGCCGAGCACCGTCTCGACGAAGCCGAACGGCGGGCCGAAGCCGACGTCGCATCCGCCTTCGAACGCCATGTCGCCGCCGGCATCGCCATCCGGTCGGCGACGGCGCAGCTTGAGGCGAACGAGCTGGCGCTCGATGGGGTGCGCCGCGAAGCCCAGATCGGCACCCGCTCGACGATCGACGTCTTGAACGCAGAGCAGGAATATCTCGACTCGCGCGTCGCCCTCGCCAATGCGCTCCGCGACGAGCGGGTCGCGGCGTTTGCGCTCCTGGCCGCCGCCGGCCTTCTGACCCCTGGCGCGGCGGGCGTTGACGTCGACGCCGGGGAGGAGAAGCGCGGCGCGCCTTAAGAATCCGACAACCATAGGGTTGCTACTTGTCGCGAAGCGCCTGAAAAGAGCCCCCGCGGCAGCCGAAGCGCTCCGCACCGAACCCAAGGCGACCGCCCCATGAGCAATGCCTCCAACGCGCAGCAAGAACCCAGCATGGAGGAAATTCTCGCCTCCATCCGCCGCATCATTTCTGAGGACGGCGAAGAGGAGACGGCGAACCAGCCGGCGGGCAAGGCTCGGCCGACGGCTGCGCCGACCCCGCCGGCCGCTCCCCTCAAGGCCGCGCCGACGCCAGCGAGACATGAAGCGCCGGTTGCTGCGATTCCCGCCGAAGACGATCGGGCCGGATCTCATCTCAAGACGGAAGACCTCGAAATGATCAAGAAAACGGCTGCGGCCAAAACCGAGGAAGCCATGCTCGACGATACGACCGCCTCGGTTGCCGCCAAGGCTTTCCAGAACCTCACTCAGACGGTGCGCGTGTCGAAAGGCGAAGGCCGCACGCTTGAGGACCTCGTCATCGAAATGCTCCGTCCGATGATCAAGGACTGGCTCGACGCCAATCTCGCAGGGATCGTCGAGGAGAAAGTCGAGGACGAAGTCCAGCGCCTCGCCCGCCGGCGCGGCGGCTGACACGTCCTTCCCGTTTCGGCGCGCTGAAGCCTTATCGCGCTTCGTGCGCAGCGACGTCCTTGATCGGCTGCATGGATTCGGGGCTCCGCCTGTCGCTGCGTCGGCGTCGGCGCCTCCATTGCTTTTCAAGCTTCGACCGGTCTGCTCTTCGGCCATGCGTTCGCCGTCTCCGCCGCCGGGATTTTTTCCGGCGCGAGAGGATAAATGGAGAGGTCGCGCGGGCCGCGTGACATCCATTTGGAGAGGCGCGTCCAGCCCTCTCCGGGTGGAGGGGCGGTCCAGGCCCCTCCGGGGTGGAGGGGATTAAGCGACCCCTCCTGGTGAGGGGATTGTCCAGATCCCCTCTTGGGACGCCTCGCGTCCCGCGCGTGCCGCGCCCT
>Ga0187893_10001388_pt1 | contig 58429 bp, 45 predicted proteins | sample MA1701074metaG_FD_139574 | JGI IMG/M metagenome (GOLD analysis project Ga0187893, IMG submission 139574) | White microbial mat communities from a basaltic lava cave in the Kipuka Kanohina Cave System on the Island of Hawaii, USA - MA170107-4 metaG ...
AATCGCGGCGGCATGACGCCGATCACGGTGTAGGCCTGGCCGTCGAGCAGAATCGACTGGCCAACCGCGTCGTCTCGTTGCTGAAACAGGTAGGCCCAGACGCCCGCGCTGATGATCACCGGCGGGTCCGCACCATCCCAGTTGTCGAAGGTCCTGCCGATGATCGGCTTCACGCCGAGCGTGGTGAAGAGATTTGGCGTCACGGCGCGAATCGGCCGCGACACCACTTGCTCGCCGACGCGCACGTTCTGCTGACGCGGCGCCGACACCGCGGCCACTGCCCCGCCGAATGCGGCATCGTCGACCAGGAGCTTGAAGAGATCCGCCGGGACGAATCCTCTGGGAAATCGCGGCGTCGGCGATCTCACGTACGACAGCGCTTCCGGACTGTGGTACAGCAGCGGCGGCGCCAGGAAGATCGCGTTGCGGAGCAACAGCGTGATGGTGGTGGCGCCGATGCCGCCGGCCAGCGAAATCACCGCGATGGCGCAGGCGATGGGATAGCGCTTGATGCCGCGCAGCGCCGTCCGCACGTCCTGCTTCAGATGGTCGAGCCACATCGAGCGCCGCGAGTAGTAGTATCGCTCGCGGACGCGCGCGGCATTGCCGAACCGCCTTTCCGCCTCGCGGCGCGCGGCCTCCGGCGCCAGCCCGTCCTCGACGAGGCGATCGGCTTCCAGCTGCAGATGCGATTCCACTTCGCGGGCGAAATCCTCGTCGGGCCGTTGACGGGTTGACATTCGACCTGAGTGTAAGCAATGCTTGGGTCGAATGTCTATACGAAAACGCGCCGACCGCCAGTACAGCGCGCACCTGCAGGGCACGCTCGATCTGTTGATCCTGCGCACGCTGCTGCACGGCCCGCAGCACGGCCAGGGGATCGCGCGCGCCATTCAGTCGCACTCGGACGACGTGTTGATCGTCGAGCACGGTTCGCTCTACCCGGCGCTGCAGCGCCTCGAGGACCGCGGCTTCGTCAGTGCGGCGTGGGGCACTTCCGCGAACAATCGCAAGGCGCGTTATTACACGCTGACGAAAAAAGGCCGGGCGGAACTTACACGCGAACAGGGCGAATGGCAAAGATTGGCAGCCGCGATCATGCGCGTACTTGAAAGTCGCAAATCAGAAACGTAATCCGCTCGGGGTGCGCTGGGTGCCATAATCCGTCAGTTCGGCCACTTTTTGTCATGGCAGCATGATTGCTATACACGCGGTCATGGCTGCGAACTCCGTCAAAATCGGCGTCGCGTGCCCCATCCCGGGCGAGCGCGCCGCCTTCATCGAGTGGTTGACCTACGCCGGCTACGAGCCGATGCCAATGTTGACACTCGACACCGGCACGAAGCCATTCGAAGCGCTGATCGCCGACGTCTCGCTCGTCCCTCGCGCCGACCTGCCGCGCGTGAGCAAATTGCTCGGCGGCAACCGCCCGCTGATCCTCGTCGGACACCCTGAAGAGAAAATCGAAGAGGTGCCACGCGATGCGACCTGGATTCCCCGCCCGGTCACCCGCGACGCATTCCTGCTGTCGGTGGCGCTGGCGCTCGCCGAGGGCCGGCCGGCGCGGCGATCGCCGCGACTGGTGGTGCCGCGGCTGAACTCGTCGGTCGACGGCGTGGAGTCGAGAATCGTCGACATCAGCGTCGAAGGCGTTCGCCTCGAGATCGACGGCGCCGCCTCGTCCACGCTGCCGCCGTTCTTCATTCTGAAAGTCCCGGCCTTCGGGGTGGCCACCAAGGTGAAACGGGTGTGGGTGGCGATGCCCGGGCCGGGGCACACCTGGTGTGGCGGCATCATTGAGAAGGCCGCGGAGAAGCACGCGAAAATGTCGTGGCCGACGTTCGTCAAGCGCGCGCCGGGAGCCAATCAGTCGATCGTGATGGTCGACTAGGCGGCTTGCGTCTTCGAGCCCTTGCCCGAGTCGGCCCAGTCGGCCTCGAACACCTGCAGCAGTTTGCGCGCGACGGTCGGGTTGGAAATGATCAGCCCGACCTCGCGGCGTTTGTTGAGTTCTTCCTTCCTGAGGCTCTGGCTGCCGACAAACGCCCGGGTGCCGTCCCTGACGATAGCCCGCACGTGCAGGCGCATGGTGCCCAGCGCCCGAGCGTCGATGCCGCCGTCTTTGCCCTTGACGCTGCCAATGACGCGCACGTTCACGCCCTTGGCCGCTCGATCCTTCAGCAACTTGATCATGTCGGGGTCGTGCACCTTGCCGTCGTAGATCGCCAGCTCCTTGCGGGCGCCCTTGATGAACGCCGTCAGCAGCTCGCGCGCGTTGTCGGGGCTGATCACCAGGTTCGACTTCCCCGGCTCGTAGGGCTGCCGCAGCACGTCCGACTCAAACAGTCTGATCGCCTCGCTCACCGCCTTGACATCGCGGGTCGCGATCGCGAAGCTGCGGCTCCGGTCGATGTCGCGTCTGGTGAGGTTGAAGCCGAACAGGTGCAGCACCGAATCCACCACCATGTACTTCGCGTGATAGCGGATCAAGTCGTCGCCCGTCCGCGACACCAGCACGCCCCTGGCAATCAGTTGCTGTTCGAGCTTGCGCAGCCGAGCCTCACCGCCGCGATTGGTGTGCGCGATCAAGGCGCGCACGACCACGCCGCGCTGCACCGCGGCCGCCAGTGCCGCCACGATCGCGTCGCTGTCGAGCCGGAAGATGAAGACGTCGATCTTCCTGCGAGCGGACCTGATGGCCTTGGTGATGGGAACGACGCCGGCTTCGGGTTGAACAATGAGTTTCACGGCAGCCTACTTCGGAAGTTTGTCCTTGGGCTTCTCGTTCCACTCGACAGCGCCCTTGGCATCCGCATCCAGTTCGATGATCGCGTTCGAGACCCGATCGGTGCGCAGCGACCGCGGCGCGGTCACCATGTAGCTGACGTTCTCTTCGGCGGCGGTGCGCAGCTCATAGCGTGCTTTGTAGCGGCGCAGCACTTCCTCGATCTTCGGACGCAGCTCCTGCGTCTTGTCGCCCATCTTGACGCTGAGCTCGAACACCCGCGTCTGCGGCTCGAATCCCTCGATAATCCACAAACACAAGACAATGAAGAGGGTGCCCACGACCGCCAGACCGTAGAGCCCGACACCCGACGCGAGACCCGCGGCCAGCGCGCACAACATCACCACCGCGTCCTTGGGATCGTCGATCTTCGAACGATAGCGAATCAGATTGGCGGCGCCGACGATGCCGAAGGCGCGAGCGAGGCTGGCGCCCACCACGAGCATGATGAGCGATCCGACGATGGCCAGAATGATCTGCGTCTGGACCACCGCCGGCTGGCGCTCGGGCGTGCCGTGACGGCGCGGCCGCAACGCCAGCACCGTTCCAAGCAGCGCGGCCAACGGCAGACGCAGCGCCGACGCCAGCAGCTCCTCTTGCAGCGTGTCCATCACGCCCGGGAGATCGACAGTCGGATCCATCAGCGCGTCGCACCGCGGGATCGCAGGCGTCGCGCCTGACTCGTCACGACGTGCCTCCGGTGTTCTGGCGGGTGATCGATCCGGAATCCACGACCCTGCCCAGCCTGGACAGCGTCTGGTAGTGCAGCGCGTCGCCGTCGATCTCGACGAGCATGTAGCTGCGATCGGTGTCGAACGCCTTCGCGGTCATCGGGCCAACGCGAATGTCGCCGGCACGCAGCTTGGCCGAGCCGCCGGCGGTGAAATAGTGAATGCCCTTCTGCGGCTTCAGCCGCTCATAAAAGTGCTCGTGGCCGGCAAAGACCACGTTCATTGCGTACTTGATGAACAGCGGTTCGACGATCGTCCGCAAGTCGACCTCCGAGCCGTGGCGCCCGCCCGACGAGTAGATCGGGTGATGGAAGTAAGCGATCTTCCACTTCGAGTTCGACTGCGACAGTTCCTGCTCGAGCCAGCGCTGCTGGTCCTTGTCCATGTAGTTGCTGTCGAGCACGAAGAAGCGGGTGTCCTTCTTCTGGAACGTGTAGAAGCGCTTGCCGCCCATGCCGAACGGCTTGTAGTACATCTGGTTCGGATCGTCGTGATTGCCCAGCGAGGCGTAGAACTCGATCTTGGCGTCGAGCAATGCCTTGAACGGCAGCTCGAACTTGCGCGCGTAGTCCTGCGGCCGTTCGGATCCGTACATGTTGTCGCCGAGCATGATCGCGAAGTCGTACGGAAACACGGCGCGCGACTTCCACATCTGCGCCGCCACTTCGTTCTGAGCGCGGTCGCCGGTACCGCTGTCGCCGATCACCAGGAACTTCACCGAGTCCTTGCCGATCGGCGGCAGCGTGCCGATGTTTGAGGCCGGCCGCTGTTGCGCTGCCGGTTGCGGCTGTCGATCGATCAGGGCATCGCCGGACGCGATCCAGCCGAGGCACACCACCACGACAACCAGAAATCGAACGGGTGAATTCTGCATGATGACCGCCTGTCGACTAGGTCGGAATCGGGACGACGTCGTAGAGCGCGTCCACAATCAGGTTGGCCTTGACGTCGCGCAGCAGCAGGTGCCGCCCGACAATCCGATACTCGAGCTCTGGCGGCAGATCCGGAAGCGTGCGCAACAGCGTGGCCGGGAAGGTCGCGAGCGGAATCGTCGTCGGATAAGTCGTGTTGACCGCGACCTTCATCCCTTTCGGCAACTCGTTGATGAGCGCCTTGCGATCGGCGATGCTGCGCTTCGCGAAGTCGTCCTGGACGAGCTTGATGAAGTACGGCTGGAAATCCTTGGCAAAGATGTCGCCGGGCTGAGCGCCGGCGCGCAGCGTCATGATCATCTCAGCAAGTTTTTTTTCACGGTCCGAGATCTGGACGGGATCGTCAGTGCGCTTGAGGTTCGGGACTTTGCCCTCGGCCTCGTTGTGAGTCTTCATGTAGGCCTGGACGCGCTTGTGGAATTCGAGCACCGCGGCGCCCAGGGGATTGACCGGCTGGCCGTCGGCCGTGACGGCAGGTTTGTTGACGGGCTGGAGCGCGGCGGCTTGCTGCGCCGCGGCGACGGCAGGTTTTTCGGCCTCAACGGCCGACGTTAGCGAACCCGAGGAATCCACCCTGTTGCATGCCACGAGGAGCATGGTCAGGAGCACGAGTGACGCCGAACGAAGTTTCGTCATGTCACTGGCGATGATTTCAAGTGCTGTGCCAGTTCCTCCCGCGCAGGTCCCTGATAGACGGGCCGACACACGGGCGGGACGCGCCGGATTGCGCCAAGCTCGTCCAGTACGGCCATTGCCGTGGGTTCTGACGTGCTCAATCTGTGCCGTTGGCTACCCTCACCCGGCGGCGCGGCACTGGTGTGGATCCTGCACGCTGACGGTCGTGACCTCGCGACAACTGTTCCTCTGCCTGGCCCTGGCCGGTTCGGCCTGCGGGACGAGCTGGCTCGAAAGGTCATCGGAGGCCCGCGAGCAGATCCGGCTCGAGACAATCGATGTCTCCAGACTTGGGGCCGGCGCCTTGACGCTGCCGAACGAGGACCGCTCGATCAAGTTCGCGGTGATCGGCGACAGTGGGCGCGGCTGGAAACCTCAGCACGAGGTTGCGGCGCAGATGGCGTCGTACCGCGAACGCTGGAAGTTCGACTTCGTACTGATGGCTGGCGACAACATCTTCGAGGGACCGGCAACGGCGGAAGACTATCGGATCAAGTTCGAGGATCCGTACCGGCAGCTGCTCGATGCCGGCGTGAAGTTCTACGCGGTGCTCGGCAACCACGACGATCCGAAGCAGGTGTACTACGAGCCGTTCAACATGAACGGCCGGCGGTACTACACGTTCACGCCGCCGGTGGATCCGATCACCCGCTGGGATACCCGCGTCCGCTTCTTCGCGCTCGACAGCACCTCCGTCGACGGCGAGCAGATGAAATGGTTCGAGCATGAAGTGACGGAGTCGCGGGCCGAATGGAAAATCGTCCTCCTTCACCACCCGCTCTACACACCCGGGCGTTACACCTTGGCGGCGCGCGGGCACCGCTTCACGCTCGAGTCCGCCTTCGTGGACGGCGGCGTCGACGTGGTCTTTTCCGGCCACGAACATCTCTACAGCCGGTCCGAACCGCAGAAGGGCGTGCTTTACTTCATCAGCGGCGGAGCGGGCTCGCTGCGCGAAGGTGACGCCGCGCCCTCACGCCAGATCGCGAAGTCGTACGACACCGACTTCCATTTCATGCTGATCGAGATCGCCGACGAAGGCTTTCACTTTCAGGCGATCAACCGCGCCGGCAAGACGGTGGATGCGGGATCGCTCAACGCTATTGCGGACACGGCGGGCCGTCGCTAATCTGCCGGACCTTGGCGTTGAACACGCGCACCCACTCGCGCACCGGTGCCTGGTCGCGACCGACCAGCCGGGTAGCATGGTCGAAGCGGGCGGCCGCGAAGAGCTCGGTAATCTGATCCTGCGAGAGCTGACCCAGTAGGCCGGCGAGGTGTTGCCGGCCGGCTTCGGTGATCGGCACCGCTTTGAAGGTCGCGCCCTCATAGGGCAGCTTCTCCATGGTCGCGATGCACCTGGCGCGATTGCCCCAGATCTGCGCGCCTTCCCACCCTTTCAGATCGACCTTGCGCGGACCGAACGCCGCGCCCACGTCCTGCAACATCGCCATCGGCCGCGAGCACCTGCCACCCTCAGGCCAGTCTTTTTCCGAGAGGCACACCAGCCGCTGGTTCTCGCTCTTGTTGTCCCAGTGGGCAATCATCACCGCGAGCAGCCTGAGCGCGTCAACGTGCGCACGCGGCGCGCCGCCCTTCTTTTCGTCGAGCGCGTCGAGCTCCGAGAGCGCCCAGCCTTCAATCGTGTCGCGGATGCGATCGCCGCCGGGCACGTCGCAGTCAAACTTCGGCGCAGTGCCGTCGACGTCAGTTGCCGCGAACAGGCATTCGAGTGTAGCCGGCTGGTCTGGCGCCGACCCCAGCCGGGCCCGGGCAATCGCGATCCGCGGCTGCTGCCAGACGCCGGCGCGTGAGAGCGCCTCGAGACGTTCCTCGTCGCTGACCTTCTTCGACTTCAACCTCGGTGGTGGTTGTGACTCGGCCTGAGGCTGAGCCGTGGTCGGTCCGCAGGCCGCCGCGAACGTGATGATGGCGACCAAGACGAGCGAGGCCGCCGTCCGTGTCATGCCAGATGATTGGCTGCAAAAGCACGCCCGGCCTCAGGGCGGCCGCTTGCCGAAAAAACCGCCGTTATTTCAGATAGGGCTTGAGCACGGCGTTGAGATCGTCGCGCATGTACTTCGCGGCCGTGCCTTCCTGGTACTGCGCCCAGCCCAACATGGAACCGCCGATGACGGCCTCGATCGTCCGCGCGAGCTGCCTGGCATGGGTCGACGCCACCAGCTCCTTCGCGTCGATCGCCTCGCGAATCAGCTTCTGCAATTCTTCACGAGTGGCGCGCGCGCTCTTCTCGAGATTCTTGCTGAAGTCCTTGTCGGTCAGATCGATCAGCAGATACGACAGGTTGCGCATCAACGCCGCCGGCGTGGCGGCCATGCCCGCCATGCAATCGGCATACGCCCGCAGCGTGGCCAGGGGCGAGCGATGCGCCTTGCGCAACTCGGCGAACATCTCGCCGGTGCCGCCGGCGAAACGCTCCGAAATCTTCAGCAGCAGACCCCGCTTCGAGCCAAAGCGCTGGACCAGCGCACCCGCGGTGACGCCGGCCTCGCTGGCGATGTCGGCCAGCGTCAGCTCGCCCGGACCCAGCCGTTGCATCACCGCAGAGGCGGCCAGATACACGTCGTCGTCGCTGACTTTCCGCGGTCTGGGGCTCATCCTTGACAGTTACTAAACTGAGGTTTAGTATCGTTTCTAAATCGTTGTTTAGTATACCCGACGCGGAGGCGCTATGGCGACACGAAAGGTGATTTACGGCGGGGCCTGCAGCGTGGACGGCTTCCTGATGGGCAAGGACAACGCCATGGACTGGCTGCACATGAGCAAGGACGTCGAGGCGATCATGCGCAAGAGTTGGGCGTCGACCGACACCGCCCTGGTGGGCCGCAAGACGTGGGAGTTCTCGCAGGCGATGGGGGGCGGCGCCGAGATGCCCGGCATCAAGGTGAAGTCGTACGTGTTCTCACGCACCCTCAAGTCGGTTTCGGGGAAGGACACCGAGCTGGTCAGCGCCGACGCCGGCGAGTTCGTGCGGAAACTGAAGTCGCGGCCAGGGAAAGACATCATCGTGATGAGCGGCGGCAACTTCGCCACGTCGCTGCTTCGCGAAGGCCTGATCGACGAGATCGGGATGAACATTCACCCTCTCCTGCTCGGCGGCGGCGTGCCCGCGTTTCTCGACCCGGGCCATCGGGTGAAGCTCGAGCTGACGGAGTGCCGTCAGCTCGATGGCGGCTGCGTGATGGTGATGTACCGCGTCAAGGGATGATTGGCGCGGTAACCGGAATGGCGACGGGGCGGATGCTCATGCGGTATCCGGCCCACGTCAGCATCAGGCCGGCCAGCTCGGTCACGTACAACACTTCGGTGTAGCCCATGCGGGTCGCGGTGCCGCCGATGCCGGGCAGCATCGCGCCGACGGCGATCAGCACGTTGGCCACCACGCGATGACGCGTCGCGGGATTGGTGCTGTAGCGCAGCGCTGAAAGGATGGCGCCGCCGATCAGGAATACCACGGCATACATGTTGACGAACGGGCTGAAGGCGCGCACCCATTGCCACTCGAGCACCCGCCCGGTGAGCCGGTGGCCCTCGACCTGCGTGTAATCGATCGGCGAGAGGATGACGGCGATCGAGGCGATGGTGATGAACGTCAGCAGCACTGCGGTGAGCGCGTGCGCGGTGCGGCGAGACAGCAGCAGATACACCGTGCCCTGCGCGAGCGGCGCGCCGCCAAGCAACGCGCCCGAAATGTACCAGCCTCGAAACGTCGGCTCATGCCAGCCGATCACCGTCGTCAGCGACTCGGTGAGCGTGCCCACACCGTAGGTCGCGATGCCGAGCGCCCACCACAACAAGTGCAGGCGCTCGGGATGTTGCCGGTACCGTTGATAGATCTCCAGCGCGAACGGAACCGCCAGGATGGTGGTGGCAATCGGGACATAGTGCACAACTCCCGGTTCCATCAGAACGCTCCCACCGTCACGCCAACGGTGAAACTGCGGCCGCGGGCCGGAGCGAACTGGAAATGCTCGCGGTAGTACTTGTCGGCCAGGTTCTCGATCGCAAACGTCAGCGACACGCGATCGCGCCCGCGCATCACGTTCAATCCCCACCCCAGACGCTGCACCGCAAAGCCCTCCAGCGACAGGAGATCCTGGGCAATCAGGAACGGCGAGTCGAGCAGCGTGTCGGCCACACGCGTCACCTCGCCCTGGGCTCGCACACCGTACTCGACCCACCACCGGCCGCGTGTCTGGGTGAACCGCGCGTTGGCGATCAGCTTCGACGGTGTGATGTTGTCGAACGGCGTGTCGGCCAGTGAGCTGTTGTCGAGCGGGTTGGTCCCTTCGGCGATGGTTCCGCGCGTCAAGGCGGCGGCTCCGGTCAGCGTAATCACGCCGGGGCGCACGGTAATCGGCATCGCCGCCGAGAGCTCCACTCCCGTGACCCGCACGTCGCCGAAGTTGCGCGACTGCGCGAGTGCGCCGGATGCCGTGGTCGCCACCACCAGATCCTGGGCGATGAAGTTCTGATAGCGATTGAGGAAGTAATAGGCGCCGCCCCAGAGACGCCCGGCATGGAACCTCACACCGGCGTCGAGGTTATTGCCGGTCTCTGGCTCAACGGTGACATTCGGCACGAGGCTGCCGGCGGTCGCCGGACCCGCGAACAACATCTCCTCGAGATTCGGATGGCGGTAGCTGCGGCCGAAACGAATGAACGGACTGAGTGCTCCGTTCGCGTTCGAGACGATGCCGATATCGCCGGTCAGGGCTTTGCGCGTGTAGGTGGCGCCGTTGGGATCGGGCAGCTTCGACCGATCGATCGCCGGCCGCGCGTTGGCAATCAGGCTCTGGACGTCGTATCCCGGCGTTGCCTCCGTCGTCACGTCATAGAAGTCGCCGCGCAGTCCGGCGATCACCGACAGCGACGGCCGAACGCGCCATTCGTCCTGGGCGAAGATGCCGATGTTGCGCAGGCTGGCGTCGGGCACGCGGACCGGGTGAGCGATGCTCGCCGGCCCGAGCGCAACGGGCGCAGGAAACACGACCGGCGCCGGACCCCGCGCGCCCATCACCACCTGCCCGATCATCGAGGTGGTGGTTGACGTGGTTCGCTGATCGCTGCTGCGATCGCGATAGAAGGTCAGCCCGGCAGTCAGCAGGTGATTCGCCGCGGGCACCAGCACGGCGTTCACATCCACACCCGGCGTCCACACGCGCTGCCCGGTATCCGACAACACGTCGAGCCGCATGACGGCAATCGGAAAGAACGTCACCGCCGTCGGCGCCGGGAACTGCACCGGCAGCGTGGTGCGAAGCAGCCGCTCCAGGCGCTGGTAGTACGCGGTGACCGAGAGGTTGGCCAGCCACGGCGTGACCGCCTGCGCTTCATAGCGCGCGGAGATCTTGTCGAGATTGCTGTGCGGCAACGAGGTGTCGTTGAAGAAATACGGTTGCTCGAAATCCGGGAAACCGATGTCTGTCATGCGGCGGTTCTGATACCGCACTCGAAGGGTGCGGCGATCGCCGACCCTGAAGAGACCAGACGCATTGACAAACTTGCCCTCAGCCTGCGAATTGAGGATCTCGCCGTCGGTCCGCAGGTACGGGGTGTTGAACGGATCCGGGAAGGCGCGGAAGGTGAAACCGAGGGCGTCGGCGGTGTCGGCCTGGCGGAGCGTGCCGTTGGCAAACAGCGGCCGCGTGTCTTCGACGTCGAACGCTCCCGCCTGATAGTTGTCGTATTTCTCCGCTCCGGCCTGCAGGCGAAACGTCGCGCGCGGCGACGTCCCGCCCAGCGTCACGGTGCCGCGCACGCCGTTCTCGTTCGAGCTGTAGAAGCCGTTGAATCCGTAGAGCAACTGCCGCGTCGACGAGAACCTGGGCTCGTTGGTAATGATGTTGATGGTCCCGGCCAGCGCATCCGAGCCATACATCAACGTGCCGGCGCCGTTCACGATCTCCACGCGATCGATGCTGTCGGTCGAGATCAGGCCGACTTCGGCGCCGGTCCGATCGGTGGCCTGGCGCGCCGTGTTGAGGCGTTCGCCGTCGACGAGGACGAGCATCCGCGTGGAGTCAAGGCCGCGCATGCGCGGCCGCACGCCGAAGGGTCCGTTGCCGACCGGCGTCACGTTGATCGCCTGCGTCAGCACATCGCCGGTGGACAAGGCATTGCTCTGCTCCACCGCCGCCCGCGAAAGTGTCTCAACGTGCAGCGGAATCCTCCGCACCTCGCGCTCGCCCCGGCTGGCGGTGACGCTGACTTCCGCGTTGAGCACACCGAGCTCGAGCGAGACGGGGACGTCGAGGGTGGCGTCGGATCGCTCGATCACGATCGTGCGCGCGGCCTCAGCGAAACCACTGCGTGCCACGATCACGAGATAGGACCCCGACGCTTCGATCTCGAATCGGTAGCTGCCCTCAGCATCGGACTCGACGACGGTTTCCTGTCCACTGGCGATCGATCGCAACGTGACGCGTGCCTTCGCCAGCGCGGCGCCCGTACTGTCGGTGATCAGGCCGCTCACGGTCGCGGCCGACGCCGGCACGGCGATGCAAAGAACTGCAAAAAAGAAGACGACATATCTGCCCATACAAAATGCTCCGCCGCCGGGGCTGCGCCCCGGCGGAGTTAAGAGAGTTAAAAGTTAAGAGTTAAAAGTTAAGAGCTCTTAACTGCGGAGCGGTGGCGGGCGCGGAGAGAACTGAGGAGTGAATCCAGCGGTGACGCTTCTGGCGACGCCAACGGGCGCGTCGAGCGATCGCAGCGTTGGCGGGGAGGACCGTCGCCGGGCGAGCAGGGCCGCGAGAACCCAGAGGCCGAGTGCGAGACCTGCCGACGACACGAGCTGCAAGACCGACGCGGCTGCCGCTTCGGGGAGCGCAAATGGCTCGAAGCTTTCGTTGTCGGCAATCGCCGGCCCGTGAAGCATTGCGGCCAGCAACCAGATCGAAACTCCCTTACGGCCCCACAGCAGGTGGCCGCGGCGGTGCACGGCCACCAGCGCGGCAATCAGTGCGATGGCGGCGGCCCACCGGAAAATGACCCAGGGATCCGCCAGCCGCCCGGCCGCTGCCTGCCACGCGAACAGCCAGCCGTGAAACACGGCCAAAGCTCCGCCGGCAAGGGCCAGCGCGAGGTTAATCAGCCGCGGCAACATCGGCGTCATTCTATATCAGCGCTTCATGACGTTGCCGCCATAGCGCTCGACCCACACGCTGCCAATCAGTGCCAGCGCGGCGCTGAACATCATCAGGTACGCCGGGGACGCGTCGGCGCCGGTGTCGCGAATGAGGGACGTCGCCACGAGCGGAGCCGTACCGCTGAAAATCGTGAAGCTGACGTTGAACACCAGCGCGACGCCGGTGAAGCGAATGCGCGTCGGGAACAGATCCGTCAGCAACACCGCGAATGACCCGTTGGTCAAACCGGCGGTGAGGCCGGCCAGCACGCACAGCACCGTCAGATCAATTGCGCGCGACTGAAGCGCGACGTACCACGGATACGCAAAGACCATCAGCACGCCGACGCCGGTACGGAGCAGATACCGGGGCGGAATGCGATCTCCCAGCCAGCCGGTGATCAGGATTCCAATCGCCGACGCGATCACACCGATGGTCTGCGCCGAGACCGCCTCGCGCGCATCGTATTTCAAGACCGCGGTGAGATACGCCGGCAGGTGTGAGAAGAATAAGCCGTTGAAGCAGCCGGTGCCCGCCAGAATTGCGCAGCCGATCGCAACATGCACGAGGTTGGTGCGCAGCAGTTCGCGGAACGGCTGTCGAACCGCAAAGCTCTTCATGCGCGCGAACTCCGGCGACTCCTCGAGCGACCGGCGCAACACGAAACTCAGCACGCCGCCGAGACCGCCGAGCACAAACGCCATGCGCCAGCCATAGATCGGCACCAGCTCCGGATCGAGGTACGTCCGCACCGCGAGGCTGACGCCGGTGGCCACCGCCACGCCCATCGTCACGCAGGCGAACACCACGCCGCAGACGAATGGCGCAATGCGAGGCGCCGTTTCCACGACATAGGTGAGCGCCCCCGGCAGTTCGCCGCCGAGACAGAATCCCTGAATGAGCCGCAACGTGACCATCAGCGCGCTGGCGGCCACACCCCATTGCGCGTACGAGGGCACGAGGCCCATGCCGAGCGTGGCGCCCGACATGATGAACACCGACCAGAGGAACACGGTGCGGCGGCCGTGGCGGTCGCCGTAGTGGCTCAACACGATGCCGCCGATCGGCCTCGCGAGGTAACCGGCCGCAAACGCGGCGAACGACGCCATCAACGACACGATCGGGTCGCCGGTGGGAAACACCGCCTGCGCGATGTCTCTCGCGAACACGCCGAAAATCACGAAGTCGTAGAACTCAAGCGTGCCGCCGAGGCTGGCTAACAGCACGATGCGCCAGCCGGCGGCGTCAATACGATCCGCGGTTGTCATCGGTTAACGGAGCATATCGCGGGTCACCGCCGGATCACCGTCGTTCTTCGCCGGGGTGACGCCCAACAGGGCGCAGATGAACTCATAGATGTGGATGTTCTCGAATGCCGGGACCACCACGCCGCTCGGAATACGCGGGCCGGCGGCAATGAACAAGCCTTGCATCGACTTGACGCGCGCGTCGTAGCCATGCGTGCCGCCGGGCGGCGTGCGCTCGCCGGCGCCCCAGCGGTTCACTTCGCGAGCAGACGTGATGTTCCACCCTTCGTCGGCGATGCCGATCACCGGCGGCAACCTCGCGTGACCGGCCAACTCATATTCGGGTGGGATCTCGTTCTTGCGATAGACCGCGAGATTCGGGTGCTTGTCTTTGAGCGCCCCATATAACTTTTCGACGTCGCCGTCCTTCGGCGACAGGCCGAGCACCGGTGCCCAGTCGATCACGTCGACGGTATTGACGTCGACATACTTGTCGAGAACGATGACGCGATCCGGGCTGAGCGCGGCCATGCCGTGATCGCTGACCACCACGTAGTGCACGCGATCGCCGAGACCGGCGGCGTTCACGCCGGTGACGAGTGCATCGATTGATCGATCGATGTCGCGAACTGCGACGCCCACGTCGTTCGATTCGGGGCCGCCTTCGTGCCCGGCATTGTCGACGTCGCTGAAATACAACGTCAAGAAAGACGGCCGCTTGCCCTCAGGCAGCGCCAGCCACTCGAGAATTTTCTTCACCCGCGCTTCGTTCGGGAAGTCATCGTCAAATGGCGTCCAGAACGTGGCTTGCCGGCCGCCAATGACGGTTTCCGACCCGGGCCAGAACATCGCCGCCGCCACCTTGCCCTGTTTCTCGACGGTGTTCCAGATCGGCTCGCCGCCCCACCAACGCGGATCGGCAAGCACTTCTCGATTCGACAGCGAGAACTCGCCGGGAATGCCGGCGTCGCGCATGTTGTTGGAGATGACGCCGTGGTTGGCGAGCTTCAAGCCCGTGACGATGGTGTAGTGGTTCGGGAACGTCTTCGACGGGAACTGCGGAATCAGACCTTCGGCGCGGACGCCGCTCGACGCCAGCCGTGCCAACGCGGGCGGTTGATGGCGATCGAGGTAGTCCCAGCGGAACCCGTCGATCGAAATCAGAATCACGATCGCGCGATCGGCGGGCGGTGTTGCCGTGCGGCACGCGGCCACCAGCAGGGCCATGCCAACGATCGCGCAACCGAGAAGTCTAGGCATCTGCGCCTTCCACCTTCACGCTCCGCTCTACGGCGGACAAGTCTGCGGCCTGGTCATTTCTGCGGCCGAAGGTAGCTCCAGGCGGCGGGTGGCGCAAGCCCCTGGAGGGTCAGGGTCGTCACCGTCTGCGAAGGCAGATCGATGATGCGAACGGCATGGTTGTTCGTGTCGGCGACGAAGAGCGTTTTCCCGGCGACCGACAGCCCGCCGGGCTCGTAGAACTTGGCTCGCTTCGCGGCGCCGTCGGCGTGGCCCGGTGTTCCGGTGCCGGCACACGTCTCTACCGCACCGGACCGCGGGTCGAGCACCTTGATCTTGTGATTGTAGGTGTCGGCGATGAACACCCGATCGTGGTGCACCACGATGCCGAGGGGATGTTGCAGCCGCACGGCGTTCCCGGTGGCGTCGATATCGCCGAAGTTGAAAAGGTCGCCGCCGGCGATCGTCCGCACGGTGTTCGCGGGCGGCAACATGATTTCACGAATGGTGTTCGACTCGGCATCGGCGACATAGAGCGTGTCGCCATCGATCGCGAGGCCCGACGGTTGCGCAAACGCCGCCTGATTGACCGTGCCGTCGCGACGGCTCTCTTCGCCGGTACCCGCATACGGATAAGCCCGGTCGTGCAGGAGGTCGACGACCCAGATCTGGTGCGGACCGGCCATGGCGACGATCAGAATGCCGGTCCTCAGCGCCACGTCCCATGGCGACTTGAGATTCGCGACGTCAACGGTGTGAACGGCGCGCGTCTCGAAGTCGACGGCGCGGATCTGATCGTTGCTCGTGTCGGCGACATAGAGCACGTCGCCGTCGAGCGCCATGCCCTGAGGGCGATTGAAGCGTGCCTGCGCGAAGATCCCGTCGGCGTCGCCCTGGATTCCCGACCCGACGGTGTCGATCACCTTGCCGTTCAATCCGGCGACGACGATGCGGTTGTGGTTCGAGTCGGCGACGAACAGGCGCCCGCTCGCGGAATCGGCGAGCACTTTGCCCGGGTAGAGCAGCGGCTGGTCGGCGTGCCGGGCGCGCTCGAGATCGAGCGGCAACCGCGACCGATTGATCTGCGCATCGAACATCCGGATCACACCGCGAATCGCCGTGACGAAGCCGTCGAGGTTGCCCTCACCCATCGCGGTGCCGACGAGATTGCCGGCGGGGTCGACGATCACGCGCGTCGGCCACGCCTGCACTCCGTAGCGGCGCCAGATCACGTGATCGGCATCGTTGGCCACCGGATGCTCGATCTGGTAGCGCACCAGGATCCGTTTGAGGTTGTCGCTGCTTCGCTCGTTGGTGAACTTCGGCGAATGCACGCCGATCACCACCAGTTCGTCGGGAAAACGCGCTTCGAGCGCCTTCAGATCGCGGAGCACGTGCATGCAGTTGACGCAGCCGTAGGTCCAGAAATCGATCAGCACCACCTTGCCGCGCAGCCCGGCCAGCGTCAGCGGCGCCGTCACGTTGAGCCATTCGGTGGCGCCGTCGAGCTCCGGTGCGGCGATGGGACCTTCGCCGGTGTCGCTCATCGATGACATGCCTGCGTCCAGGCCTTCAATTGATCCGCGCGCGCCAGTGTTTCCTCCTCCTGCAGCCACGTCTCAACCGGCCACGGCAGCTTCCAGGTCCAGTTGATCTCGTCCACCACCGCGGGAGTGTTGATGCGATCGGTCCAGCCGAACACGTCCTGCACGGGGATCAACGTGAGGATGGACATCGCCGACAACAGTGATTGAAGGATCGCCAGCCGCTGCTCTTCGGAGCGGCCTTCCGGCGTGGCCGCGAGCGGCTCGATGTCGTGGGTGCCCGTCGTGGCCACCGATTTCGGCGGGAACGTCACCGGATCGATCGGCGGCTGCCCGTCGCGATCCCAATGGCGTTCCCATCTGAGCACCTTCAGCCCTGGAAGATCCAGTCTGGCCATGGATTCTCGAACGAACCGCGGGATCGATCCCAGGTCTTCGGCGAAGACGTCGGTCTTCTCATCGAAGCCGCGCAGCACCTGCACGAGCGTCTGACCGAGGTGGAGCTGTACCGCTTCATCCGCCGGATCGAAGAACGCCGGGGTGGCCTTATCGATTGGCCGCACATACATTCGATACAGACCGACCAAGTGGTCGATGCGATAGCCGTCGTACAACGCCGAATAACGGCGCGCCCGATGGCGCATCCACCTGAACCCCGACTGACGCATCACGCTCGACCGCCACGGCGGCAGGCCCCAGTCCTGTCCGGTCTCGCTGAAGGCGTCGGGCGGCACGCCGATCGTGGCGTCGAACCGGAACTCCCGCTGCCGCGCCCACACATCGGGGCTGTCGGCGGAGATCATGAACGGCAGATCGCCGAACACCCGAGTGGGCCAGGCGCGGCGCCGCGCGTCGGCCCATTGCTCGGCCGCCAGCCACTGCAGGTAGGCGCGGTAGGTCATCTCGATCTGCAGCGACGGACGAATGGCCGCGATCGCGCCGGCGTCGCCGCGCGCGAGCGGCTCAGGCCAATTCGACCACGCCGCCTCGTCGTGGGCCGCGTGGAGCGCCCGGAAGAGCACGTACTCGTCGAGCCACCACGCCTGGGCGGCGGAGAACTGATCGAAGCGCAAGGCGCGCTGGGTGCCGCGCGGCACTTCGAGTTTGAGAAATCGATCGAACGATCGGCGCAGCCATTTGTCCTTGAGGCGGCGCACCGATCGGTAGTCGATGCGCGGCCGCGCGCGCAGCCGCGCGATTTCCGCGCGATCGGCGCCGTCGATCGCGTGCTCGCCGCCGAGGGCCATAAAGTCTTCCACCTCGATCAGCGAGACGTAGATGGGATCGAGCGCCATCGCGGTCATCGCCGAGTAGGGCGACGACTCGATTGGGGGCATCTCCTGGATCGGCAGGATTTGAACCACCGACTGGCCGGCTTCGCGCATCCACGCCGCAAACTCGATCAGATCGGCGAACTCGCCGATGCCCCAGCCCTGACCGGACACCAGCGAAAACAGCGGCACCGCCACACCACTCTGCCGCGTCATGGCGCCTGCCCTGCCGCGCGCGCCAGTACGCGGGCGATGCCGCGATCGAACACCACCGGCGTTACCAGGAGACTCACCACCACAAACGCTTCGCGTGGAAAGTCGAAGAAATACCCGGGGTGCACCAGCACGTCATCCTGTTCGAGCAGCGCGAGCACCAAAGCGTCCTCGGACATCAGCGACGGAACTTGAATCGCGGCGGACCAGCCACCCTCGACCGGCAGGACGGTGACGGCGGGAAAGGCGGCGGCGGCGTTGCGGAGCGCCGCCAGGTTCCGCTTCAGGCGCGCGAGAATCTGCGAACGGATTGCCGCCCCACGCTCGATCAGATCCGCGGCTGCCGCCTGCACCGGTGTCGACACAGATAAATAGGTGTCGGCCGCAATCTCGTATGCCGCCAGGACCTCGTCGACACGAGTCGATGGGCCGCCGAAGCCAATCCACCCCAGCTTCACCTGCGGCAGGCCCGCCGACTTCGACAAACCGCCCAGACTGAACGCCAGCACGTCGGCGTCGGCAAGGATATGCGTGGCTTCCGGCGCCGGGTCGAGGCGGTAGTCCGCGAAGACTTCATCACCAATCAGCGGCAGCCTGGTGGACGCGACCTCCGCGAGGTGGGTCAGATCGTCGTGATGCAGGATCGATCCGGTGGGATTGTTTGGCGACACGATCAGGATCGCCCGCGTCCGCTCGTTGACCGCGCGGCGCACCGAATCCATGTCGATCCGCCACGACCCGTGATACTCGAGCGCGTACGGGACGGCCCGGACGGCTTCGAGCCGCGTCAGGTGCTCGAACAGCGGATAGCTTGGCTGCGGCACCAGCACTTCATCGCCGGCGTCGCACAGCACCTTGAACAGCAGCGCGTAGGCCTCGCTCGTGCTCGCGGTGAGCGCCACGCGATCAGCGGACAGGACTATGCCCCGCCGGCGGAAATCGGCGGCCACCGCAACGCGGGCGGGCCAGAGGCCGAGCGGCTGCGGATCGTACTCGAGCGCGCGCGCGTCGGCGAGCGGCGCCAGGAGGTCCTGTGGGTACCTGAAGCCCGCCGCCGTCGGGTTCGATTCGGTGAGATCGGCGACCGCCTCGCCGCCGCGGCGTTTGGCCTCGATCGACCGCGCCAGCGCGTTCGGTTCAAGGCTCTGGGGGAGCCGCGTGGACAGCATTTAGCGGTTGATCAGCTCGACGCGTTCGATCACGTCGCCTTCGAGAACGCCGTCCACCACGTCCATGCCGGTGACGATCGTTCCAAACACGGTGTAGTTGTGATCGAGGCGCGGTGAGTCGATCAGATTGACGAAGATTTGCGCGTCGCCGGTGTCGCGGCCGCGCGTCGAGATGCCAACGGTGCCGCGGTAGTGCAGGCCCACCTCGTCTCGCATGTAGTGCGGCTCGCCGGCGTACTCATTGGCGCCGGGGCTGCCGCCCTGGATGACGAAGTTCGGCGCCATGCGATGGAAGGTCAGGCCGTTGTAATAGCCTTCGCCGGCGCGGCGCGCAATTCTGATTGCCGTCAGCGGCGCGGCGTCGACCTCGAGACCGATATCGAAGTAACCGAGGCCGGCCATATGAAAGCGCAACGCCTTGCCGCGGAGCGCGGTCACCATGGCCTGCGTCACGCCGGGCGGCGTCAGCGGTTGTGGCTGCGGCGTCCTGGTCTGGCCGGTCCAGGCGGTGAGAATTTCCGCCGCCTTCTGCGCGACGGCCGGATCGAAATCGCGCAGATAGCCTTCGAGGTTGGGCGCCTGTGACTTGTCGCCGTAGGCCTGCAGGCGGTTCATGATCGCCATGCGCGGATCGCGCGAGGTGTCTTTGTGTTCCCTGGTGAGGCGGCTCAACGCGGTCAACAACGGCATCGCCGCCTGGCCGGCCAGTGCGCGATCTTCGAGCGCGCGCACCGCGGTGAGAATCAGCTGGTAATCGGGAAGCGTCAACGCCTCGAGCGCCGCCGTGACGGCCTCAGGCCGCTTCAAATCTATCAGTGAAGCCAGCGCCGCTTCGCGGACGTTGTAATTTCGATCGCTCGACAGCGTGGCCAGGTCGGCAACCGAGCCGAGGATGCCCGCCGCGCGGGCGGCGTACATGCGCACCTGCCAGGTCTGATGCTCCACAAAACGCGGGAGTAGTTTTCTCGCGTCCGCTGGATGCCGGCGTGCCAGCGAGACCAGCGCATGCGCGGGCTCGTGCCACATCCGCGGCCGCGCATCCAGCCTCATGGCCGCCGTCGTCAAGTAGTCCCCGAAGTCGCCGTCACTGCCGGGACAACCGGCACCCAGTTGATCGATCGCCTGGAGCGTGACGTGCCGGTTGTCATCGTTGAGCGCGGTCTTGACATGCAGGCACGAGGTCTTCTGGAGCAAGCGGCCCCAGGAGCGGTGCGCTTCGAAACGCACGCGCGGCTCCTTATCGTGGAGGGCGATTGTCAGGATGCGATCGCGCTCGTCGACGCGCGCGTCGGAACCCGCCGCGGCTGCGGCGAAGCGGCGCACCTCGGCGTCGGCATCATTCAGCCCGCGTTCGATCACCGACGCGGTGGCCTGGTTTCCCGTGACCAGCGCAGCCATGGCGAGGCGGCGGGTGATCGCCGATCGCGGGTCGGAAGCGGGCCGTTGTGCGGTTGCGGCCCATCGCAACAGATCCCACGTCCGTTCGCCAAGCGGCGGCAGCTTTTTCGCCCTCACCGTGCGCGCCAGCGATTCCAGACCACGCGTCGCTCCCGCGAGCGCGGCCGTTTCAACTTCGTTCAGCGAATCCGGAGCGGGCAGACCCGCCTGCAACACGGCTTCGGTTTCCGCCACCTGCGCCGCGGTGTCGTACGGCAACCGCCCGAGCGCCGCCGCGATCTCACCCCACGACTCCCAGGTGTCGAGCCGCGCGTCGGCCGCCGCCCGCGCGAGCAACAGCTTCTGGACTTCAACCACCGCCGCCGGGGTGCGCGCCATCTGCGCCAGCGCGTTGGCCGCTTCAGCACGAATGCCAACGCCGTCGTTCAACGCCGGCGCCACAAGCGCGATCATCTCGGGCCGCTCCATGCGGCCGATGGCGCGAATCGCGGTGCGTCGCCCCGCGCCGGCCAGCCCTTCCGTGATCGCGGCCAGACCCGCTTCGGTGGTCGGGCGGGCATCCTCAGCCTGGAGCATGCGCTCCGAGAGTGATTGCGCGCTCGCCGAAGACGCGCACAACAGCAACGCCAGTAGCAATTTCAGCATCGACCCCTACGTCATCTGCGAGTACTCGAGCATCTGAGCCGTCAGATCGCACGGGTACGAAATCTTCACGTCGGTGATCTCACCGGCCGCGCCGGTCACGGCTTCGAGCCTCGGCATCACAAACCCGGTGTACGACGACAGCTTCAGATGCTCGACGCGCGCCACGACCTCGTCGCGCATCTCGGGATCGAAGTGTATGCCGTAGGTCTCGAACAGTTGCTTTGCGGCCGGATAGTCGCCTTCGGACTTGATGCGCTGCACGTCGGCGAGCAGCCGGGCCACACCTCTCCTGAAGCCCGCCATGTCGACGACCACAAAGTAGGTCTTGTGGTCGCGCCGGCGCACGTCGATCGCTTCGGTGTTGGCCATCAACCAGTGCACGATCGCCTGGCGGTTGCGCATGTGATCCTCTTCGAGCTGCGCGCCTTCACGGACGCGCCGCAGCTGCACCAGCGCGTTGCGCGCGTAGGCCTCGTACTCGGTCTGCGCTATCACCGCCTGCTCGTCAGCCGAGACGATGCCGATCCGGGCGAGGTACGGATCGCCGACGAAATACAACGCCACCAGATCCGCGCGCGTTTCTTCGAGCGCCGAGTACTGCTCCTTCAACAAGTCCTGTGGCGTGACCGTGATGCGATCGGCCATCCGCCCCGACCCATGCCCGAGCACTTCGTGAATCTCGGTGGTGAGCTCGGAGGCGAACGCGCCCCACTGCTTCGCCCGCTCCACTTCCCCGGCGTCCCAGGCAAACTCCTGACGGTAGCTGTCGGGCAGCGCGCGCTCGTAGGCGTCGAGCACGTTCGACAACGACACCGACTTGCTGCCGTACTGCTCGCGGATGCGCTGGTCGTTCGGGAGGTTGACCCCGATCGGCGTGATCGGTCCCGAATCCCCGGCCTCGACGACCACTTCAATCGCCTGGGCCGACACTCCCTGCACCTCCGGTTTCCGATACGCCGGATCGATCGGCAGGTGATCTTCGAACCACTGGGCATGATCGGCCAGCGCCTTGATCTTCGCGGTCTTCTCCTCGTTGGTGTAATACACCAGGCCTTCCCACGACCCCTTCATGCCGCGGGCGTCCATGTAGACCTCGATGAAACCGTTCATGGTGTCGACGGCCGAGTCGCGGTTCTGCACCCACGCGATGTCGAACGCCGCCCGATCGTCGTCGCTGCCGGTTTCATAGAACCGGATCAGGGCCTCGAGCGCTTTGGCGAACGGCGGCGGCGCGAACGCCATGGCTCTGCGCAAGTGCGCGACGACGTTCCTGAGCTCGCGATCGTAGAGGCCGCCGATCTTGTAGACCTCCTCCACTACCTTGCCGTTCTTCTTGATGAGGCGCGAATTCAGCGGATGCTTCTCCTCGAAGTTCGCGAGGTCTGTCATCGTCACGTCGACGTAGAGGTTATTGGCACTCGATTCAAGAATGTCTTGATCGTCGCCCGGCGTCTTGAACGTGACCATCGGGTCGTGGCCGGCGTCGAAGAACATCTTCGCGTAGCGCGCGACTCGATCGCTGATGCTCTCGCCCGGCGCGAGCGTGAAATCCGCGCCGTTCTTCGCGGCGATAGCCATGGCCTCGGACAGCTGCCGGCGATCGAGATGCAGCAGAAACTTTCGCGCCGTGAGGTTGTTGTACGGACCCGTGTTGATCCAGAACAGCTTCGTATACCGCGTGATCTCCTTCAGCGTGTCTTCGGGAATACCGGCCGGGTGCCTGACGATCTGCTCGAGCAGGTGCCGCATCGACAGATTGTGTTCGTGACGCTGGTGGTAATAAATGTCGCGGCCGGCGATGGCGGCCCGGTACAAATGGTAGACGAGCGTTTTTTCCCGGAGCGTCAGCTTCTCGAATCCGTCGGCGTACAACTGAACCACGGCCGCATCGTCGATCTGCTCGAGCAGATACGGCCGCGTCGCGGATGGCGCATCGGCCACCGGTGTGACATCAGATCTCATAGAGGAATGTCTACCTTCTGTCCGTGCTGCGGCACCTCGACGATCCAGCCCAGTTCCTTGGTGATGCGCAGCTTCAACGCGTCCTGCGCGACGATCTCGCCATGCACCAGGTAGGTCACCTTCGGCGGACGCGGGAACGTGCGCAGCCAGCGGATGATCTCCCCGGCGTCGGCGTGCGCCGACATGCCGTCGATCTTCTCTATTCTGGCGTGAACCGGCACCTGCTGGCCGAAGATCTTCACTTGCTGTGCACCGTCGGCGAGCTGGCGGCCCCGCGTGCCCGCGGCCTGAAAGCCGACGAAGAGCACGGTGTGGCGCGGGTCGGGCAGGCCCGCAAACAGGTGATGCACCACCCGGCCGCCGGTCGCCATGCCGCTGGAGGCAATGATGATCGCCGGGCGATCGTTTTCCACGAGCGCCGCCGACTCGCGCCCGGAGTTGACGGCAATGAACCGCGGCAGCTTCCGCCGCACCGCCGCGATCTCCTGGTCGAGCTCGTCGGTCCGCGACTGATAGAACGCGATGCCCTTGATCGCCATCGGACTGTCGACATAGATCGGCATTTCGGGCAGCCGCTTCTCATCCTCCAGCTTGAACAGCCAGTAGAGCAGCTCCTCGACGCGGCCGATGGCAAACGCGGGGATGATCACCTTGCCGCCTCGCGCGTGCGTCTCGTTGACGACGCGCGCGAGCGCCGAGCCATCGTCGTCTTGGGGATGCACGCGATCGCCATACGTGGACTCGACGAGCAGCACGTCGCAGTCCACACCGGGCGACGGATCGGGAAGAATCGGGCGAGCGTAGCGTCCGAGGTCGCCGCCGAACAGGACGCCGGGCGAACTGTTGTCGGCGCGCGTGAGTCTGGCGTACGACGAACCGAGCAAGTGGCCCGCGTTGATGAATTCGACGTTGAAGCCCTCGGCGACGGTGACGGTTTTTCCGAACGGCGACGGGCGCAGCCGCGACAACGCTTCGGCGGCGTCGGCTTCGGTGAACAGCGGCAGCGCGGGATGATGTTTCGAGAAGCCGCGCTTGTTCGCGAACGTCGCGTCCTCTTCCTGCAAGTGCGCCGCGTCGGGCAGCACCAGGCTCGCGAGATCTGCGGTGCCCGGGGTGCAGTAGACGGGACCCTTGAAGCCTTGTGAGACCAACCGCGGCAGCCAGCCGACGTGATCGATATGCGCGTGCGTGAGGACAACGGCAGTGATGGTCTCGGGCGGCACCGGCAGCGGCGACCAGTTCCTGAGGCGGAGATCCTTGAGGCCCTGGAACAGCCCGCAGTCGATCAGGATGCGCTGGCCGTCCGCGTCCAGCAGGTGCTTGGAGCCGGTCACCGTCCGCGCGGCGCCGAGAAACGTTAGCGTCGGCATGCTCGTATATTAGGTGCCTCGTGCCTCGTGCCTAGAGGTGCCTCGTGCTCATCATTCTCATTATTGCGTTTGCCGGCCTCGGGACGGTGGCGTTTGCGCAGACCCCTCGTCCGGAGGTCCGGGCACATCGGCTTGCAGAAAACGAGTCGATTGTCCTGGACGGCGCGCCCGACGAGGCGGTGTGGCAGAAGGCGCTGCCGGCGACGAATTTCCTGCAGCGCGATCCCGACAACGGCGAGCCGGCGACGGAGAAGACCGAAGTCCGCGTCATCTTCGATCGCGATCGCTTGATCCTCGGCGTCGTCTGCTACGACTCCGAGCCCGGCCGTTTACTCGGCAACCAGATGCAGCGCGATCAGCCGTTCGGTTCCGACGATCGTTTCATGTTCGCGATCGATCCGTTCTTCGACGGCCGCACCGGGTACTTCTTCGAGATCAATCCGTCGGGCGCGATGGGCGACGGCCTGATTGCCGGACCGACCGGCGGCGGCGGCTTTGGCAGTTTCGGCGGCGAGATGGAAAAGTCGTGGGACGGCATCTGGCTGGCGCGCGTGAGGCGCACCAGCGCCGGATGGACCGCGGAAGTCGAGATTCCGTTCAAGACGCTGAACTTCAATCCCGACACCGACACCTGGGGCGCCAACTTCCAGCGCACGGTGCGACGCAAGAACGAGGAAAGCCTGTGGACCGGATGGCTGCGAGACGAAGGGTTGACGCGCATGTCGAACGCCGGCCGCATCGGCGGCATCACCGGAATCTCACAGGGCGTCGGTCTCGATCTGAAGCCGTACGCGCTTGGCGCCGCCAGCGCCGCGCCGGGACGCGGCGCGCCGGCGACCACCGGCGATTGGGACATCGGCCTCGACGCGTTCTATAACGTGACGCCCGCGCTGAAAGCCAATTTCTCCGTCAACACCGACTTCGCCGAAACCGAAGTGGATGAGCGGCGCACCAATCTCACGCGCTTTCCGTTGTTCTTCGAAGAGAAGCGTGAATTCTTCCTGGACGGCGCCAACTTCTTCGTGTTCCCCGGCGGCGATGACAGCCCGTTCTTCAGCCGCCGCATTGGCTTGAACGCCGGCGAGCCGCAGCCCATCCTGTACGGCGCCAAGCTGGTGGGCCAGGTCGGCCAGCACGACGTCGGGTTCCTGCAGGTCAGCACGAACGACAAGACCTTCGACAGCGACGGATCGCGGCTGCACCTCAAGGGCGAAGACTTCACCGTGGCGCGGATGAGGCGCCGCTTCGGCAGCCAGTCGAGCGCCGGCGTGCTGTACACGCGGCGCAGCACGCGCGACTCGATCGTCGACAGTCGTCATACGGCCGGCTTCGACGTGACGATTGCGACACCGGACTTCCTCGGCGAAACGCAGTTCGAGTCGCAGGCCTGGTACGTGCATACCTCGAAGCCGCAATTCATCAACGAGGACCGAGAGACCTCGCCGGCCGGGCGCAGCGAGGCGTTTGGCTGGGGCGCGAACCTGTCGCGCGACCCGTACGCCGGCGAGATCGAGTTCAAGGAAGTGCAGCCGGCCTACGACCCGGCAATGGGCTTCACGCCGCGCCGGAATTTCCGGAGTTGGGAGACCGACGTCAGTTGGTCGCCGCGGTTCGAGAATCACCGCTGGTTCCGCGGTGTGGAGCTGGGTGCGGGCGCCGAGATCAACCTCAATCTCGACAACCAGGTCATCGATCGCAACCTCCAGATGACGCCGCTCGCGCTCGAGTTCCACAGCGGCGACAGCATCGAGTTCAATGTGTTCCGCCAGACAGAGAATCTCGACGAAGACTTCGAGATCAGCGACGGTGTCATCCTGCCGCTCGGCAGCCGCTACAACTGGCTGCGTTATCAGATCGGCTACGACAGCGCGGAGCAGCGTCCGGTTTCGGGCCGGGTCGAGTACTCGTTTGGCGACTTCTGGAACGGCAAACGCCGCGAGCTCAGCCTCGATCTCAACATTCGCCCGCGGCCGGGCATCCTGATCGAGCTCTCGAGCGAGCTCAACGACGTCGATCTCCCTGGCGGATCGTTCGTCGAGAACGTCTACAGCGTCGACGTCGGCACGCAGTTCAATCCGTGGATCTCGCTGTCGAACAATCTCCAGTACGACACCGACAGCGGGCAACTGGGATGGCAGATGCGCTTTCGCTGGATTCAGAAGCCAGGCGACGACATCTTTTTCATCTGGACGCAGAACTGGCGCGAAGAGGAGATCGGGAGTCGGAGTCGACTCCAATCGCTGGACCGACGTGGCGCCGCCAAGATCGTCAGGACAATTCGCTTCTGATGGCCTGATAGCCCGATGACCTGATGGCCTGTTGGCCCGTTGGCCTGCCTAGAGAATCGCGATCATCGCGGCGAGGGCCTTACCGACGAGCTTGGCGAGCGCGCCGAGCACCGGCAGCAGGTCTCCCCGCTCCATTACCGCCGCCGCCGTCACCGGATCGCTAATCAGCAGCCACAGCGTGAGCGCGGCAACCGGCGCCAGGGTCAGCGAGCCGATGCTCACGACGCTGAACAGTCGAGGCAGCAGCCGGCTTTTTGGCTGTTGCCTCGGGCGGTCGGTGGTGGGCTTTCTGTAGTTCATGGCCGTGCGATTCGCCTTCGTTATAGCGAGGACCGTACCAGTTTGCCCCGCTCCAGTAACTCTATGGATAACAGACGGTTACAGTCGTGAAACGGTTGGCAAGACTTCCGGAGGTGTCCGCTTGTGGGACTGAAGTATCCTCTTCCGAATGGCTTACGCGATTTGCATCGTCCGGTACCGCCGGCCTCTGGAAGAGGTGGTCGTCCACCAGGAGGCTCACCGGGCCTTCCAGCGGAAGCTGAAGGAAGAAGGGACCCTGCTCGCAGCGGGCCCCCATGACCCCCGGTTCAGCGGGATGTTCCTGGTCCGGGTCCCGGACGAGAACCCGCAACGCGCGCTCGATGCCATCCGGGATGCCGACCCCTACTTCCGGGCGGGCGTCGTGCAATACGAATCGCTGGTCTGGAACGTGGTGATTGGAAAAGAGGGACTCGACGGGCTCTAGGTGCCTCGTGCCTGGTGCCTCGTGCCTGGTGCCTCGGGCTACTTGTCTTTTCGTTGGCGCAGGAACTCGCCTAGCGTCCACGAGATCACCATCAACAGGATTACGCCGACAAGGGCAAATAGTAGCGGGCGCCCCATGATGATCGACGAACCTAAAGGTTCGTCGCCACCTTTCTACGCGGGCCGGTGAGCTCGCTGACGATCATCCCCACCCCGACGACGACGACGGCGCCGATCAGGTTGTGCCAGAGGAAGGCGATCGACGTCGACACCGTGACATAACCCACCACCGTCATGCCGGCGATCAAACCGGCGAGCGCGCCGACCGAATTGGCGCGCGGCCAGCCGATGGCCAGCAGGAACACGCCGAGAATCGATCCGTAAAAAAACGAGCCAAACCGGTTTACCACTTCGATCAGCGAACCCAGCTCCACGGCCCAAATCGCCACCAGGGAGGCGAACCCCGCCCAGAACAGCATCGCCGCGCGCGACACCATCAGGAAATGCGCATCGTCTGCGTCGCTCCTCACCCAGCGCCGGTAAAAATCGATCACCGTCGACGTGGAGAGCGCCGACAACTCTCCGGCGATGGTCGACATCGCCGCGGCGAAGATTGCCGCCATCAGCAGTCCGATCAATCCGACCGGCATCTGCGTGACGATGTAGGTCGGGAAGACGAAATTGACGTCGTTATAGTTCGAGTCGCCGGTGACGTCCTTGACCAGGGCGACCGCTTCGGCGCGGACTGCCTTGACCTGTTGCTCGGTGGCGAGAAAAGCCGCCTGATGAGCGTCGAGCGCGCTCGACCCGGACGATCTGGCATCGGCGAGCAACTGCGCGGCGGCGCGGCGCTGCCCGATGGCCTCACTGAACCTCTGCTCGAGCGCCGAGTAGTCTCCGGCACGCGCGCTGGCGCGGACGCGCTCGTCGTGGACACGGTTGAACAGCATCGGCGGCGGCGTGAACAGGTAGAACACGAACATCAAGACGCCGATGATCATCACCAGCGCCTGCAGCGGGATCTTCCAGTAGGCGCTCATGAACAACGATGTCCGCGCCTCGTCCACCGACTTCGCGGTCAAGAACCGCTGAACCTGGCTTTGATCGGTTCCGAAGTAGGAGAGGAACAGGAACAGCGCGCCAAGCGTGCCGGTCCAGAAGGTGAAGCGCACCGACGGGTCTGTGGAAAAATTGAACGCCTGGAGCCGGCCGGCGGTACCGGCAATATTCAGCGCGTCGTTGATGCTGAGGCCGCCTGGCAGGCCGGCGATCAGCGTCACGCACGCCGCCACCAGTCCGCCGACGATCAGGTACATCTGCTTGACGTCGGTCCACGCCACCGCCTGCACGCCGCCGAACATCGTGTAAATCGCCGTCGGCACGGCGAGCAGAACGCAGATGGTGCTGACGTCGGCGCCGACCAGCACCGACAGCACCACCGCCGGCGCCGAGATGACGACGCCGGTGGACATGCCGCGTGAAAACAGGAACAGCAGCGCGGTGAACGAGCGGACCTTGGCGTCGAAGCGGCCTTCGAGGTACTCGTAGGCGGTGTAGACGTTAGCGTTGCGGAAAAACGGCACGAACGTGACCGCGATGATGATCATCGCGATCGGCAGCGCGTAGTACTGTTGCAGCAGACCCATGCCGTCGGCATACCCCTGGCCGGTACTGCTCACCATGGTGATTGCCGACAACTGAGTCGCCATCACCGACAAACCGACCGCCCACCACGGCAAACTCCTGCTGGCGAGAAAATAGCCGTCGAGCTTTCCGGTGTTCCGGCTCAGCCTGATGCCGTCGACGACGACCCACACCAGGTAGACGCCGATGATGCCCCAATCAATCGCGGACATTTATCGGGTGTAGTACCACTGAAACGCGTACAGGGCGGCGAGCGTGACCACCCACACGATCACGACCTTCAGGTAGGTACGCGGCATCGTGGTCACAGCGCTTGCGCCTTCGCAGTGAGGTGGGCTTCCGCCTGTTGAAGTCTGGCGCGGTGGGATTTCCAGTCGTCCCGATCGCGCTGCAGCAGCCGCAACGACTCGGCGATCGCGCGGGTGGTTTCAGCCGGCGCGGGCCCGCCAGGTGTCGCCCGCACGTCGACGAAGTAGCCCGGGCTCATGATCTTCCGCAGTTGACTCTCCGAGTACTCGAGCGGCCGCCCGAGGATGGCCTTCGACGCTCTCTCGAGCGCACCCGACAACGCCACGCCCGGATCTTCCGTGCGCGCCTTGAGCAGCAACGCGGCGATGCCGTGCGCCGATCGAAACGGCAGGCCGTGGTCGCGCACCAGCGTGTCGGCAAGCTCGGTCATCGTGGTCCCGCCCTCGCCGGCGCGGGCCGCCAGCTGGTCGACGTTGAAGTCCGCCAGCCTCATCGCCGCGGCGACGAGCACGACCATCCCCGTCGCATCACGGAACATCGACGCCACCAGCGGCTGCAGGTCGTCCTCAGTGTCGACAATGTCGCCGAAGGGCGTGTTATGGACCGCGGTGACGATGGCCTGCGCCTGCCCCACGGCCCTGCTGCCGATCGCGCGCGCGTGCTCGAGCGCCACGGGGTTGCGCTTCTGCGGCATGATGCTGCTGCCCTGCACGAAGCCGTCGCTCAGGCGGAGATAACCGAATTCGATGGTGCACCAGAGCAGCAGGTCCTGCGTGACGCGGCCGAGACCGACGATCAGGATGCTGGTGGCCGAGACGCTCTCGAGCAGGTAGTCCACGGTGGCGATGCTGCCGTAGGTGTTGCCGGTGGGTCCGTTGAATCCCAGCAGCTGGCTCGTGCGATCGCGATCGATGGGAAAGCCGGTGCCGGTGATCGCGCAGGCGCCGAGGGGATTGCGGTTGGTGACGTCGTAGGCGGCGGCCAGCCTGACCGAATCGCGCTCGAGTTGTTCGATGATCGCCAGCAGATAGTGCGCGATCGTCGTCGGCTGCGCCGGCTGCGTGTGCGTGTGCGCGCCGTAGACCGACCCCTTGTGGCGCCCGGCCAGCGCGATCAGCGCTTCGCGAAGATCGAGCGTCGCCGATGCCAGCACCGCGATGAAATCGCGCTGCCGCATCCGGTACATCGTCATGGCCAGGTCATTGCGGCTGCGGGCGGTGTGCAGACGGCCGGCGATATCGGGCCCGCAAGCCTGCTCGATCAGCCGCTCGATGTAAAAGAAGAGGTCCTCGTAGGTGCCGTCGTAGAGGACCTGGCGGACACGGTCGAGCGAGATGCCGTCGAGGGCATCGCGCAGCGCCCGCGCATCGGCCGCTGAAATGATGCCGCGCTCAGCCAGCATCACCAGGTGGGCGTAGTTAATTGCCATCAGCGGCGCGAGCAGCAGCTCCTTGGCGTCTTCGAAATTGTCGTTGAGGACGTGCTTGACGTATTCGGGCGCGAACTTCATCTAGTAGCAGTATATTTTGACCGACTCAAGGGGGTCTCGCCATGAAACGCGCAGCATTGCTTGCATTGGCAGTGGTTTCAACCGTGCAGCTGGGCGCCCAGTCGCCGGCCACTTCCCTCCAGATCGCGGGTCTTTCGCAGCCGGTGGAGATTCTCCGCGACCGGTGGGGGATCAACCACATTTACGCGCAGAACGAAAACGACCTGTTCTTCGCGCAAGGCTACGCGGCCGCAAAAGACCGTCTGTTCCAGTTCGAAGTGTGGCGGCGCCAGGCCACCGGCACGGTGGCGGAGATCCTCGGGCGCCGCGAGCTGCTGCGCGATCGCGGGGCCCGGCTGCACATGTATCGCGGCGACCTCGACCAGGACCTCAATCGCTATCACCCGCGCGGCAAGGCCATCATCGAGGCCTACGTGCGCGGGGTGAATGCGTACATCGCTGAAACCGAGCGCAACCCGGCGCTGCTGCCGCTCGAACTCAAGATGCTCGGCGTCACACCAGGACGCTGGACGCCGGCCGTGGTGATCTCGCGCCACCAGGCGCTCGCCGGCAACGTTGGAGAAGAGGTCCGGCTGCTGCGCGCGATCAAGGCTTCGAGCATCGATCAGGTGCGCGAGTTGATGAATTTCCAGGGCGGCAATCCGCGCTTTGAGCTGGACGCGGCGATCGATACGAGCGTGTTCCCGAACGACGTGTTGACGATCTACTCCGCGTTCCGGGAGAGCGTGCAGTACCAACCCGCAGACGTGGCCGTTGAATATCGCGGCACCGACGTCAAACCCGTTGCTGTGCGCGAGCTGGCTCCCGATCCGGCGGGGCCGTTCGATCTCGACGCCGAGCCGCGCGACATCGGCTCGAACAACTGGGTGGTGGCCGGCTCCCGGACGTTCAGCACGCGGCCGATCCTCGCCAACGATCCCCATCGCGTGATCTCGGCGCCGTCGCTGCGCTATTGGGTCCATCTCAATGCGCCCGGATGGAATGTCATCGGCGGCGGCGAGCCGATCCTGCCGGGCGTTTCGATCGGACACAACGAACACGGCGCATGGGGACTGACCATCTACGGACAGGACGCCGAAGACCTCTACGTCTACGACACCAATCCCGCGAACGCGAACGAGTACCGCTATCGCGGCGCGTGGGAGGCGATGCGCGTCATCACCGACACGATTCCGATCGAGGGTGAAAAGCCGGAGAGCGTGGAGTTGAAGTACACGCGCCATGGTCCAGTGCTCTTCGAGGATCGCGCCAACCGGAAGGCGTACGCGCTGCGCGCCGGCTGGCTCGAACCGGGCGGCGCGCCGTACCTGGCGAGCCTGCGGATGAACCAGGCGAAGACGTGGGAGGAGTTCAGGGAGGCCTGCAGCTACAACAACATGCCTTCGGAGAACATGGTGTGGGTGGATCGCCAGGGCAACATCGGCTGGCAGGCGTCCGGCATCCAACCCATTCGACGCGGCTGGAGCGGCATCCTGCCGGTCCCGGGCGACGGCCGGTTCGAGTGGGAGGGCTACCTGCCGATCACCTCGCTGCCGCACGAAGTGAATCCATCGCGCGGTTTCATCGCGACGGCCAACAACTTCCTGATGCCCGACAACTATCCTTACAAGGATCTCCTGCACGCCACGTGGTCCGATGCGTTCCGCGCGTCGCGCATCGAGGAAGTGCTCGGTTCGGGTCGGAAGTTCAGCGTATCGGAAATGATCCGCCTGCAGAATGATGATCTGTCGGTCGCCGCGCGCGCCATCACGCCACTGCTGCGGCACGTCACACTCTCGAATCCCGCCAGCGCCCGCGCTCGGGACCTGTTGACGACGTGGGACTATGTGCTCGACAAAGATTCGCTGGCGGCCGGCGTCTACGCGATGTGGCAGCGCCGGCTGTTCGCCAACACGCGCGACATGGTCGTGCCCGCAGCGCTCCGCAAGGGAGTTGGCGCCAATATCCTCGGCACCAAGAAGGCGATCGATTTCCTGCAGTCACCCGACGGCCGCTTCGGCGCCAACCCAATCGCCGGACGGGACGCCATCGTGGCCAGGAGCATGGACGAAGCGGTGGCCGAATTGACGAAGCGGTTTGGTCCGGACATGCAGGCCTGGAAGTACGGCCAGGAGAAGTTCCATCACGCGCTGGTCCGGCATCCGATGTCGGATGCGGTGAATGCGGCGACGCGAGCGAAGTTGATCGTGGGTCCGATGCCGCGAGGCGGCGACGGCACCACGGTGAGCGCCACCGGCGGCGGCGACAACCAGACCAGCGGCGGCTCGCTGAAGATCATCGCCGACACCGAGGACTGGGACAACTCCGTCGGCCTGAACACACCGGGCCAGTCAGGCGACCCGGAGAGCACCCACTATCGAGACCTGTTCCCGCTGTGGGCGCAAGGCCAGTACTTCCCGATCGCGTACTCGCGAAAGAAAGTGGATTCGGTGACCGAGAGCGTGACGCGGCTGACACCCGCGTCGACGTCTACACAACAGTGATCTTGTAGCGGTCGCGCAGCACCTCGAGGTGGTGCTGCGCGTGACCCGGCAGGATCCAGCACAGCGCGCGCGCGGTGATCGGAAACGTGCTCGCCACGCCGGCCCGCGCCAGCGCGGTTTCGTCGAGCGATTCCACCAGCATGATAGTGGCGAACCGGACCGAGATCATTTCGTTGGTGAGCGCCTGCATGCGCCGGCCGTGATGCGGCGCCGCAGCGCTCCACGCCTTCTCGTCCATGCCCGGCAGCGGCGCCTGATCGCCGCGGACGATGTGCAACAGCCGGTACGAGAATAACCGCTCGACATCCGCCATGTGGCCGATGACCTCTTTCACGCTCCATTTGCCTTCGGCGTAGCGAGCGGCCGCGTCCTTCTCCGGCAAGTGGCCCAGCCGGTGGAAGGTGGGGACCTGGGCCTGCAGCATTTCGAGCGGTCCGCTGGGCGCGACCCTGTCGATGTAACGGCCGTAGTACTCGTTGAATTCCGACTTCTCTGGCTGTGCGATGGTCATGATGAAAGCGCCTTCTCCCGTGTCAGCACCGCGGCGAGTTGCTCGAGCGTGCGGACGCCGTGAACGTCCGACGGCAGCTGCGGCACTCGCACCTTGAGGTGCGCTGTGAATCGCCGATCGATCTCGTCGAGATAGATCTGCTCCTGATCGTGGCGCGACCGCAGGAACGGATCGGGGCTCGTCTCCGGCAGGATGCGGTTGACGACCAGCCCGCCCACCGTGACGCCGGCTTCATCGAGCTGCTCGATGGCGCGGGACGTCTCCTCGATCGGCAGCCGCTCGGCGATCAGCACCAGCACGAACGCCGAAATCTTCGGGCTGAGCAGCCGGGCGCGAAACTCGCGCAAATGTTCGAGCCGTGTCGACAGCGAGATCATCACCGGATCCGTCGCATCGTCCTGTTCGATGCCGAGCATGGCGCGGCGGGAGCGCGACAGGGCGCGGATCCACGCCTCCATCAGCTCGGGCATGCGGATCAGCCGCAAGGTGTGGCCGGTCGGCGCCGTGTCGAAGACGATCAGGTCGAAGCGGTCGTCTTCACCGCGGATGAGGGCGCCGATGCGGTCGAACAGCGCCATCTCCTCCGCGCCCGGCATGCTCGCGGCGAGGTCGATCTGCCGATTGGCTTCCTTCAGGATATGCGGGCCAAACAGACCTTTGATGTGTTCCTTGACGTCGGCGACGTAGCGGCGCGATTCGAACGCGCCGTCGATCTCGAGCCCATGCAGATTCGGCAGGAGCGGCACCGGCTCCGGTCCAATCGCGCGCTCGAACATGTCCGACGTCGAATGCGCGGGGTCGGTGGACACCAGCAACACACGTTTGCCCGATTGGCTCGCCGCCACCGCCACGGCCGACGCGCAGGTCGTCTTGCCGACGCCGCCCTTGCCGCCAAAGAACAACACGCGCCTGTCAATCAGCGGCCGCAGTGTTTTTGCATTCTGCATTGTGCATTCTGCATTAGCAGCACGGGAGTGTCCCTAACGGCGACCGGTCCATTCCCATGCGGCGGTGCCACTGGTGGAACTGGTCGAGGAGATACGGATAGGTGTCCAGAAGATAGAGCGTGGCCGGATTCGGCAACCCGACGATCTCCATGTAGCACAGCAGCAGGAAGAGATCGTTCAGCTCGGCGGCCTGGAGGCGCAGCTCACGCTCGTAGGCTCCGTAAGCTGCGCCATGAAAAAAGTCGCGGATGTTCTGCCGAAGCGACACTCGAGGATCATAGTCCCGATCCCCGATTCCCTGAGCCGCTACATATTCAGCCAGTAACTGAACTTCACTAGGAAGGTGTTGTGGCTGGGCGCCGAAAACACGCCGCTGAAGTCGCGCCCGAAGCGGAAGTCGCCGTCGTCCAGATAGTCGGACCTGCCCTGCTGCCATACCACGAACAGCGTGGAGCCCGGCTTGTATTCCCAACGGACGACGTTCGTGGTCCGGAAGGATCGGATGTTGAAGTCGGCGTTCCCCGAATACGCATACGGGCGATAACGGTCTTCGTAGTTGTCGGCGCGGCCGTCGACCAGCTCCTTGTAGTTCGAGTAGGTGCCTGCCGAGACGAACGGTTCGGCATACACCTGGAGCGACAGGTTCGGCGTCATCGTGTAGTTGAAGCGAGTGTTGAACGACATCGTCTTTTGATCGATGCGCCCGAAGACATACCGCGTCGAGCCGTCGGTGAGCTCCTCGTTCGTCACCCACTGCGAATCATCGTGATTGATGAAATAGCGGAGACCGATGTTGAGCGAGATCGACGAGGTGGCGCGCCAGTTGACACCCGGCATGATGTCGTGACGCGAGCTGTTCTTGGTGTCGGCCCAATGCCCGCCGCTGTAATTGAACTGCAGCGCCTTGCGGTTGTCGCTGTTGAAGTAGTACCAGAGATTGCCCTTGCTCCGGTTGCCGAGCACGCCCGGGCCGCCGCGCGTCACTCGATCGCGGAACGGCGCCGCATCGAGATTGAAGCCGCCGCCGATGTTGTAGTAATTCGTGAACGTCCAGTGCGAGTTGATGTTGCCGCCTGAATAGGTGCGATCGCCGCCGAAGTTCCAGCCTTGGTACTGGTTGATGTTGAAGTTGCGCGTGCGCACGTACTTGCCCGGCCGGAAATTGCGCCACTGGATCCAGTTCGACTGGTTGCGTTCGTCGGCGCGGCGCATGAAGCCGAGGTCGTTGGTGTCGAACCCCGGTGACTTGAACCCGACATACGAGCTGAACCGGATGGTCTCGCCGGCGATCTTGCCGACCGATACCGAGCCGGCGTGACCGCGCAGCCTGGTGCTGTCGAAATCCACGTCCACGTAATCGGCATCGGGGCGCTGGAAGCCGTGAACGTTGTTCTCCTGCAGCCGCGTGATGGCCGACGTGTTCCCCGCGATCTGGCTCGCCGCCCAATAGCCGCTGACGCTGTACATCGGCGTCACGCGCCAGTCGTAGTCCACGCCGCCGGCAAAGGCGTTGTCGGCGAGAAACGTGGTGCTGGGGTCGTTCTGCCGGTTCGTGGAGGTGGTCATGAAGCCGATGAACGATTGATCGGCGAATTCCCTGCGCGCGCGCAACACCGTGTAGCCGGTCATCGGTTCCACCGTGAAATCGCGGCGGCCGACGACGCCGCTCGCGGCAATCTCTGCATCCTCGCGCGCGGTGACCGCGGTGAGCGCGCCGATCGAAAACCCGCCGACGCGTCCGGTCAGCTTGCCGGCGCCGATGATGGTCGCGGCATCAGGCTGCTTCGAGTACTCGTCGTCAGTGAGGGAGGGCGAGCCTTGCGGCGCGCGCCCGATGCGGCGCGAGTAGAACATCCCGGTGCAGTTGCCGTCGTTGCAATCCATGTTGAAGCGAAAGGTGCCCGAGCCTTCGACGAAGAACGGCCGCCGTTCCTGGAAGAACGTCTCGAAGGCATCAAGGTTGACCACGGCCGGGTCTGCCTCCACCTGGCCGAAATCAGGATTGACGGTCGCCGTCAGCGTGAGGCCGGGCGTCAACGCGTACTTCATGTCGAGGCCAACCGCCGCGCCCGGATCGGTGGGATTGCTGAGCGGGTTGCCCGACTCGGCCGGCTGCGTGCGGAGATCGGCAACGGTGTACGGCATCAGCTCGAACTTCTTCGCCGCGCCGGCCATTTTCAGCCCGCGCATTTCGCCGAACTGCGACACGAACCCGCTCGCGTTGCGCGAGAGCAGCGGCCAGGTCACCGTTTCCGCGAGACGGCCCACTTCACGAATCACCGCGAAGCCCACCGGGCCGCCGGCCAGGCTGTTGAAGCGCAACTGCGAAAAGGGAATCTTGAATTCGGCGCGCCAGCCATCGCCGTCTCGCTCCACCTGCACATCCCACACCGCATCCCAGCTGTCGTCGCTCTGGCCGTCGTTGAAGTAATAACGATCGGTCTTCACGCCGACCGGATTGACGGCGAATTCGTAGGCCGATCGCCGGTCGAAGTACGAGTCGATGACGACTTTGATCCAGTCCGACGGCGAGCGCTGATCGCGACGGGTCAGAATGCCGACGATCTTGTCGGCGTCGGTATCAAACGCGCGAACCGCGACGTACAGCGCGGTGCCGTCGTAGGCCATGCGCGCTTCGGTGCGGTGCGTCGGCGCTTGCCCTTCGGCGGGCTCGCGCTGCTGGAATTCCGAGATCGCCGGAGCCTGCTGCCACACTTCTTCGTTGAAGCGGCCGTCGAGCACGATGGGCCTGGAGGATGGCACCGCGACGGCATCCACGCTCATCACCGTTTCCACTCGCCCGCGGCCGGCGTTGCCGGCGGTCCGTTCGCCGAGGGCCTGCGGCCCGCCATTCGCTTTCGTGACCGTCGGTACCGCGAGCGCGGCGACTAACGCAACGTGAAACAACCTCATAAGCACCTGCATAGACGGAAGTTCGTGCGGGAAGGTTGGGCAAACGGCCTGACTGAAGCCCTTGTCGTAAAAAGGATATTATTTTGTTTATACTCTTTTCACGACATCTGCATCTCTCCGCCTTCGTACGCACGAACGCACGTATTCTGGCCAGAAAACGGCTGAATTCGCGCACGACTCGCATCAGCTCATCGTCGTCGAGTCGGGAGCGATGGCGGTCCAGAATAATTCTGGGATGTGGGGCGTGCCGAGCGGTTGCGCTGCGTGGGTGCCGGCAGGCCTGCGTCACGCAATCGAGCCAACCCCGGCGGCACGCGCGCGGACGCTATATATCTACACCTCGCGTCCGCTTTCGCGGCTGCGGAGTGGTCCGCCTTCGAGAGGCCGCTTCGGCGGATCTTGCGCAGTGCTTCAGCTCAGTCCTCTGCTCCGTGCAGTCGTCGATCACATTCATCAGCGTGACGCACACGCAGACACGCACCTGGTCGCCGTGCTGCTCGATCAACTGGCGGCGCAGCGCGAGCTGCCGCTGTTCCTGCCGCTACTGTCGTCGGCGCGGGCGCAGCAAGTGGCCGGCGTGCTGTCGTCCGATCCGGCCGACACGCCGCGCATTCACCACACCGCGAGCGAGCTCGGCGTGAGCGGGCGGACGATCGAGCGCGCGTTCGTCGCGGATGCCGGGCTGTCGTTGGGCGAATGGCGCCAGCGCGCGCGCATTCTCAGGGCGGTTGCGCTCCTGGCCGGCGGCATGGACGTGAAAGATGTGGCGCTTGAAGTTGGCTATGAAACGCCGGCGGCCTTCGTCGTGGCGTTCAGCAAGTACGCGGGGATGACGCCCGGAAGGGTGAAACCCGGACGCCCTAGCGCTCGACTTTCTCTCCGCGACTGACCCACTCGTCCCAACCGCCAACCAGCGCCTTCGCACCCGCAACGCCCCCGGCGGCAAGATCCACGGCAGCGCGGGCGGAAGTCATTTCGCGCGCGCACGCACAATACGTGACGATGGTTCGCGTTTCCCTTTGAAGCGATCCGCTTCTGCCAGCACGCGGGTGTAGTCGACATTGACCGCCCCTGGAATTCTTCCCTTCGCAAAGGAATCGCGGTCGCGCACGTCGATCAGGAGCACGGCGTTCTTCGTCATCAACACCTTCAGCTCGTCGATGGTGATGCGCGGCACATTACGAATCGCTTGCGCCTCCTCGGCGAGAATGGCGGAGGACCATGGCGCACTCGAGACCAGTACGATCAGCGCCGTCAGCAGCGATCTCGCCATGTTCAGGAACCGATCTTCGAGAATTCGTCACGGGCCTGAAGCAGCAACGGCAGGTCCGGATCCGCGTCTTTCCACAAGCTGAAGAACTTTTCGTAACTCGCGCGCGCCTGCGCGGGCTGCCCCATCGACGCATGCACTCGCGCCTGGAGCACGAGATAGTAGGCCGCGTTCGCGCCGAGATCCTTCCGGGCGTCTTTCGAGGTCAGAAACGCCAATCCCTTTGCCGCCGCTTCGAAGTCGCCGGCCCGGAGTTTGGCGAGAGTCCAGAGGTTCACGACGTCGGTGTGGCCGGCATCGAACGGCACCGGTTCGAGCAGCGGTACGGCCTCGGCCGGGCGCCGCTCCGCGATGGCCGCAAGACCCTGCAGCGCGCGGCCGCGCTCATCTCGCTGCTGCGAGGCGGCTCTTTTCGCATTCTCGGCGAGCGCGAGCGGCAGTAGCTCGCGCGACATGGCGCCGTCTTCAAGGAGGGCCGCGAGCACGAGGCGCTCGTCGAGCGTTCCGGCGCCGATCACGCCGGCATCTTCCGCCGCCGCAAGTCGGGCGCGGGCGGCATCGTTCATGCCGGCCAGCGCCTCGCTGATGGCAACCGCCATCAGTGGCTCGCCGGCGGCAGGGCCGCGACTGAGCGCGATCATCCGCTGCTGGAATTCGGTGGCATGCTCCGCCGCCTCTCTCATGCGCCCGCGGTACGCGGCGGCCAGCATTCGGGCGGAGAACATCTCGCCCTCGTCGCGGCGGCCGCGTACGGCGGTCACCTGCTGGCCGGCCAGGGCCGCGTCGCCAGTCATGGTCGCTATCAAAAACAATCCCACTCGCGCGGTGGTGGCATCGCGCAGCTTGATCGCCGACTCCATGGCACGCTGGGCCTCCGGGTACTGCTGGAGATCGAAATAGGCGTAGCCGAGGTTCATGAAGCCCAGCGGTTCGTTCGGCGCCACCTGCGTGGCCAACTCGAGCTTCCGGGTTGCTTCAACGCGTTCACCCAACTGTCGCTGAATCCCGGCCGCGTTGGTCAGCGCGGTGTAGTCCCGTGGATACGTGGCAAGCCAGATGTTGTAGACCTCGAGCGCCTTCTGAAAATCCTCCTGGACGACGGAGAAGTGGCGCGCTTCGATGTAGAGCCGCTCCGCTTGACCGACCTTCTGGCGCAGTTCGTAGGCGCGCGTGGTCATCTTCTTCGCCTCTTCGTTCTGCCCCAGGTTGTTGTAGACCGTGCCGAGGCGGGCGTAGGCCAGCGCAAATTCGGGGTCGAGCTCAATCGCACGCCGGAAGAACGGCACTGAATCGAAATCGCCGGTCATGCGCCGGGTGCGAATCCCCTGGCTGTAGGCTCTCAACGCCTCGAGCGACGGCGTCGTCGCTTCCTCGATTCTGGCGTCGTAGCGCTGAATCGATGGCAGCGACTCGCCCAGCTTCTCCCGGAAACGCGACACCGCCGTGCCCAATGCGTTCAGCACCTGCTCTTTCGATGCCGCCTGGGTCTGGTCCTCCGCCAGCACGTCGCCGGCGACGCAGTCTTGCGCGTTGAGCGTGATCACGTAGGAAGACCCGAGCATCGCGATCGCGCCGCCCAGTAGCGCCCTGGCGCCCGCGCGCTGGCAGAGCTCTCTGCCGATCTCCGCGGTGATCGGCGTCATCGGCTCACGGCCCATCATCCGGAGCGTGGCCTGCACCTGTTGATCGGGGACCACGCTGAGAAACGGCGATTGCCGCAGCTGAAGTGCCAGCGCTTCGCCAAGCGTGTCGTCGAACATGGTGTCGCCGGTGCGATTGATCACCGACGCGAGGACGACCGGGTCTTTCTCCGTCAGCGCCGGCGTTGTGGTCTCGCGATACAACAGGAAGCCGCCGACTAACGCGGCGGTGACCAGCGGCGCGCCGACGAACACCGGCTTGCGCCAAAACGGCGCCGGTCGCGGCAGCGGCGGCACCACCTTCCCGGTGCCGCGACGCAGCCGTTTGAGATCGGCGCGAAGTTCAGCGGCGTTCTGGTAGCGCTCATCGCGCTCTTTCTCGAGCGCCTTCAGAATGATGCGATTGAACTCCGGCGGAATCCCGTTCTTGAGCTGCGACGGCGGTGTCGGGGTCCTGGTCAGCAGCGCCTCGAAGATCGTCGCAATCGTCGCGCCCTGGAACGGCAACTGGCCGGTCGCCATTTCGTACAGCACCACGCCGGCTGAAAAGAGATCGCTCCGGCCATCGATCTCCTGCCCGCGCGCCTGCTCAGGAGACATATACGACACCGTCCCGATCGTCGTGCCCATGGTGGTGAGTTGATCGGTGCCGCCGAGCGTCGAGTCGTCTGGGCTGAAGCCGCGCGAGGACCCGAGCTTGGCGACGCCGAAGTCGAGCACCTTGATGCCGCCGCGCCGCGTGACGAACAGGTTCGCCGGCTTGATGTCGCGATGGACCACGCCCTGCGCGTGCGCGGCCTCGAGCGCGTCGGCGATCTGCGAGCCGAGCTCGACCACCTCGTCGACACCGAGAGCCGATCGCGCGATGCGATCTTTGAGCGGCTGTCCTTCCAGCAGTTCCATCACCATGAACTGCTGCCCCTCGTGCGTGCCGATGTCGAACAGCGTGCAGATGTGCGGATGATTCAGGCTGGAGACCACCCGCGCTTCGCGATGGAAGCGCTCCCCCGTCTCGGCGTCGGTGTTGGCATCGTCGGGGAGAAACTTGATGGCGACTCGACGACCGAGGCGGGTGTCTTCGGCCTCGTAGACCACACCCATCCCGCCGGCGCCCAGGCGCGACAGTATCTTGTAGTGGGAAATCGTCTCACCGATCACAGCGCGCCGGTCTCCGGTTCGTCGAGCACCTCCCGAATCTTCTTCGAAAGCTGGAGCGGCGTGAAGGGTTTTTGCAGGAACGGCTTGTTCGCGTCGAGCACGCCGGTGCGCACGATCGCGTCGTCGGTGTAACCCGACATATACAGCACGCGAATCGACGGCCGCAGCGCGCTCAGCGCTTCAACCACTGCCGGACCGCTCATGTCGCCGAGGATGACGTCACACAGGGTCAGATCGAAATGCCGCGTGTCGTCACTGCCCAGCGCCAGTCCGGCCCGGCCCGACGCCGCTTCGGTGACGGAATAGCCCTGCCTGATCAGCAATTCCTTCGCAAGACGGCGCACCGCCGAATCGTCTTCGACGATCAGAATGTGCTCGGTCCCTTCCGACATCTGTTCCGCCGCCGGATCGGCGTCGCTGGTAGTTGGCGCGTCCGACCGTGGCAAGAAGATTCGGAAGGTGGTGCCTAATCCGACTTCACTCGACAGCGCAATGTGACCGTCGCCTTGCCGGACAATGCCGTAGGCGGTGGACAGACCCAGACCGGTGCCCTTGCCGACGTCTTTCGTCGTGAAATACGGCTCGAAAATGCGCGCGCGAATCTCGGGCGGCATACCGACACCGGTGTCGGACACCGAGAGCAGCACGTAATCGCCCGGCTTCGCATCCGGCATGTCGGCTGACGGTCCGTCCAGAGTCACGTCGGCGGTCTCAACGGTGAGCCGTCCGCCTTTCGGCATCGCGTCGCGCGCGTTGACGACGAGATTCATCACCACCTGCTCGACCTGCCCCGGATCGACGCGCACGTAGGAATGTCCGGCCCGGCCATTGACGGTCATCACAATGTCTGCGCCGACGAGGCGGCGAAGCATCGGCTCAACCTTGAGCAACGTCTTGTTCAGATCGACGATCTTCGGCTGCAGCGCCTGACGGCGGCTGAACGCCAGCATCTGCCGGGTCAGATCGGCGGCGCGCGTGGCGGCGCGGTCGATCTCTTCGGCGTCGGCTCGCCTCGCATCTTTTGGATCGATGCCTTTCAAGACGACGTCGGTGTAACCGATGATCGCAGTGAGCAGGTTGTTGAAGTCGTGCGCGATGCCGCCGGCAAGACGGCCGACCGCCTCCATTTTCTGCGAGTGGCGCAGCTGTTCCTCCAGCAGCAGGCGCTTGCTCATGGCGTCGTCGCGCTCGGCCATGATCGCGGCCAGCATCAGCCCGCTCAACGATCCCAGCGACAGGAACGCAAACAGCAACAGGTGCACGAACTCGATCGGAAAACTGTCGAACCGTCCAAGTCGCAAGCCGGCGACGGTAATGGCGAGCGCCGCGACGATCGCGGTGACAGTGGCGGCACCGCGTGGACCAAACCGCAGGCCGGCCCACCCGACGATCGGAAAGAAGATGAACCCGATTGGGAGGTCGCGGGCGGCAAAGATGCCGCTGATGCCGAACATCAGCTGCGAGCTGAGCAGCAAAACGAGGAGGAGCGCCACACCTTCAGCGATCCGTTGCCACGGCCACCTCATTTCTCGGCCGCAGGCCCACGAGAAGATCAACGGCGCGGTCGCCATCACGCCGAGCCAGTCGCGCATCCACCAGAGGATCCACTGGTAGAGCACCATCTCGCGCGGGGTCTGGCCACCGAGAAAATACACGGCCTGGGCGAGCGTGGCGGCGAGCAGCGCGCCAACCGGGCCGGCGGCCAACGCGAGAATCAACGGATCGCGCACGCGCTCGAGGCGCGGATCGAAGCGCAGGGCGCGCAGGATGCGCACATCCACGATCGGCTGGACAATCTGCACCGACGCGATGAGCAACGCGACCGGCCAGGGATTGCGGGAGATGCCGAGCAGGAAGGAGCCCAGCACGAAGCCCGGCAGAACGCGGTAGCCGAGAAGAAATGTGAGCGCGACCGACAGTCCGACCGGCGGCCAAATCGGCGTCACGGTTCGTCCGCCGGCAGTGGGCATCACCACCAGTTCGGCCAGACCCCAGGCCACGAAGGCCACGCTCAAGTTGAGGACAACGGTACCGATCAGTTCGTGGCGCGAGTACCACGCCCGAACAGCGGCCATTGGGGTCGACGGCTGGGGCACGTGCTCGAAAGGGTAACAAATGTGAAGAATCTGTGACACGGCGGGACGGGGGCAAACGGATGCCGGGGAGGGTCCGTCCGATACTGTAGGTATGGACAGCACGCTTCGCGCTCTCAACGGCTTCGGCTTCGGGGCGCGGCCCGGCGAGCGCCGCCGCACTTCTGACCCTCGCGCCTGGCTGCGCGCACAATTGAAGGGCGCACCGCCGCCGCTTCCGGCACCGGCGGGGGCGTCACCCGCAGAGATCGCCGCCGCGCTGGAGGCGTTTCGACCTTCTCCGCAAACCTCCGACGCCCAACGCCGGCAGGATCGGCAGGAAGCGCGCCGCCGGCTCGTGGCGATCGCGACCGCAGAAAGCCGCGCCGCTTTGAGCGCCCGTGTGAGTTCCGAACGGCCGTTCGTCGAGCGGCTGGTGGCGTTCTGGTCGAACCATCTCGGCGTGTCGACTGGCGCCAAGATTCTGGTGGCGCCGCTCGCGGGCAGTTACGAGCGTGAAGCCATCAGACCGCACGTGCTCGGCCGTTTCGCCGACATGGTGCTCGCCTCGGCGAAGCACCCGGCGATGCTGGTTTACCTCGACAACTTCCAATCCATCGGACCCAATTCACGTGGCTCGCGAGCGGGGCGCGGCGGTCAACGTCGAGGACTCAACGAGAACTACGCACGCGAACTACTCGAGCTGCACACGCTCGGCGTGGACGGCGGCTATACGCAGCAAGACGTCCAGGAACTCGCGAAGATGCTCACGGGTTGGACCGTGAACGGCCTGGGCCGGCCGGCGCCTGGCGCCGGCCGAGGCCGCCGCCAGACGCCAATGCCCGAGGATCGCGTCGCCTTCGTATTCCAGGAGGTGCTGCACGAACCGGGTGAGAAGACACTGCTTGGAGTGAAGTACCGCGAAGACGGCGTCGCCGAAGCCGAACGGGCGATCAACGCGCTCTGCCGTCATGCGTCGACGGCCCGATTCGTGGCCACCAAGCTGGTCTCGCACTTCGTCGCCGACGCGCCGCCGGCCGCCGCCGTCGAACGCATCGCCAGGGTCTTCAAGGACAGCGATGGTGATCTCCGCGCCGTCAGCACGGCGCTGATCGATCTGCCGGAAGCGTGGACCGAAGGGGCGCGCAAGTTCAGGACGCCGCAAGACTGGCTGGTGGCGGTGATGCGCGCCTTCAACGCCACCGAAGCGCCCGAAACGCTGATGACGCTGATGCGACAGCTGCGCCATCCGCTCTGGTCGCCGCAAGCGCCCAAAGGCTTCGACGACACGATGCAGGCATGGGCGGATCCGGACTCGCTGCTCAATCGCGCCGAGCTGGCGCGCACCATCACCCGCCGTCTTCGCACGCAGCGCATCGACCCGCGCGAGCTCGGCGACGTGGTCGAAGTTGCCGCGGGCGACGCGCTCCCCAAATTCCTCGCCGACTCTTCAATCGCGCTCGAAGAACGAATGGCGTTGTTGCTCGCCGGTCCTGCATTCCAGTGGAGATGATGATGAATCGCCGCGCCTTCGTCCATCAGATGTGTCTTGGCGGCCTGGCCACGTTCGCGCTACCGAACATCACGTTCGCCCAGGTGAAGCAGAGCGGGCGCTTTGTATTCGTGCTGTTGCGCGGCGGCTTCGACGGCCTCGCCGCGGTGGTCCCCTCCGGCGATCCGTCGTACGCCCGATTGCGATCAGGCTTCGCGTTCGAGGAGTCGGAGTTGATCGAACTGAACGACACATTCGGCCTCGCGCCCGGACTGGCGCCAATGCGCGAGCTGTGGCAGGCCAACGAGCTCGTGGCGCTGCATGCGATGGCGATTCCGTATCGCACGCGCAGTCATTTCGACGGCCAGGCCGTGCTCGAGACCGGCATCGATCGGCCCGTCGGATCGTCTGATGGCTGGATGAACAGGCTGCTGCAAGTCATGTCGGGCCAGCGCTCGGCGATCGCGATCGCGGCCGGCATGCCCCGCTCCCTGGCCGGCTCATTCGAAGTGCAGACCTGGTCGCCCACTCAGCTCGGCGCGGTCAACGACGAGTACCTGCAGCGGCTCGGCACGCTCTATCGCGCCGACAAGGTGTTGTATGGACGCTTCGAAGCCGCGGTGCAGCAGCAGGACGTCGTCGGTGAGGAACCCATGGCGCGCGGCAACGCTCGACGAGGCGGCATCACGCCGCTCATGCAGGCGGCGGCGAAGATCCTGAAACAGGACGCCGGCCCCAACATTGCGGCGATGGAGTTCAGCGGCTGGGATACGCATGCGAATCAGGGACTAGCCGGCGGCGCCCTCGATCGATTGCTGGGTCAGCTTGCCGAAGGCCTGATGGCATTCCGCAGTGACATGGGAGCGGCGTGGTCGAACACCACCGTCGTGGTGATGACGGAATTCGGGCGCACGGCCCGGCCGAACGGAACGCGTGGCACCGATCACGGAACGGCCGGCGCCGGATTCGTGATCGGACCGCAGATCGCGCGTTCGGCGGTGTTCACCGATTGGCCGGGGCTCGACGATCGGTCGCTCTTCGAGGGCCGCGACTTGCAACCCACTCTCGATGTGCGTGCAGCGCTAAAGGGCGTCCTGGCGGGAACATTCGATCTGTCGCGAGCGCAGCTGGATCGCGTGTTTCCGAACTCGCCGGACGCACGCGCGATCTATGACCTGATGGGCTGACGCGATTACTTCTGCTTCGCTTCCTGCGCGCGCGCCCCTCGCATCATGTTCTCCATCGCGTAGTTGCCCTCGTGGCACGCGTACTCGTAGATGCGATATTCCGGGTCGGCCGTGAGCGGGAACGACACCGTCCACGGCCGGGTATAGATCTCGGGATCGTCGATGGTCGCTGAATAGCTGATGGTGTGGGCCGCGGTTCGCTGGAATCGTTCGACGACGCGCAGCTTGTCGGTGTGACGAATGCCCTTGATGCGGCCGCCGGCCTGGCTGGTCGCGATCCAGCCCTTGTTGTTGAAGTTCGTGGTCTCGACGACGAGCGTGTCGCCTTCCCATCGCCCGCGAGGCTCGCCCATCCACGACTGCATGCGCGCGGGCACGGCCGGCCGGCCATCGATCGGAATGATGCGCGCGTCGTGAATCATCTCGTAGAGGATGACGACGTAGCCGGGGAACTGAAGAATCTGGTACGCATTGTTGTAACCGGCGGGCAGCATGCTGCCGGGAATACCGCGCGTGATGCAGCGATCCCACGGGCTCATGTGCTCGTAATGATCGCCGTAGTTCGCGAAGTGATAGTCGCGCGTCTGTTCCGCGGCTGGACGCACGGGCACGCGGCCGTCAGGTGGATCGACCACCAGCGACGTCTGCCGCGTCGACAGCACCGTCGTCCCGCCGTCGAGCCAGAACTGGTTGTAGCTTTCGAATCGGCCGGGGATCGGCTGGTCCGCTTCCTCGCGTCGCGCCGCCGCCGCCTTTTCAAGCGCTCGGGCTTCCTGTTCGGTGAGGAAGGTCTTGTCTTTGAGCGCCGCCGGACGTTCCAGGGGCGTGATGGTAGCGTTGGTCCAGACGCCCTGCAGATCGGGCTGACCATCCGGCGTCCGCTGCGGAATCCAGCGTGAACTTGCGCTCGATTGCGCCGCCACCACCGAGCCGAGCGGCACAACCGCGACGAGCGCGCACGCAACCAGTCGGCGCATCATCAACGCCTCCAGCTATTGCCCTCCGAGCGGCGGCCCCGGGGGGAGTGGGAAGCGCGACCGCGGCCGTCCGCCCCACGCCGCCGACGCCGAACGCGGCGCGTTCGCCTTCGGGTTTTCCAAATAGCGCGCGATGTCGCGCACGCTCTGACGATAATGCGCGGTGGTGATCGCATCCGGATCGCTCATCTTGCCTGCGTCCTCCGCCAGCTGACGCAATTGTTCCAATGCGTACGCTCGCGCCTCAGGTGACGCATCGTCACTCGCGCCCAGAATCATCAACGAGTCGAGGGCGACGCGCTGCGTGACGCGGCGCAGCGAGCGGTGACGCGCATCCGCGTCGCGAGGCGCCTTCCATGTCGACGCCAGCATCGCCTGCACGACGTCGTGCAGCGTCAGGGCGCCGGCCTGTCGATCGGCGAACCCGATCAATCGCGCGGCGCGGTCGGCCTCGAGCAGCGGCTCGAGGACCAGCGCCGACAGGATGCGCGCCGCTTTCAGGTGATCGAACGCGGCGTCGCTCGACAGATCCTCGAGGTTGCTGCCGGGAGTCGGCGTGAGCTGGACCAGCAACGTCTCCGGCAGTGTGAGATTGGCTGGCTCGACCACCGACAGCAACAGCCCCAGCACCTCGCGCTGCAGTGCGGCCGGCACGATCTCCGTCGGCCGCATCTCCTCGCCCTTGACGACGAGGTTCTGATACTGGCCGCCGATGTAGCGGATGCCGGCTTCGATCGCCCAGCGGTGGTGGAGATACGTCATCCACAGGCGCATGTCGCGGAGATCGCCGATCGGATCGCCGGCGCGGAGGATGCCCGGGCCGTAGCGATCGAGCATGATCTTGCGTCCGGCGATCGTTTCACGCAGGTATTCGGTGGGCGTCGCGCGATCGTCGTACCACGACCAGCGCGGATCGGTGCTGGGCAGGTAGAGAATGCCCTTGGTCCGCATCTCCTTGATGATGGCCTCGAGGCCTTCCTTTTCCTTCTCGGCTGGAAAATCGGTGTAGGCGTAGCGCGCCATGAACGCGTCGTATTCGCCGGTGGCGGCGTTGAAGGTCTCCGACAGATCCAGATTGTTGCCCGCCACTTTCACGCGCGGGGTCGGATACTCCATCACCGAGGCGCGGTTATTCAGGCTCGAGGCGAAGTTATGCCCGAATCCGAGCGCGTGACCGAGCTCGTGCGCGGTCAACAAACGCTGCCGCGACAACACCATCTCGCGCTCGCCTGCCGGCATCGCCCCCGGCTGCGCCGTCATCTGCAGCAGGAAGTCGGGCGCCGGCAGGAACATCGCACAATCATCACCCCCGTTGGTGGTCGGCGAGTAGCTCTCCCAGTAATTGCCGATCGTCCGGATCCGATGCGAGTCCATGCGCGTCTTCGAACCGAGGATTTCTCCGGTGCGCGGATCGCGGTAGGTGCCGCCGCTCGAGAACCCGCGCTCGTCGCGATTGATCCACAGGATCCAGGCGTAGCGGATGTCCATCGGATCCATGTCGGGCGTCGGGTCTTTCACCTGCACCGCGTTGCGGTATCCGGCGGCCTCGAACGCGCGGTTCCACAGCAGCGCGCCCTCGCGCATCGCGGTGCGGACCGGTTCGGGAATGCCGTGATCGAGATAGAACACGATCGGCGTCCTGGGTTCGCTCATCGCCGCGCCCGGATTCACCTTGTCCAGCCGCCAGCGCGTGACCCACGACACTTCCGTGCCTTCGTGGAACGGCCGCGCATAGTCGCGGAAGTTCACGGAGCTGACGCCGATGCGCGGATCGGCCGGCCGCGTCTTGAAACCCTCGGGGGCCTTCAGGAAGGAATGATGGATGCGCAGCGTGAACGAGCGGCCGTCGGGCGTGACGTTGTTCACCAGCAGGCCCGGGGTGTCGGCGGCAAAGGTGGCGATGGTTTCGATCTCGGTGTTCTGCGGGAACGCCTTCAAGCGCGGTGGATAGAACGCGCTGCGCGAGGCATCGAAGCGGAACGCACCCTGGTTCGCCGATCGCAGACGCCCTTCGACGTTTGCCGCATCGCGCATGAACAACGCCGTCGCATCCACAAGCACGCGACCGCCTTCCTCCGCCTCCACCGGCAATCCCGCGAGAACCGACGACGCGAACGAATCGCGCACGTTCTCCACTTGCGCCGGCGAACCGCCGACGGCGCGGTAGTCGAGATTCTGCTGCACCACCAGCACGCGCGGTCCGGATCGCTCGAACCGAATCACGCCGTTGGCGAGAATGCCGCGATCGAACGGCAGCTCCACCGAGCCCGCGCCGCTGGCGGCAGAGACGTAATAGAGGACGTCTTCGCCGAACGACGGCACCTCGATCAGGACCCTTCCGCGCGTGGCGTCCCAATAGAAGGGGACGAACCCGTCGGCGCGCTGCGCCCCGCCGGTGCGGTCGGCGATGCGTGTGGCCGGCGGTTGTTGCGCGTCAATTGCCGGGGCGGCGATCGCGACCAGGACTACCAGTGAAAGCGTTACGCGGCGCATGGGGCCTCCTGCGGAAAACTGCTGGATTCTACACCCGCAAGATCAAGTAATGTCTCCACCGGAGGAAAGCACATGAAGCGGAAGACTTCTCGCCTGATCGCGCTGGCGGCTACCCTGGCCGTTGTCAGCGCCGGATCCTTGGCGCTTCTCAACGCCCAGGCGCCGGCGGCGCAGGCGCCCCCACAGCCGATGGGCTTTTTCATCACCAGCGTGGGGCCGGGCAACGGCGGCAACCTTGGCGGTCTGGCCGGAGCGGACAAACACTGTCAGTCGCTGGCAGCCGCGGTTGGCGCGGGCGGCCGGACCTGGCGCGCCTACCTGAGCGCGGCTGGCGCGGGCGCGCAGCCGCCGGTCAATGCTCGCGATCGGATCGGCAGCGGTCCCTGGTACAACGCGAAGGGCCAGCTCATCGCTGCCAACGTCGCCGACCTGCACGGCGACTTCGAACGCGATCGCAACAACGTCAGAAAACCGACGGCGCTCAGCGAGAAGGGTGAAGAAGTGAAGGGCGTCGGCGATCAGCCGAACCAGCACGACATTCTCACCGGCTCCGATTCACACGGCCGCATCCCGATCGGCGCCGCCGCCACATTGACGTGCAACAACTGGACGAGCAGCGCCGACACCGAGCGCACCATCGTCGGCCACCACGATCGACTCGGCGGCGCGAACGCGTCATGGAACGCCGTGCACGCCTCGGCCGGTTGCAGCCAGCCGGCGCTGGTCAAGACCGGCGGCAACGGACTGTTCTACTGCTTCGCGCAGTAGCGCATCGCCGGCGAATGGGCGGGCCATCATGACGACCCCGCCCATTCGCAATCTTGCAACAGGAGTGCGAATGCTCGCGACCGATACCTTCTGGCAGGATGTCAAAGGCGCGCTGCGCGGATTGGTCAAGAGTCCAGGATTCGCGATCGCAGCACTGGTGACGCTGTCGCTTGGAATCGGTGCCACGTCGGCGATCTTCAGCGTGGTCAAGGCAGTCTTGCTGACCCCGCTCCCCTTTGACGCTCCCGATCAACGCGTGATGGTCTGGAGCAGGTGGGTCGGCTTCGACAAGACCTGGGTGTCGAGTCAGGAAGTGTTCGACTATCGCGAGCACGCGCGGACGCTTACCGGCGTGGCGTTCTGGGCCAACACCGCGCAGAACCTCACCGACGCCGGCGAGCCGGTGCGGCTGAACGTCGGCCTGGTCAGCGCGAATACGTTCGACGTGCTCGGGTCCCGCCCACTCATCGGCCGCGCATTTGCCGCCGACGATGAGCGGCTCAACGGCCCGCCGGTGGCGGTGCTCGGCTACGGGCTGTGGAGCGCGCAGTTCGGTGGCGATACGGGCATCATTGGCCGCCGCATCATGCTCAACGACGTTCCGGTGGAAGTCGTCGGCGTCATGCCGGAGGGCTTCCGCTTGCCCACCGACTTCACCGCGGATGCGACCGAGCCGACCGCGCTGTGGCGACCGCTGCGGCTCGGCGCGGTCAATCGCGTCGCTCGCACGTTCTATGCGGCCGCCGTTCTCGCGCCGGGAGAGACACCGGATACCGCGACCGCCGAACTACAGGCGATCACAAGGCGTTTGACCGAGCGGGGTGAGTACTCCTCGCAGATGCAGTTCACGGCGTTCGCAATAGGGCTCGATCAGGAAATCCGTGGCTCGTTGCGGCCGGCGATGTGGCTGCTGACCGGCGCGGTTGGCTTCCTGCTGCTGATTGCGTGTGTGAACGTGGCGAACCTTGTGCTCGTGCGCGGCCACGCGCGCGTGCGCGAAATGGCCGTACGGACGGCGATCGGGGCCGCACCGGCACGTCTCGTGCGGCAGCTGCTTACCGAAAGCGTGGTGCTCGCCGGCCTCGGTGCCGTGATGGGACTCGGGCTCGCCCACGTCGCGCTGCGTGTGTTGATCAGCCTCGATCCAATGAGCCTGCCGCCGCTGTCTCCGGTACGTCTGGATCTGCCGGTGATTGGCGCCGCGCTGCTGGTGGCGGTCGCGACGACTCTGCTCTTCGGGTTGGCGCCGGCACTGCGCACGCTGCACATCGACCTCGTCGAATCACTGCACGACAGTGGCCCGCACGCCACCGCCGGCACGCGTCGCCAACGTCTGCACGGCGCTCTCATCATCGTCGAAGTGGCGCTGGCTGTCGTACTCGTCATCGGCGCCGGCTTGATGATCCGGACGCTCGCTGCGCTCTCCAGCATCGATCTCGGCTTCAATCCCGATCGCGTTCTCACCATGCGGGTGACGATTCCGGGGTCGAAGTACCGCACCAACGAGAACGTGGCCCACTTCTTCGATGCGTTGCAGGAGCGGGTGAACGCGCTGCCGGGAGTCGACGTCGCCGGCATCGTTCGCGCCCTTCCGCTGGCGGCTCCGGTTGGCGACTACTTTATCGACATCGAGGGGTTCGAGGAATCACAGGGCCGTGAGGCCAAGGGCGACCTGCAGGTGGTGTCGCACGGCTCCTTCGAGGCGATGGGCACGCGCCTTGTGCGCGGGCGCTGGTTCACCAGAGCCGACACGATGGAGAGTGTACCGGTCGCCGTCGTCAATGAAACGATGGCGCGCACCTATTGGGCCGATCCTGAGGCCGTGATCGGCGGCCGCATCCGCCTCGGCAGCGCGGCGGCGCGGCCCTGGGCCACCATTGTCGGCATCGTTGCCGACGAGCGTCACAACGGCGTGACCGGGATCATCCGGGAGAAGTTCTTCATTCCGCATATCCAGTGGCCCGTGGCCACCAATGGCGGCGACCCGATTCGCAGCGTGTTCGTGGTCGCGCGCACCACCGGCGATCCGTTAGATGTGGCGGGCGCCGTCCGGGACGAAATCCGGCGGATGGATGCGAACCTGCCTATCGCTCACGTCCGATCGATGGATGAAGTCGTGGCGGCGGCACTGGCGACGCCGCGGCTCACCGGCTTCCTGCTCGGCACGTTTGCGGCAATCGCGCTCACGCTTGCGGCGGTCGGCATCTACGGCGTCCTCGCGTATCTCGTCTCGCAGCGAACACCGGAAATTGGGATCAGGCTCGCCATCGGCGCAGACCGGTCGCACGTGCTTGGCCTCGTGCTGCGACATGGCCTGTCGCTGGCCGCGGCCGGTGTCGTGATTGGTCTGATCGGCGCCTTCGCGCTGACCCGGCTGATGCAGAGCCTGCTGTACGAGGTTGAGCCGAACGATCCGATCACGTTTGTCGCGGTCGCGGCGGGGCTGCTGGTCGTCGCGCTGGTAGCGAGCCTGATGCCGGCGCTTCGGGCGACCAGGGTGTCGCCGACGATCGCTCAGCGCGCGCACTAGCGAACTACTGCTGAACGGGTCCGAGCTGTTTGTCGAGCCACGCGCGTACGGCTCCGAACGCGACGTCGATGGGCGGCACGTGCTCGCCGTCGTAGAGGAATCGTTCCTTCGGCTCCGACAACAGCGCGTAGAGCGGATCGGCGGCGGTCTTGAGCGGCGTGTCTTCGTCGTAGCGACCCTGCACGATCAGTTTCGGCACGCGAATGTGCGGCGCGAAGTAAATCGGACTGGCATCGCGGCGCACCCTCAGATAGTCCGCCGGCAGGCCGGCGCCGACCATCGCCACGGCCTGGTAGCGCGATTCGATCGCCGCGAAGATCAGGCCGATGGCCGCCCCGGCGCTCGGCGCATAGAGCGAGAGTTTCGTGATGTCGATATCATCTCTCGACGCCAGATAATCCAGGCCGATGCGCAGATCGGTGACGCGGTTCAGGATCAGGTCGTGGAACTCCACCGTGGAGACATCGGGACGAACGGTCCCCTGTGGCGCCAGGCGCTCGACGTAGTCGCGCAGGACGACTCCGAATGCCGCGCGGCCCGACTTGACGAACGGGCCGAGGCGGCCGTCCATCGACGCAGCCAGTGGGCGGAAGCCGCGATCGACATCGGCAGCGGGAATGTAATGAATCACCTGCAGCGGGCGCGGGAAATGTTTCGGCAGATACAAGTAGGCAATGGCACGCTCGCCCCGATCGCCTTTGAAAGAAATCTTCTCTCGCGTCCAGTCGGGGGTCTCGAGCTTCTCTTCGACCCGAGCGTCCAGCGGTTGCGGTGTGTACGGGAAGGTCGCGGCGAGTTGCTTGAAGGTCGAGGCATCGGAAACCTTATAGACGGGGATCTCCTCGGTGCTCTCGATCCGGGCCACTCCCTGATCACCGCTGCTGCCAGACGCCAGACGCGAGAGACGGAAGCCGAGCTTGTTGGAGCTGTAGAGCCCGGGCCGTCCGCCAAACTGCGCGAAGGTGTAGGTCGGATCGCCCCAGGACCCGCCGGTGGCGATGAAGCCTTCGGAGCTGTCGTTCAACGTCCACTCGGAGACGTTGCCGGCCATGTTGTAGGCGCCGAACGGGCTCATACCGAATGCGGCGTGCGTCACGGGCCAGGTGTCTGGCCCGAAGTTGCCGCGATTGTCGAGCCGACCACCCGGCGGCAGAATCCCCCACGGCATGAAGGTCGAGGCCGGCGACGGCCGCAGCGCGTTGCGCGCGGCTTTCTCCCACTCGAACACGGTCGGCAGCTGTTTGCCGCGAAATGCGCCGTACGCGGCTGCTTCGTACCACGACACGCCGGTCACCGGGTGATCGCCTTTGCCGTCCGGCGGATTCTGGTTCGACCACTCGCGCGGACCAGACAGACCAGTACGGTCAACAAGCAACTTCATGGCATCGGCCCACGAAACCGCGACGCCGTCTTTGCCGATGGGATGCTGCCAGTATTCGCGCTTCAGATAGCCGCCGGCGCTGATGAATTCCTTGAAGGCGTTGTTCGAGACTTCGTACCTGTCGATGAAGAAGTCGGCAAGAGAGACTCGTCGATCGGTCGGCCGCGACCAGGCAATCAGTCGGTAACTGCCTCCCGGGACGAACACCATGTCCGCCGGCGCCGCATCGACCGGCGTGAGCTTCATGGCGATGTCGGACGGCGGTGACGCGATGCTCATGTTTTCGACGCGCATGGGCAGTCCCGACAACGTCCGCTCACTCGGGGCAAATCCGTCTTTTTCAATGGCGAGGATGTACTCGCCTCTCGCGATTCTCAGCTTGGACAGCGGTGTGGTCCCGATCAGCTGACGGGCTGCCGACGCATCGGGTGCAAATCGCTGGAGATACACCGATGCGCCGGGCGGATCGGTCGTGACCGTCAAGGTGTCGGAGACCGTCGTCATCAACCCGGCGAGCGTGGAATCGCCGGGCAACAGCGGCTCGAGGCGTGCTGCCAGATCGTAGGCTTCGAAATAGCGGCCCGCTTCGGCAAGGCTGGCCACCTGCGGGATCTGCGCCCGCGCGGCGCTCAGCCTGGCACCCTGCCACATGTACCATCCGCCGGCAATAATCGCCGCTGCCGCAGCAACGGCGATCACGATGCCGAGTCTCGATCGCGGTCGCTCCCCGTGTTCCGGTGCGGAGGCAGGTGCGGCGGCGCCAGACATCGCGGCGGCCGAACGCGACGAGCTCGACTCGCGCTCGAGCCTGCTCTTGAACGCCTGCTCCTCCCTGAGCGCCCGCAGATCGATCAGCAAGTCTTTCGCTGTTTGATATCGCTCGTCGGGGTTCTTGCGCAGCGTCTTGAGGACGATACGCTCGAGCTCGGCGGGAAGATTCGGCACGAACCTGGCGAGCGGCAGAGGCTCGCGCGTGAGGATCGCCGCCGAGATCGCCGCCTGACTTGAATCGTCGAACGGCCGGCGGCCCGACACCATCTCGTAGAGCACGATGCCGACGCTGAACAGATCGCTGCGCGGATCGAGCGCGTCGCCGCGGACCTGCTCGGGCGACATGTAGGGAACGGTACCGATCACCGCGCCGGGCGTACTCAACAGCGAATCCGTGACGGTTTCTCCGCTCCCGGATTCGTCGGCTGCAGTCGGCTTGGCGAGGCCGAAATCCATCACCTTGGCGTCGCCGCGCGCGGTGACCATGATGTTGGCCGGCTTGATGTCGCGGTGCAGGATGCCACGGGCGTGTGCTTCGCTCAGTGCGTCCACCAGCTGGGTGGCAATCGACAACGCTTCGCCCAGCTGGAGATCGCCCTTGCGCAATCGCGACGCCAGCGTGTGCCCTTCCACGTACTGCATCGCGATGAAGAGCAGGCCGTCGGTTTCACCGACTTCGTACACGGAGCAGATGTGCGGATGGTCGAGCGTGGCGGCGGCGCGCGCTTCGCGCATCAGGCGCCGGCGCGCGCGATCGTCGGCGGCGGTCTCGGGCGGCAGCAGTTTCAACGCGACGCGACGCCCGAGCTGCGTGTCTTCGGCGAGAAACACTTCCGCCATCCCGCCGGCGCCAAGCTTGGCGCGAATCTCATAGCGGCCGAGGCGAGAACCGATCGCGATGGGAACCATCGGTGCCAGCCGGGATTATGTCAGACGCGGCGGCGGACCAGCGTGTGAAGAATCGCGCCCATGTTCGAGCGCAGCCACCAGCGCGACGAGCGCCAGCAGCATCCCCATGGCCGCGGCGGGCGCGGTGCCGACGGCCGCAATGGCCGCGGCCGCGGGCGGCACCAACGCGATGCGCCACAACGCGAATCTTCCAGTGGCGCGCCACATTGCGACGGCGCTGCCGGTGATGAACAGGACCACGCCCCCGCCGAGCGCCGCGCGAACGTCTCCGGCAAGCGGCGCGTCGGGATGGGCGAGCGCCTGTTCGGTCCCGGCGGCCATCGCGATGATGCCGCAGAGCATCGGGAAATGCAGGACGCTGAACACGTCGCGGGCCAGCGACGATCGCCTGCTGCCGTCGCACGCCGCCATCGCATGCTCGAACGCGGGGCGGGCGTGCCTGAAATAGCCCCACCACATTCCCGACGCGACCAGCACCGAGAGGATCGCGGTCATTGTCGCGACCGGCGTCGGCGGGGCTGCGACCAGACCCGACGCCGCCACGATCAACGTTTCGCCAAGCGCGACGATCACGATCAAGCCGTGGCGCTCGACGAAGTGGTCGGGATGTAAATTCCAGCCTTCGAGCCTGCCGCCGATGCCCGCCGCGATCAGATCAAGCGCGATCGCGAGCGTCCAGGCGACGTATTGAGCGGTGCCGCCCAGTACCGCACCAACGATCACCGCAATCAGGCCGCCGACCGAGAACAGCCCGAACACCTGAACGGCGCGGCGCTGTCCGGAATCGGTTCCCGCGACCCAGAAATAGAGCAGCAGGCCAATCACCCGGACGACGACGTACGGCACCGCAAACCACAGGGCATCGTCGCCAAGCGCGCGCGGAATACCCACCGCCAGCAGAAAGGCGACGGCCGTGGCCAATAGCGTCGTGAGTTGGACCCGCGGGTGATCGGTGTTGGCGGCGTTGAGGGCCCAGGCGTATTGCGTCCACGCCCACCACACCAGCCAGAACACCAGCAATGCCGAGCCCGCCGACCTCGCATCGACGTGACCGTGCAGCAGCGTGACGATCTGGGTGACGCAGAACACGAACACCAGGTCGAAGAACAGCTCGACGAACGTGACGCGTTGATCGTGGGGTGAGACGAGGTCCGACGAGGTGTGCACTCTGGCCGGGCAGTATACCCAAGGCCGTCAGCGCGAACGCCGCCCGTTCGGGCCAGGACTCGTCGACCTGATCTGCGGCCGCTCTATAATTTGTGAATGCGGCATCGCACCGAGAGCCTGCCGGGTGGAGACCTGATTCAAACGGGACTCGCGGATCTGCGAGCCGGCGTCGAGTCGGTGCCGTCGCTGCTGGTGGCGATCGGCGCGCCGCGCCTGTCACGACTCGGTATCGTCGTCCCCGACGGCCCGCCGCTGCCCGAGCATCGTCTCTACCTGATGCTGGCTGCCGCGGATCCGGACAGCGCTCACAGCCGATACAACGCGCTGGTGCGGCGCCTGGTCAGCTTCGAGCGTGCGCTCGCATGCGCCGCCTGACCGATCGCGATCGGCTGTTCGCTTTCATGCAGGCGCTTGGCCGGGCGGCAACGGAGCCGGGACAGGTCTTTCTGACCGGCGGCGCGACAGCCGTCCTGTACGGATGGCGTGACACGACGGTGGATATCGATATCAAGCTCGTCCCCGATCAAGACGAGGTTTTGCGTGCCATTCCCCTGCTGAAGGAACAGCTGGAAATCAACGTCGAGCTCGCCTCGCCTGACGACTTCATCCCCGTCCCTCCGAACTGGCAGGATCGCAGCCCCTTCGTCGCTCAAGAAGGGCCACTCACCTTCCGCCATTTCGATCTGGCGTCGCAGGCACTGGCCAAGATCGAGCGCGGCCACATGCAGGACGTGACGGACGTGCGTGAGATGCTCGAGCGCGGACTGGTGGATCGTCAACGGCTGCGCGACGACTTCGCCGGCATCGCGCCGCAGCTGTATCGCTATCCGGCGATCGATCCGGCGTCGTTTCAGGCAGCGCTGGAGCAGGCGTTGGGGGTAGAGTCCGGCAACGTCGCATGCCGGTGCTCCTTCTCGTCGCCGCACTGCTGCTGTTGCCGGCCCGTGGCGCCGACGCGCAGATGACCGATCTCGAGCGCCAACGGCTGCTCGC
>Ga0187893_10001389_pt1 | contig 58426 bp, 43 predicted proteins | sample MA1701074metaG_FD_139574 | JGI IMG/M metagenome (GOLD analysis project Ga0187893, IMG submission 139574) | White microbial mat communities from a basaltic lava cave in the Kipuka Kanohina Cave System on the Island of Hawaii, USA - MA170107-4 metaG ...
AGGAGGAACACTTCGCTTTCCCTCGGCAGCACGCCATTCCACCCGGTAGGCACAGTAGCGCGGAAACCAAGTCTCGGTGCGTATAATCTGTCACCGGCATCATAAATTTTGCCCGGTTGAATTTTCTGTGCCTTCTGGCCGAAAGCAAGGTTGGTTACCAACACGAAGAATAAAAGAATGCGTATCATGAAATTCAATTCTTAGCGAAACAACGTTTCCCCTGGAGCCTCTTATTGAGTTCCGCCCTGTCGACCCAGGTACCGGTCAAGATCCTGTGGCGTATCGAGATCAACGGACCCGCCCGGAAAGTCAACGACCGCCACATCATCGGGGATTTCGCGGATCAGTTTGGAGGCGCCCCCATCGTCTGCAATGCCCGCAAGCCTGTCGAACATGCCTGGTTTGAAGAGCGCGGGTGCACCCATTGTGTGATCATAGCCGGAGGCAACTATTCCTTTTGGAGATTCCTTTGCTTTTGCCATCAGCATTTTCAGATGGGCTGTGGTCACATCAGGCTGGTCACAGAGCATGACCATCACGGCTTCGGCCGGCGGGTCGGACATTCGTATTGAAGCCAGGCCTTCCTTGAGCGAGGTGCCCATGCCCGATGACCAGCCTGGATTCTCCACAACATGAACCGGGAAATCTTCCAATAAGACGCGGTGGGCGTTCGAGTCTGCCCCCAGCACTACAGTTACGTAAGGGCTCGCGCCAAGCGCCGTACGGGTTGCTCGCGCGAGCAGTGTCTCACCATAGAGGCTGATCAGTTGCTTTGACTGGCCCATTCTCGTAGAGGCCCCTGCCGCAAGAAGGAGAACGTGAGTGATCATTGTTATCGCTTTTGCGATGAGCCCCGATTCCCAGGTCTGTCGAGGTACAACTGCTTGAAGACCTGGTCCGAGTCGTTCTCCCGGTGGTGGATGGGACCCATGCGCTGCTTCAGGAATCCGCCTGGCCGGTTGGCAAAAACACTTTGGATTTCGGCGATGATAGAGACAGCGATTTCGTCAGGTGCTTCTGCGCCGATGTCAAGGCCGATGGGCGAGTGGATTTTACGTAACTGGTCCCCTGAAAGCTCGATTCCTTCGCCACGGAATTCTTCCAGCATCTTGTCGAACCGTTTGCGCGGACCAAGGATACCTATATAAGGCGCTGATTTGTTGTAAAGTTTACGGAGCACATCCCGATCGTACTCATAATTGTGCGACATGAGTACGCAAGCGGTAAATGGTGTTATCTCAAAGTCACGATCAATGAACTCCCGTTGACACAGGGAAAGTTTACTTGCCTCGGGGAAGAACACCGGCGCGATATGCGCCACACACTCATCGGTTACTTCAACTTCCCAGCCCAGTGCCCGCGCCAGCTGACTAACAGGGCGCGCGTCAAATCCCGCACCGAAGAGAATCAGGCGAATGGATGGCTGAATCAATTCCAGGAAAACCTCTACGGTGCCTGCTGTTGTTGCGTACGTCCGCGTTTCTGATTTGCGTGTTTCAAATAACCGGTGAAGGTCATTGAGCAGTTGTGGAGGAAAATCCCGAAGGCTGCTGAAAAGCATTTCCCCTTCAGGGCCGCTGAGCATTTTTGCTCCGGCAATCCCGGAATCGCCGTAAATGGTTGCAAGTGCCAGGGCACGCGGCGTCTGTATAAAACCCTCGAACAGTCTTACTGGATTGGATGGTGAATCATGTACGATGGGTTCTATGAGTACATCAATCACTCCGTTGCAACCCAGGCCGATGCCAAGGTTCTGGTTGCTCTCCTCGCGCGTATCATAGGTGACGGTAACGCATTTGCCTTCGTTCATTACCCAACGCGCCTTGCGCAGGGCGTCTCCTTCCAGGCAGCCGCCGCTAATGGAGCCTACCCAACGACCGTCGTCGGTAATCAGCATGCGCGCTCCAGGGCTCCGGTACGATGAGCCATGAACCTTGATCACCGTAGCCATGGCGGCATTTTTTTTCCCCAAGTCGGTCTTGCGATACGCCTCTACAATCGCGCGAAAATCCTTCATGTTATGTTTTGCCGGCACGGCAGAACCCAAGGCAATTTATGAATTCTTTTGTCGGCGAGCATAGCTGGAAGAGTACGAAGCCTGCCCCGAGTTCTACTTCCTGCGCTGCGCGGCAACTTTTTCGGGTGTGATAGGACCGCCTTTATTGCCGAAGGAATTCGTGATATAGTTCACCACGTCGCTCACTTCCTGGTCGCTGAGCTCGAAGCCGGTCATTTCAGCATTGTAAGTCTTGCCATTGACGACCATCTCACCCGATACCCCATACAGTACCTGACGGATCGCCCGGTTTTTGTCAGCCATCAGGTAGTCAGATTTTGCCAATGGGGGGAAAACACCCTCGATCCCTTCGCCCCGGTCCATGTGGCAGGATAGACAATATGTAATGTATGTTTCGCGGCCCCGGGCGATACTGGCTTTCAAGTCAAAGGGTGGTTTCTTCTGAAATGCAGAAAGACTTATCCAGGCAGTAAGTACGGCGCCCGAGACGATGGCAATAGATCTCATGTTTGCGGGTCTGTTCGAATGATCAATATGCAACTATCATACCTCGTCCAATGAAAAAGGCAATACCCGGATGCGTTTTCCGGTAAGATCGAAGATGGCATTGGTCAGCGCAGGTGTAAAAGGCGGGAGACCAGGTTCACCCACGCCGCCCGCACGCTCGTTGTTGTCCATTATATGTACTTCGATTTCAGGAGAATCGGAGATCCGGACCATGCGGTAATGATCGAAGTTTCTTTCCATGGCCTTTCCATCGGCGAACGTAGTGGCATGACGGGTTGCAGCCCCGAGTGCCATAATGATGCTTCCCTCCACCTGAGCCCGTATGATGTCCGGGTTCACATACCATCCGCAGTCCATGACTGCCCAGACCTTGTCGACCCGTACCTTACCAGCCTCATTCCTCGATACTTTGCACACCTCACCCACGATGCTGCTGAAGCACTCGGTGATGGCCACACCGTATCCTTCGTTCTTTTTCCTGTTGTTCCAGTTAGAGACCTCAATAAGTTTCATAATGAGCGCTCCATATCTGGCGTCTCCGGCGTGCTGAGCCCGGAAATCCATCGGGTCTTTTCCGGCTACCACGGCCATCTCATCCAGGAAGCTTTCTAAAGCAAAAGCATTCGTTGATGCATAAACCGAGCGCCACCACATAACAGGGATGGGGACGTCAAGTGGAGCATCACCAAAATGGTAATTCGGAATAGAATCAAAATAAGGCTTTAAGAAACCATCCCAAATGTCGCCGTTGTATCTTGTCTTGTCTGCCGTAGGACCTTGAGCAGCCATGTTCTGGCCTGCGGCATTCATTTCGAAGGCCGCAATGCGTCCACCGCGACTCACCGCGCCGCGACAATGATAGACCATCCCTGGGCGGAATGGGCCTGCTGTCATGTCATCTTCCCTGGTCCAAATAATCTGGACAGGCGCCTTGATTGCTTTTGAAAGGGCAACGGCTTCATAGGTGTAGTCTGTAAAGGCCTTACGCCCAAGACCGCCGCCAAGAAAGGTCATATGAATGGTAACTTTCTCCTGAGGAAGTTTCAGCTGCGCAGCAACCTCGCCCTGGATCCAGTCGGGCCCCTGAATGGGTCCCCAAATCTCACATGAATCATCCCTCACATGTGCAATGCAGTTGAGCGGTTCCATATTGCTGTGCGACTGGTAAGGTGTTTCATATTCCACCTCTAATTTTTTTTCCGCGCGTTCGAAAACTGAGTTGAAGTTTCCCTGAGTCCTGACATTTAAAATGTTGGCGGACTTCAAGCTGGAGCGCATCCGTTCGTACAACTGCGAAGTGGACAGGTGCTCAAACCCGCTGTCGTCCCATTCCACCTTAAGCATCCTTCTTCCCTCCATCGCGGCCCAGGTTGAGTCAGCGACCACAGCCACGCCTTCCATCATCCACCCAAATACATCACGCTCAACCTTTATCACCTGTTTAATGCCCGCCACTTTCATGGTTTCAACAGAGTCAAATGATTTCACCTTGCCCATGAAGCGCGGGTTTCGCTCAACAACTGCGAACAGCATTCCGGGCACTCGTTTGTCCAATCCAAAAACTGCCTGCCCGGTGATCTTGGCCGGGTTATCCATTCTTGGCAGTGATTTGCGGATGATCTTATAGTCACGCCGATTTTTCAGCGTTAGGTCTTTTGGGACTGGCAGTTTGGAAGCTTCCTCAACAAGTTCTCCGTATCCCCGTTGGCGGCCCGAGAGTTTGTGAAAGACTTTTCCCGATTCGGCCGTACACTCTGACGCAGGAACCGCCCAAAGCTTTGCAGCTGCTTGAATCAACATTTCGCGGGCGGAGGCGCCGAGCCGAAGCAGTCTCTCGTAAGAGCCCCTGACAGTTGAACTGCCTCCAGTCACCTGGTCGCCGTATCGTTGCCCGTTTCCGGTGGCAAAAACGACGGATATCTGGTTCAAGTCCACTTCAAGTTCTTCAGCAATCATTTGCGGGACTACCTGGAACGAGCCTTGTCCCATTTCGGCCCGGTGGTTGGTGAGGGTTACTTTGCCGGTTGTGTCGATCGAAATCCAGGCATTTAGTTCAAGGTTCTTCACATCGGCCTTTACAATAGCCGATTCACCATTGACAGGAAAGGAAAACCCAAGCGTTAGTGCAGCGCCGGTAAGACTCCCTGTCTTCAGGAACGTTCTACGGGAAATCCCCTTTTCAATTGCCTTCATGGCTTGGCGAGTTTGATTGATGCAGACTTGGCCAAACGCGCGGCCGTTTTGATGGCTTTTCGGATCCGAGGATAGGTTCCGCACCGGCAAATGTTGCCTTGCATGGCAGTGTCGATGTCCTTGTCGGTAGGATCAGGATTGCGCTTCAAAAGTGCAGAAGCTGTCATGATCTGGCCGCACTGGCAATAGCCGCATTGGGGAACTTGCTCGGCAATCCAAGCTTGTTGAACCGGAAGAGACAAGTCTGCAGGCAAGCCCTCGATGGTGACGATGTTTTTGCCAGATGCCGCCGAGACAGGCAGCTTGCACGACCGAATCGGATTGCCATCGATTTGAACAGTGCACGCGCCGCACTGCGAAATGCCACAGCCGTATTTTGTACCAGTTAGACCAATCACATCCCTGATGACCCACAGGAGTGGCATCCCTGGGTCAACGTCTACGGAATGTGTTTTCTGATTGATTTGAAGCTTGATAGCTGCCATGACAGTGATGAGTGATCATTTGTAAGTTACAACTTCAAAGTCAGAAAGTATAAGGCTGAGAAACTTTACTGAGGTGACGATGTGTACTAAACATTACGGAGTAACGGTTCTTTTTGTTGCTGTCATGGCAGCGGTAAACGCGCAGCATCGTATTGAGATTGTTGTAACTGGTATTCGCGACACCACCGGCGTGATCATGATTGCTTTGTTTGCAGATGCTGAAACATTCCCGAAGAGGCCCTCCAAAGGCATTCGTGTAAGGGCGAAGGGCGGACAGGCGGTTGCTGTTTTTGAAAGTCAGCCCTCCGGCAGATACGCGGTAAGTGTTATTCACGATGCAAACAGGAATGGCAAACTGGATTCAAACTTGTTTGGAATCCCCAGGGAGGGATTCGGTTTCTCAAATGACGTGGTGGGTACGTTCGGCCCGCCACCGTTTGAGAAGGCCTCGATCAATGTTTCTGCGCCCCTTCTCATCCTCATCAAAGCCCGTTACCTGTAGCGCGTTTTTTGCCTCCTAGCAGCAAATTAATTAGTTTGAACCTGCGGAAATGGCGCTTGCAATGATGAAATACGGGAGGTGGGTGGTGATCGTCTTTTTGGCCGTTTCGTGGCATGCGACGGCACAGTCGTGGCGCGACAAATACAACAAGGCTCAGGAGCATTACAACCAGGGAGGTTATGAACAAGCCCTGGCGCTGGGAATTGAGTCATTAAATAGTTACCTGGCAGATGGCGCCCCTGTTCCAGAAATTCACGCCGCAATTCTCCGGCTGCTTTCTACTGCGAGCTACGGGAAGCAAGACTTTGCAAAGGGGCTTGACTATTCTTCAAGGGAGATACAGTTGCGGGAGCCGAAAAAGGACACGCTTTACGCAACTGCCCTGGTTAACCGTGCGCTCTTTGAAGAACAACTTGGTCATTATGACAAGGCTATTGAATCTCTGACCGCAGCGAGGAAAGTTTTCCTCACGGCTTACCCGCAAAGTCACGAATCAATAATCGCATGTGATGTGGCCCTGGGAACCAACTTTTATCTGTTGAATGACTTCGCGCACGCCCGCGAATGGCTGAACCCCGCCCTGGAAGCCGTGGAAAAAAAAGGGGAGTACACGGAGGAAGTCCTGGAAGGCTATTACTACTCGGGGATGGTTGAAGTGGAGTCCATGCAGGGAGAGGCAGCCCTGCTGAAGTTCATCAAGGCCGCGGAACTTTTTTCGTCCGCATCGCTGACTGAAACACAGACCTTTGTGCTGACCCTGTATGGAACCGGGCTTTCGTATCAGCTGTTGCACCAATACGATAAGGCGGATAACTCATTTAAAAATGCCCAGGCAGCCTACGAAAAATATTTCGGCAAAACCGGTGATGGCTACAATGCGATCCTTGCTGCCCGCATCCTCAATGCCCATCAATTGGGCAAGCCTGAATTCGCCTGGGAATGGCAGAAACAATTGCTGACAACTTCCTCGGGGAAGCTGGCCTATGCCGATGTAGCCGCTTCTCTGGGACACTTCTACCAGGGACGCGGTGACCTTGCTAAAGGCGACGCATTCTACAAGGAAGCGCTGCTTTTGTATAACCGCAACAGCGAGGAGGAAGTATTGCTTTATGCAGAGACCAATCTGAGCCTGGCAACACTCTGCGCGGACTTGAGTAATACGACCGAGTCCATGCAACGGATCAAGGAAAGCCTGGCCATCATCGAGAAGCACAAGGGAAGGCAAAGCGTACTCTATTTCATTACGCTGAACAGGCTGGGCATTGTCGAGTTGCAGGCGGATAACCTTCCCGCAGCGAGGACCGCCTTCGCCGAGGCACAGAGCCTGCTCCCCAAATTGGCTAATGTTCCTCCTTCAGAACGATCTGTCCTGCTGAACGGGCTGGGAGAACTGGCCGCAAAGTCGGGCAACTATCGCCGGGCTGACTCTTTATATATGGAGGTGATTCACCAGCATGAAGCTCAGGGCAAGAGCCTGGATCGATACTATGCACGCGCGCTCAACAACCTTGCCTTGTCCCGTCAGCTACAGGGCAGGTTTTCCGAAGCACTTGCCCAGATCCGGCAATCAGTTTCCGTGACTCGGACCCTTTACGGTACTTCCAGCCTTGCATTCGCCAATGCCCTCGAAAATGAGGCGCTCATGCGCGTTCGCATCGGCGACCTGACATCGGCGAAGGGCAAACTTGATTCAGCAGTTGCTATCTACGAACTGCTTGCCGGCAAAGAGTCGCTGTCTTATGCTTACGGCCTTATGAGTCTGGGTCGCTACTACCAGGTGACCGGTGATTATACCAAGGCAGAGCCACAACTGAAGACTGCGCGGAACATCATCCGGACGGCAAAGGGAACTTCAGGACAGGAATACGCCGATGTTCAGAACAGCCTTGCACTGCTTTACCAAACACTGGGTAACTATCGCGATGCTGAAGCTGCTTTGAAGGAGGCGAAGGTGATCCTTGAGAAGAAGCATGGTACGATGCACCCGGAGTACGCAACGGTTGTTCAGAACCTGGCGGCACTGTATCAATTGGAGGGTTCCCTTGACAAGGCGGAACCGCTTCAGCGCGAAGCCCTCGAGGTTGACCGCAAGACACTCGGCGAAGACCATCCCCACTATACGATCACCATGCAGAATATGGCAACACTCTACCAGAAACTTGGAAAGCGGGAAGAAGCCCGTGTCATGCTGGAAAAGGTACTGGAGGCAAACAAGAAGTCGCTTGGAACCCGACACCCCTCTTACATCACCGCACTAAGCAACCTGGCAGCGCTGTACCAGGACATGGGGAATTTTGCCAGGGCGGAAGCTACGTGGAAACAAAGCATCGATCTGAGGAATGAAGTACTGGGAGAGGATCATCCGGACTACGCTCGTTCGCTCTACGGACTGGCAGGCGTCTATCACGCACAGGGTCAATGGGCAATGGCGAAGAGTTACTATGAGCCCGTTGTCGAAAAGTACATGAGCCAGGTTGAGGAATTCTTCCCTGCGATGAGTGAAAAGGAAAAGAGCGCCTTCTATGCGAAGATCAAACCGGTCTTTGAGGCTTACCAGGATTTCTTTGTCCAGTACCAGAATGCCTTTCCGGCAGAACGCCAGGAAACTCTTGGAAAACTCTACGACCTGCAGTTGGGAACGAAGGCGATTCTCCTGACTGCGACCAACAAGGTGCGGGCGAGAATCCTGGCCAGCGGCAACCCCGAACTGCAAGCGCTTTTTCGCGATTGGTTGGCAACGAAGGAACTGATCGTCAGGTATTTAAGCGCGTCGCAGGAAGAACGGCGGCGCAGTGGCATGAACCTGCCCCAAATGGAGAGTCATGCAAATGACCTGGAGAAAAAGCTTTCCGAAAAGTCCGTTGCTTTCCGCGCGCAGATGGAGCGCGACAAGGTGAATTGGAAAAATGTCCGCGATGCGTTGGGAGATGGTGAAGTTGCAGTGGAGATACTCCGGGTACGGCGAAAATACATCAGGGATTCGGTTTATTACGTGGGACTGGTGCTTGAAAAAACCTCGCCTGCGCCGGAACTCGTGGTGTGGCGGTTTGGGACCCAGTTGGAGGGAAAGCGGTTCAAATATCACCGCAACACCATTAAGTATCACGTCACAGATACTTTCTCCTACAATTTTTACTGGCGACCGCTTGAGGAAAAGATCAAATCAGGGTCCACAATCTTCCTCAGCTGCGATGGGGTTTTCAACAAGGTCAACTTCAACTCGTTGTTTGAGTCGAATCGCAAAAGTTTCGTTATCGATGACTACAAGCTTCGACAAATTACCAACACGCGCGAGCTGGTTGGTCGTCAGGCGGCGGCAGGTTTAACCCAGAACACCGGTACATTGTTTGGTTTTGTCGATTTCAACCTGGGGGCTGCGGATGTGGTAACACATACATCGAAGCGCAACCTGGCACGTTCTCTTGGCTTCGAAGGCGAAACGATCCCCATGCTTCCTGCAACCGAGAAGGAAGTGGATGAAATTGCAGCGCTGTTGTCTCGCAATTCGTGGACGGCACAGAACTATAAACGATCCACCGCCACGGAAGAGAATATAAAGAAAGCAGAGAACCCCAAACTGATTCACATTGCAACGCACGGATTCTTCCTGAGCGACATCGACATGGAAGATACAGAGAGTGAGCTTTCTCAGAACCCGCTTTTTCGTTCAGGAGTACTGCTTGCCGGAGCCGCAGTTGACCGTGAAGAATCGAAGCGGGACGAAGACGGGGTGTTAACGGCCTACGAGGCCATGAACCTGAACCTGGAAGGAACCGAACTGGTAGTTCTGTCGGCGTGTGAAACCGGTCTTGGAGAGGTTCGCAACGGTGAAGGCGTATACGGCCTGCAGCGCTCCTTCCTTGTCGCTGGTGCCAAGACAGTCTTGATGAGTCTGTGGCAGGTCGACGACGTGGCAACGCAGGAATTGATGAACACATTCTATGGCTTCTGGCTTGGGGGGAAAAACAAGCACGATGCCTTCCGAAGTGCCCAGTTGCAGCTCAAGGAAAAGTACCAAATCCCTTATTTTTGGGGTGCCTTTGTGCTAATAGGCAACTGACCCGGTGAAATTCAAAATAAGAACCCTGCCTGCCTGCCTTCTACTGACGAGTTGGCTGACCGTTGCTTTGGCACAGATTCCCTCTGTTCCGGATCCTTCACTCTCGGTGGATTCGATGGCCTATTACAACAACACGAAAAAGCCGGCGATCTCTGACCCTGCTGTGACGGAATATGCACCCACCATCCAGGCCGACGGCAAGACAATGCTGATGGAGATGGCCGCAAAGGGAAAGAAGTACGCTCTGTATGAAAGCCGGCTGGAAAACGGCGTATGGGGTAAGCCGGTGGCCATGGATCGTGTAAACAAGTTTGGTGACACGACAGACCTGGTGGGAGGGCCCAGCATGAGTTTTGATGGCAACACGATGTACTTCTTCCGCTCGGTAGGCATGCATGGCGATCATGAGATATTTTACTCAGAACGAACCCGCGACGGCTGGAGCGAACCAAAGAACATCGGCGAGCCCGTCAACACCGCTCCGGTGGCAGACAAGGACGGCAACTTTGCCGGGGGTTATGAGGCCTTTCCCTCAGTTAGCGCGGATGGTTCGACACTCTATTTTGTAAGGAAGAATGAGGAGGGGCCTCAGGATAAACTCCTTCGCAAGGACAGGGAAAACCTCTTTTGTCTATGTATTTATAAATCGACCAAGGACAGGGAAGGGAGATGGTCCAGGCCTGTCAGGCTGCCATGGCCAATCAACCAGGATTGTGAAAAGGCGCCTCGAATCATGGCTGATGGACGTACTTTGATCTTCTCTTCCAACAGGCCGGGCGGAAAAGGCGGGTATGACATGTACCAAACCAAACTCAACGAACTGGATGAGTGGAGCATGCCGATACCGCTTGATTTTGTAAACACCGACAAGGACGACCAGCTGCCGTGTATCTCTGCTGAAGGAGACCTCATGTATTACACTTACAATAATGCGGACATCTATTCCGTGGTTATTCCCCCGAAGTTGAGACAGTTCATGAACAACATTGTTCAAGGGTATGTTCGCGACGATGATTCCAGGGCCGGAATCGAAGCCACCATCGAGGTAACCGATGCGTTGACGTCCGAATCTGTGATGAGGCTGGAAAGCAACCCTGCGGATGGCCGCTACACGATCGTGTTGCCGGTTGGGAAAAGCTTCAATATTGAATTCAGGAAAGCAGGGTACTCTTCCTTCACGCACGCGCTTGATCTGCGAAAAGTACACAAGTACCAGGAAAAAGTAGTGGATGTGAATCTGTTTAAGACGGCCAAACTGACAATCAATATCAGTGATCACGAGATTTTCGAACCCATACCCGCCGAGGTTAAAGTCCGTGAAAAGGGTCAAAACACATTTGTGGCCGATATCCGCAACAATCCCCGCAATGGCCGGGCCCATATAGACGTGGCTGTTGGAAAGGATTACGAGATCATACTGAGCGCCGATCACTTCAAGAGCCAGATTCTGGAATTCAATATTTCAGGCCTGGTCATCTACCGGAATTTTGAGAAGTATGTTGAATTGGTGCCTGAGAAAACCGAAGTGATGATGAATGTTTCGGACCTTGTCAACAACATGAAAGTCAAGGCAAAGATCATATTGAAGAACAAAAACCGTGACGAGACTATTGAAGTAGGGGGTAATCAGATGGTGTCGTTGCGTGCCGGTGACCGATACGAGGTAGAGGTCACAAGTGATCAGGGCTACGCGTTCAACTCAACACTCTTAGACTTGACCAGCGGCAAGGCTGCAGCGCCGGTCGACATCCGGCTGCTGAAACTGGAACGAGACGCCAAGTTGACATTGCGCGATATCAATTTTGAATCGAACTCTGTCCAACTTTCTGATATTTCCTTTACTGAACTCCGGAGGGTGATTCAACTGATGAAGGAAAACCCCACCCTTCGGGTTGAAGTCGCTGCCCATACGGATAATGTGGGCTCCGAAACGTACAACCAGACGTTGTCTCAAAAGCGCGCGAAGAGTGTCGCTGATTTTCTCACAGAAAACAAGATTGATCCGTCCCGGTACGAGGCAAGGGGCTACGGCGAATCGCAGGCCAAAGTGGCAAACGATAATGAAGCCAACCGGGCAGTCAACCGAAGGGTAGAACTTAGAATCCTGGGAATCTGACGATGACCGAACGATTGCTTTTAATTGTGTTTTGTATTGCCGCGTTGCCAGCCGCCGGTCAGGTCAAGTATAAAGACCTGGTGGAGGCGTTCCCGGACATGAACAAGGACGAGTTGAAGAATGAACTGAAGGAGTACCTTCTTCTTGACCTTGACCATCCCAACGCGAATTTCAGGCTTGCGCTGATCTATGCCTCCAACTACCGCGTAAGCGACGTGCTTACGCACTACGAATATGCAATGGCAAATGCCGAACAGGCACGGCTTCGGTTCACGAAGGCCCACCAATTGGTTGACGAACGCGAGGTAGACCGGAACAACGGATTCTATGCACCGATGTTTAAGACGGTGGATGCCAAGGGAAGACCACACGTGCAGTATGCAGACGTGGCCTCGCGGATCAACAGCGGGCTGGATTCGGCAGCTCAGTTTCTCAAGCTTGTTCCGCCCATCTACACCAGCTTTACGCAAAGCGTGACTTACTACGACGCGGCGGTGAAACTCTTCGAAGAGATCAATAGTGAGTTTCTAACCCTGGATGACATTTATCTCTATTTCGATCCCGCCTTCGATAAAAAACTTGGTGTAATGAAGCAGCGTTACGATTCAGCCCGGCGCTGTTTTGACCGATATCTGGCACTGATCAAGGCTTACCCTATTCCCTATCACAAACAGGAGTACAACGTTAAACCCATTGTTACGTATCGTCTCGATGGACTTATTACGCGGATTAATTTCCTGACGAGCAAAGTGGAATTCTGGGATTATGGGAGCTGGGTGGATCATGTTAGAAAATCAGTAGCAGAGGAGATCCTTTCCCTTCGGGCCCGTACCAGCCAGCTTGAAGTGAGACTTACAGATAACCTGGCGCGGATCGGGGCATCCAACGGAGAAGGTGTGGCAATCATACCCCTCGACAAACAGGTGGTATTTAACCTGAATAATTATGACAGGCAGTCGTTGGTTCTGGCGTTGCTTGAATACAAGCACTTCAAGCAGGACTGGATCATCAAAGAGAAGATTTTTGTACCCGATACGATCAACGGTGATAGGAACGCCTTGCTCTACAGCGCCCTTATTTATTCAAATCGAAAGGCTGATTCGCTGATGCAATCTGTTCACACGCGTGCCACAAAGGATAAAATACGCAAGCATCATGATTTCGTCGCCCAACACTACGGCGGACCGGAAGGCTTGCACAAGTATGTCGAAACCGAAAAGGAGCACATTCGTGTTACGTTCGAACAATACACTGTGGGTCTGCGTTCAGCTTTGGTAAACATGGCAACGACCGTGACCGCAACTGCCGGCGGCAAGCCGGTTCGTTTCGCAAACCGCTGGAACGTGTCAACAGTGGTGCAGGTGCCGACGCCGGAACTTCAGGCCAAAGGAGATCCCATTACACTCCAAACAAGAAAGAGTCCTGATGGGAGCACGTACTTGGCCGGCACATACAAGCCTGACAAAAGAACCAACCTGACACAGACTTTTGTTGCACGCGTGCTCGCCGACGGGAAACCAGGCTGGATGCACCCATTCGCATACAAAGCGGATAGCCTTGCACCGGCGGTTGATGCGCACAATTTCCTCGGACCATTTGAACTTACCCAGGAAGGATGTGTCGTGGTTGTTCGATCCGTGCGCCCCGCGAATGCGGCTTCAAGGAATACAATGGTGTACCTCAATGAAAAGGGTGAAGGAAAATTTCACATCAGGTTGGCCGACCATGCTGTGCCCCGGCAGATCAATTTCAGCGAACGCAGCAACTCATTTGTCCTCTTGTTTAAGGGGAGCGAAGAGGCAGCCAATTTCACTACGTCTGAAAACCTGGTACTGGTAGGCATTAACGCGCTGGGAGATAAACTTTGGCGAAGGCAGCTGACGCTTACTGGCGGAGTTATTGGTTTTGTAAACCTGATCGATGGGCACATGCTGGCGGGTAACTACACGCTGCTTCGCGACATGTCGGGAAAGGAACACGTTGCCAAAGCAGGCGAATCGAACCCTTTTATTATAAAATTCAGCGACCGCGGGGACATTGAGCGCGTGATGCCCATCACCACTGCAAGGCCGGTCTTCATGACGAACCTCGTGAAGGTTTCCGATCGCTCCATAAACCTGATTGGAATAGAGGGTACAAAGGAAAGTGCTGCCGGGAAATCCATAGGCCAGGGTGCCGCCGTTACCCATGTCATGAGCAACCGGCTGTGTGAAGTGGTTTGCACAAACGTTGTCCGATAGTCTCGTTCAAACGATTGCAGGCTTCCTTGCCTCAAAGTCTATTCCCGAATTATTCCGGGTTTTGTTAGTTTCGCACGGCCAATTCCGGTCAGCATGATGGACCTCAACGGACTATTCCCCTACAAGTTTGACAAGAAATACAGCCGGCCAGTGGCGTACTTCTCCATGGAGTTCGCGGTGGACCAGGCGCTGAAGATCTACAGCGGCGGTCTCGGATTCCTTGCCGGGTCACACCTGCGGGGCGCCTATGAACTGAAGCAGAACTTTATCGGCATAGGCATCCTGTGGAAATACGGCTACTACGACCAGGGACGCAATATGGACGGCACCATGAAGCCGTCGTATGTTGAAAAGAACTACAGCTTTTTGGATGACACCGGCATTGTGTTTCCAATCAGGATAAACAACCACGAGGTGAAGGTGAAAGCCATGCTGTTGAAACCCGATGTTTTCAATACGGCCCCTCTTTTCCTGCTTACCACCAATCTTCCGGAAAACGATCACCTTGCTCAAACCATTACCCACCGGCTCTACGATTCACATGAAAGTGCGCGGATTGCCCAATCAACCTTATTAGGCTATGGCGGCGCCAAGTTGCTCGATATCCTGAAACGCGAAACAGAAGTCTACCACCTCAATGAGGGCCACGCACTTCCGCTATGCTTCTACTTATGGGAAAAACACAAAAGCATTGATGAAGTGCGAAAGCGCGTTGCCTTCACTACGCACACGCCTGAATTGGCTGGCAATGAAGAACACGATGCAGGCCGCCTGGAAGTAATGAGTTTCTTTGGAAGTATCCCAAGATCGGATTACCAGGCACTGATCGAACCTGGCAGCGCCAAACTGAATTACACTCTTGCCGCCTTGCGTATGGCAAAGATCGCAAATGGAGTTTCGCGGCTGCACGGAAAAGTAGCAAACGAGATGTGGTCCAGCTATTCGCGGATATGTGAAATAATGTCAATCACCAACGCGCAAAACTATACCTACTGGAAGGATCATGAAATGGACTCTGCTTTTGAAGAGAATGACCCAAAGCGAGGCCTCGAGCGAAAGCGGGAGATGAAGCGGGCATTGTTCAAAGTCCTGGCAGATCAAAGCGGCAAGATTTTTCGCGATGATGTATTAACTGTCGTTTGGGCACGACGTTTCGCCGGGTACAAGCGAGCCAATCTCCTGCTCAACGACTTCAACCGCTTCGTCCGCCTGGTGAGTAATGAAAAATTCCCCGTGCAGGTCATTTGGGCGGGGAAGCCATATCCGGAGGACACGGGCTCCATCGAAGTATTTAACGATATCCACTCGAAGGTCAGGTCAATGCCGAATTGCGCTATTCTCACAGGGTATGAGCTTGGGCTGTCGGCGTTGCTGAAAGGTGGCTCGGATGTCTGGCTCAACAATCCCAAAATTTACAGGGAGGCATCTGGCACTTCGGGCATGACCGCCGCCATGAAAGGCAGCGTTAACCTTTCCATTCCGGATGGTTGGGTGCCCGAGTTTGCCAGGCATGGAGAGAACTGCTACTGTGTGGAGGCTGCTGACCCGGCGATGAGCGATTTGGAAAAGAACAAACTTGAAGCTTCCCGCATTTATGACGTGCTTGAAAAGGAATTGATTCCCACTTATTACAACACACCTGAAAAGTGGTTCAGAATCATGTGTGCCGCGTGGGCTGATGTGCGCCATGCCTTCGATGCCAATCGAATGGCCCGCGAGTATTACGAAGTGATTTACAAATAGCTGATCTTTGGGCATTGTCTGAACGTCACGTGCCCGGCCTCCGTCTTTCTGAGATCTGGATCTATCCCGTCAAGTCACTGGGCGGGGTTCGTGTGGAGAAAGCCCGGGTGCTTGAGAAAGGGCTGCAGCATGACCGCCGCTGGATGTTGATCGACGAGAATGGAAAATTCCTTTCGCAACGTTCGCATCCCATGATGTCATTGTTTAAGATTCGCAATAATGAAACAGGCTTTGAGATATCTTTCCAGGGCGAAGTTCTTGAGCTGAAGACCGAGCCGGCCGCGGGAGCTGAAAGGACCGCCGTGATCTGGGATGATACGGTCTCTGTTGTTGAAGCTGCTACTGGATACCACCGCTGGTTCAGCGACCGGCTTCATTTTGATTGCCGGCTGGTCTCTTTTCCAGAATCGAATCCGAGGTTGATTGATCCTGACTATCGTCTTGCGGGTGAATCGGTAAGCCTGGCAGACGGCTACCCGATGTTGATTATTGGCCAGGCTTCTCTCGATGACCTTAATGGACGGTTGAATGAGCCAGTACCAATGAACCGGTTCAGACCCAACTTTGTCTTTACGGGGGGAACTCCTTATGAAGAGGAAAAGTGGCATGAATTCAAGATTGGCCAGAATGCTTTCGTTGGCGTGAAACCCTGTGCACGTTGCCAGGTTACAACGGTTGACCAGCAAACAGCAATGGTAGGAAAGGAACCACTTCTCGCCTTGTCAAAGTACAGGAGATGGAACGGGAATATTTACTTTGGTCTGAATGTGATTCCGGTTGACTTAAATGAGGTGCATGAAAGCGATGAGATCCGGCTGGGTTAGTGCATTGTGTAGTCTCGTGGTGTTGACACTAGGCATGTGTGTTGACAAAGATCCTTCGTTGCCCTTCCTTGGTCCTCGCGAAGTGTCAGGTGGTGATACCCTTTACCACACCATCGCACCCTTCAGTTTCGTTGACCAGGACAGCCTGGTGGTCACAAACGCAGATTTTGACGGGCGTATTTATGTGGCGGATTTTTTCTTCACTTCCTGCCGTACCATCTGCCCGGTCATGAAAACGCAAATGCTTCGTGTCTATGAAGCCACGAAAGGCATGACGGATTTTCTCATACTATCCCATTCGATAGATCCTGAATGGGATACCGTCGCCCTGCTGCATGAATTTGCCGAGCGGTTGGGCGTGGAAAGCAAACGGTGGCACTTTGTTACCGGCGAAAAAGATTCAATCTACAAGATTGCTCAAACGAGCTACTTCGCGACGGCGATGGAAGATAAGACCGAGCCGGATGGCTTTATCCACAGCGGTGCATTTCTTCTCGTTGACAGGGGAGGGAGAATACGGGGCAAGTACGACGGAACCAGGAAGGAGGATGTCGATCGGCTGATCGATGATATCAAGCGACTGCGTCGTGAATAGGATCATGAGTGGGCATGCGTGGATTCTGTATTTCGCTCTGGGATGCGTTGGGTGTTCGGTTCCAGATCCGAAGCTCAAGCAGTACCTCGTGGAGGGTGAACGGTTGTACCTGCAGCACTGCAGCAACTGCCACCAACCGGATGGCGGAGGCTTACGACGTGTGTATCCGCCAATTGCTGGTTCCGATTATCTCGATGCAAACTTCAAGCGCGTTATTTGCGGGATGAAGTACGGAATGGAGGGGGAGATCAAGGTGAACGGGGTAATGTATAACCAGGCGATGCCAGGTGTGATCTCTCTCACAGAACTGGAACTTGCCGAGCTTGCCACCTACATCTGTGATAAATGGGCCAAACCACGCGGTGTAATCGAAGTGAAAGATATTCGTCCGTTTCTCGATTCCTGCGCACGGCCCCGGCCCCGGCGGTGACGCAGATCCTGTTTTTTTCGGTTGCTATTTTTGCGTTTATTGCATTTAGCAAACACCCTATGTTGCTGACATGAAGGGACCTAACCTTCGGCGTGTCATCGCCACCATAGTCATTGTCTTTGTCATTTATGGGACGTTGCTGACTATTCTCCTCCGTCTTGAGCGCGGACATCCCGACAGCAAGATCAACACTGTCCAGGATGCGCTATGGTACCTGACAGAGACCCTCACGACAGTGGGATATGGAGATGCGCTCCCCATGACTTACTGGGGCCGCATGATCGGATTTGTGTTCCTCTTTTCCAGCTTTGGTGTATATGGATTCATTATCGGTAACATCGCAAACTTTATGACGACACTAAAAGAACAGAAGGAACTTGGCATGGGAGGTACCAAGTTCGAAGGCCACGTGGTGATTATCGGATGGAATGACTTTGGCCAGTCGGTGGTGAATACCCTGGTGGCCGCCGGCCGACAGGTAGCCGTCGTGACCAAGGACCGGTCCAGTATCTCTCTGATCCATGAGTACTACCCGGATGGTGAAGTTTTTACCCTCTACTCAGACTACAACAACTTTGAATTGCTTGAAAAGGTCAACCTGAATACAGCAAGTATTGTCTTCATCAATCTCAACGACGATACGGAGAAGCTGGTGTACATCATCAATATCAGGAAGTATTATCCGAACCTCAACTATGTGGTGACTATCGACAATGGTAATCTCAAGGGCACATTCAGCAACGCCGGATGTACCTACACCATTTCGAAGAACGAGATTTCCTCCAAACTTCTGGCCAGCTACATTTATGAACCGGATGTAGCCATAATGAGCGAGGAACTCATCGCCTATGCCCACGAAGGGCATGAGTACGACATGAAGGAATTCCTGATCAAAGACGACAACCCTCTTGTCGGGACCAGATACGAACAAGCGTTCTTCGACCTTAAAAAGCAATCCAATGTAATACTCTTTGGAATTGCCCGGCTGGAAAACGGAAAAAGAAAGCTCTACAAGAACCCTGAAGCTGGCATGGATATCAAAGAAGGCGACTACCTGATCATGTTGATGGACCAGGACGGCCTGACCCGCCTGCGGAAGATCTTTAGAATGGAGGAAGGTGTCTGATCAGGATGCTGAAAAGAGGCAAAAGACCCTGCTTGCTATTTACTGGCTACTTAATTTTGTAACCCTGATTTCTATCCAGGAAGATTCGGCAGGAAGAACGCAGAATTCTTGACGCTTCTGGAAAGAAGCCTTTATTGCGTAGTCACGTTCGTAAACGTGAACTCAACGTCATTCTTAAGATCCACCCGGATAACCGCCTCGCGGGTGATTGCTCCGGAGAGTATTTGCTTTGACAACTCATTGAGGATTTCCCGCTGTAGCACACGTTTCAGCGGCCGCGCACCAAATTGTGGATCGAAACCGAGCATTGCGATGCGGTCCTGTGCTGCCCTGGTCACTTCGAGCTGAATGCCGCTTTCTTCCAGCCGTTTGCGGATCAGGCTTACCTGGATGGCAACGATCTTACTGACGTCTTTTTTGCTGAGTGGACGAAACATGACGATTTCGTCAATGCGGTTGATGAATTCGGGCCTTACGGTTTTTTTCAGAAGCTCCAGCACTTCCCGCTTCGTTTCCTCCATCACCTCGAAGTAGTTATCGTCACGGATTGTCTCAAAACGTTCCTGAATGAGTGACGAACCGATGTTGGTGGTCATGATCACGATCGTGTTCTTAAAATTGGCAACCCGGCCCTTGTTATCCGTCAGGCGGCCGTCGTCGAGTAGCTGCAGCAGAATGTTGAACACATCGGGATGTGCCTTCTCGATCTCGTCGAGGAGAATGACAGAATATGGCTTACGTCGGACCGACTCCGTGAGCTGACCGCCCTCATCGTAGCCGACATAGCCGGGAGGCGCACCGATCAGCCTGCTTACACTGTGCCGTTCCTGGTACTCGCTCATGTCGATACGGACCATGGCGTTTTCGTCATTGAAAAGGTATTCTGCCAGTGCTTTTGACAATTCCGTTTTGCCCACGCCAGTCGTACCCATGAAGATGAACGAGCCGATCGGGCGCTTTGGATCCTGAAGGCCGGCCCGGCTTCTTCGTACGGCGTCTGCCAGGAGGCGAATGGCTTCTTCCTGCCCGGCTACGCGTTTGGACAATTCCTTTTCCAGCACCAGGAGCTTTTCGCGGTCACTTTGCAACATCCGTGATACAGGAATGCCTGTCCACTTGGCAACCACTTCCGCGATATCGTCGTTGTCCACCTCTTCCTTCAACAGTGCGCCGTCTGGTTGTGCCTTCATCTTTGCCTGCAGCGCGGTCAGGCGCTTTTCGGCCTCCGCAATCTTGCCGTAGCGAATCTCTGCTACGCGGCCATATTCGCCGGCTTTTTCTGCCTGGTCAGCTTCGAACTTGAGTTTGTCGATGGCCTCCTTCTCCTTCTGGATGCCGTGGACAATCTCTTTTTCACCTTCCCATTTTGCCTTCAACGTGTTGCGCATTTCAGACAACTCTGCGATCTCCCTGGTCAACCCTGATTCCTTTTCCTTGTCCTTCTCACGTCGAATGGCTTCCCGCGCAATCTCCAGCTGCATGATGCGCCGGTTCAATTCGTCGAGCTCCTCCGGCAGACTGTCCATTTCGATGCGCAGCTTTGATGCCGCTTCGTCCATCAGATCAATGGCCTTGTCTGGCAGAAAGCGATCTGTAATGTACCGGTGCGATAACTCAACAGCCGCAATGACCGCGTCGTCTTTGATGCGCACGCCATGGTGAAGTTCGTACTTGTCCTTGATCCCCCGCAGGATTGAAATGCTGTCCTCGACCGAAGGCTCGTCAACCATGACAGCCTGAAAACGGCGCTCGAGCGCTTTGTCTTTTTCTACGTACTTCTGGTATTCTTTTAGAGTGGTTGCGCCGATAGCATGAAGTTCACCGCGCGCCAACGCGGGCTTTAACAAATTGGCGGCGTCCATTGAACCTTCGCCGCCGCCTGCTCCAATAAGTGTGTGGATCTCATCGATAAATAGAATGATCTGACCGTTTGAGTCGGTTACTTCCTTGATCACTGACTTCAACCGTTCTTCAAACTCGCCCTTGTACTTGGCGCCAGCCACGAGCAGTCCCATATCGAGTGAGATAAGCGTTTTGTCGCGAAGGGTCTCAGGCACGTCGCCATTCACAATGCGCTGGGCCATGCCTTCTACGATGGCTGTCTTACCCACACCTGGTTCACCGAGCATGATAGGGTTGTTCTTGGTTCGGCGGGCAAGTATCTGCAGCACGCGACGGATCTCATCGTCACGACCGATCACCGGATCGATCTTGCCCTCCCTGGCCAACTGGTTCAGGTTCTTAGAATAGCGCTCCAGAGATTTGTATTTTCCTTCCGCATTCTGATCGGTTACACGGGTGTCGCCCCGTAGATCCTTGATCGCCTTTATCAAAGCAGGACGTGCGAGACCCGCTCCCTTCAACAGTGATGCGGTCTTGTCTTTCGACGCCAGAAGGGCAAGGAGAAGGTGCTCCACGGAGATAAATTCATCTTTGAATTCGCGCAGTTCTTTCTCTGCGCCCTGAAGCACCTGGTTGGTTGCCGCAGACAGATAAGGCTGTGCCCCGGAACTACGCGGGTATGATGCCAGCAATTCGCTCAACCCGGTGTCAAGCAGGTTGCGGCCCACGCCCATCTTTGCCAACAGGTACCCGACGACATTCTCATCGGTATCCAGCATGGCCTTGAGCAGATGCGCAGGCTCAATAGCGTGTTGCTCTGCTTTTTGCGACAGTTCTGCCGCCTTTTGCAGCGCCTCTTGCGACTTTATTGTAAACTTCTCGATGTTCATGTCCTAGGTCCCGGCTTGCTGCATCAAATCATTCGCCAGGCTCAAATCAGGAAATTATGTCCTGATTGTTTTCAGAATTTCTTCATCTTCAAGCCAAAATGACCGGAATACCTTGCGCGAAGGATGTTTTTGATTCTGTAGCAAATAGGCTGTAGCTTTTAGAAAATATGTCCAAAGCGAGGTCCACAGCCGGTTTTCCCAAGTCGGTACTCATCGAGGTGGCCTGGGAAGTTTGCAACCAGGTGGGGGGAATCTACACCGTGATCCGGTCGAAGGCTCCAGCAATGGCCGAGTACGTGAACGGACCGTTCTGCATGATCGGTCCTTATATGAGCAAGAACATCCAGCCCGAACTCGAGTCGCTCGACGATGTGCAGGATGTTTTCGGGCAGGCTGCCGCCAACCTGAGGAAGCGCGGATATGACGTGCACTACGCTGAATGGCTGATTACAGGCAAGCCACGGGTCGTTTTGCTCAATCCCAACGTTATTGAAGCCAAGGCGCTCAACGTAATCAAATACTTATTGTGGAAGAACCACAGTGTGAGTACTCCAGACAACCACCCGTTGATCAACCAGGTAGTTGCTTTCGGATACCTGACCAAGCTTTTCCTCGATGAACTTCTTAAGCTATCGGGAAAGACTACTCTCATCATCGCCCACTTTCACGAATGGATGGCCGGGCTTCCCATCCTGGACATACGCCGCGAGAAAATGGCGATCAAGACAGTCTTCACCACCCATGCAACACAGCTCGGTCGTCATCTGGCCATTAATTCGCCATTGTTTTATGCGCACCTTCCATTTTTCGACCGCGAACAGGAAGCCAAGAAGTTCGGCATCGTCACTGAGGAAGTGATCGAGTACCGGTGTGCTCAACACTGCAACGTTTTCACCACGGTGAGCGACGTCACGGCCCGGGAATGCAAGCACCTGCTAAAGCGCAAGCCAGACGTGATCGTTCCCAACGGGTTGAACGTTGAGCGGTTCGAGGCCCTTCACGAGTTCCAGAACCTGCACGCCCAGTACAAGCGTGAGATTCACGAATTTGTGATGGGACATTTTTTCCACTCGTATACATTCGACCTCGACAAGACGATCTACCTCTTTACCTCAGGACGATACGAGTACCGCAACAAGGGCTTTGACCTCACCCTCGAAGCACTGTGGCGGTTAAATGAAAAGCTGAAGAACGAGCAGGCAGACTTGACGGTGGTAATGTTTTTTGTGACGAAGCGGGAATTCTACAGCATCAAACCGGAAGTGTTGCATGCGCGCGCAATGCTCGAGGAGATCAGGGCGACGGCTTCGACGATCGAACGTGAAGTGGGGAAGGGGCTGTTCAATGCTTCAGTGACACGTCAGGACAACAGGGTGCCGAACCTTAACGACTTCGTAAGCGAGTATTGGAAGCTGCGCTATCGCAGGACTGTGCAAAGTTGGAAGGGAAGCCGCCTTCCCATGGTAATCACACACAAGCTTGTTAATGAAGAAAGCGATGAAATACTCCATTACCTCGTACGACACAATCTTTTGAACCGGCAGGATGATAAAGTGAAGATTGTGTACCACCCTGATTTTATCACGTCAACGAGCCCGCTCTTTGGGATGGACTACGGCCAATTCGTACGCGGCTGCCACCTCGGTGTGTTTCCGAGCTACTATGAACCCTGGGGCTACACGCCACTGGAGTGCATGGCCAGCGGCGTTCCTTCGGTCACCAGCGATCTGTCAGGGTTCGGCGATTACCTCACACGCAATTTCCCGGACTACGAGAAGAACGGAATGTATGTGATCGAGCGCGGCCGCCGGACCTTCGACTGGAGCGCCAGGCAATTGTCGGGGACCCTTTATCGATTCCTGACGCAGACCCGCCGCGAACGCATCATGCAGCGCAACAACGTGGAGAGTTATGCTTCCTCCTTTGACTGGAAGAACCTCATCCGTTATTATCAGCAAGCATACGAACATGCGTTGAAGCCACCGGCGTGATTTTTTTTCTGCCTTGTCCTGTCTTTTGCTTTTCTTACCTTAAATTTCTCAGTCAACCATTCGCGGCATGATCGTTCATAACCTGGGCGTAACAAACTCCATTGTCAACACCTATCTCGCCGAACTGCGCGATCCGGCCAACCAGTCGAACAGGTTCCTTTTTCGTCGCAACCTGACACGCCTGGGCCAGATCATGGCCTATGAGATTTCCAAAGAACTGACCTACAAGCAACAAAAAGTGACCACACCGCTTGGCGTGAAGACCATGGACATTCCTTTGCTGGACTTGGTCTTACTCACAGTTTTGCGGGCTGGAGTTCCTTTCCTTGAAGGCTTCCAGCAAGTCTTCGACCAGGCCGACACCGGATTTATCGGCGCCTTCCGCGTGGAGGGGTCTTCTGAACTGAAGATACAGGCCGGGTACATTGCGGTTCCGCCGCTGGAAGGCAGGACCGTCATTCTCCTGGACACGATGCTAGCAACTGGAAAGTCGGTGATGGAGGTTCTGCGACTGCTGGAAGGTCATGGCCGACCAAGCCAACTCCATCTGGCATCTGTCATTTCAGCACCGGAGGGGATCCGGGCCTTGCAACAATATGTAAAGGTACCGGCATCGATCTGGACTTTTGCGGTCGACGAGCGGCTGAACATGGAGTATTACATCGTACCCGGCCTGGGCGACGCCGGGGACTTGAGCTATGGGGAGAAGTGATATGGCTGAAGAACTGGTCAAGGCAGCATCCGTCTTTTTGCTGAGCATGGTTAAGTTCATCCTGGGCCCTATGACAGGATTTGCCCTGGGGCTTCACTTCATCACCACCACGTTAGCCACCATTGGCGGCATGATGATGTCGGTGGTGATGTTCACTTACTTTGGCGAGTGGCTGCGCACTCTCGTGTTAAAGCAGTTTTACCGTAACGCAAGGAAGTTCACACCCCGCACGCGACAGTTCGCGACCTGGCGCAAGTACGGTCTTACGGGGATCGCTATCCTTACCCCGCTGGTGCTCACGCCGATCGGCGGCACGCTTTTGGCGGTGAGCGCCATAAAGTCAAAAGGCCGAATCCTGTTTGCCATGCTGGTGAGCGCGACGAGCTGGTCCCTGATCTTTACAGGAGTGATCTATTTCCTGGGCAGCGACTACTTTCCGGCGTTCATGAAATGGATTTTTGAGAATGCGCCTCCCAATATTTAGCCAGCATGATTTCCTATCACCGATCACCGATTACAGGTTAGGTATTCTTTCCCTCATCCGGCAACATCTCAATATCCCGGATAAGGACCTTTTTGGCTATCTGCTGTGCGGTAGGTGTGGCCGCTAGTCCGCCAAGAGCGGTTTCCTTGTAGCGGGTCTCCATGCTGGCGCCAATTTCACCCATTGCTTCGATCACTTCGTCCACGGGGATCACGCTGCTCACATCCGCCAGGCCAATTTGTGCTGAACTGTTGGCGATGGCAGCCGCACTTGCGTTGCGCACGATACATGGAACCTCAACAAGTCCCGCCACCGGGTCGCACACCAGCCCAAGCATGCACTGTACGGTGATTGCCACGGCATTGAAAGTCTGCTCAGTGGTGCCACCCAGGCAGTACACGATCGCCGCTGAACCCATCGCAGCAGCGGTTCCTGTCTCCGCCTGGCATCCGCCTACCGCACCTGCAATCGACGCCTTCTGCTCCATGATCAACGCAACACCCGCGGCAAGCAACATTGCTTCCAGTATCTTTCTGTCAGGGACATTGTGTATCTCCTGCAGGGTGTAAAGCACGCCCGGCATGATGCCGCTAGCCCCCGCTGTGGGGGCCGCAACGATTCGACCCATACAAGAGTTGACTTCCTTGGCCGCGAGCGCGCGGGAGATCAAGTTCTGAAACTCCTTGGACAATACAGCCCTGGGGTAGCGGTAGACTTTCTTTGCGCCGTTATTGACCATGCCCGACCGCGAGGTCATGTCTTCTTCCAACCCCGTTTTCACGGCCTCTTTCATCACGGACCAGGCAGTTTGCAATCCATCCCAGATTGTCTCCTCACTGCGGCCCTTCTGCTCCATCTCATACTCAAGCACGACATCCACCAGCGACATCTTGTTGTCGTTACTGTACTTTTTCCACGCGCTGAATGAATCGAAGAGAAATGCCATATGATAAAATTAACCGTTTGTAAAGGGGATTACAATTTCGACCTCTGGAAAGTTCTATCTTCGCGAAAATCATTTTACACATGACCCGATGTCTTTTTGCACTCCTTTTTTGCTTTGCTGCGACGATGGCACTTGCGCAATCGAGCGACGAACTCACAATACGGAAGATATATGACAAGTCCCTGGCCGAAGGGCAGTCGTACCAGATGCTTGACTACCTCTGCCACAAGATCGGTGCCCGGCTCAGCGGATCACCAGGGGCCGCGGCAGCAGTGGAATGGAGCCGTCATGTGATGGAAGATAGCGGGTTCGATTCCGTTTGGCTCCAGCCTGTGATGGTGCCGCACTGGGTGCGTGGACAGAAAGAGATCGGCCGCATCATCAACTCGAAGAAGATGGGAACAGTTGAATTGTCGGTTTGCGCGTTGGGCGGCTCGGTGGGAACCGGCCTGGAAGGTGTCGCGGCGAATGTCGTAGAGGTGAAAAACTTTGATGAGCTGAAATCGCTCGGAACACAGAAAGTGAAGGGCAAGATCGTATTCTTTAATCGTCCCATGGATCCCACGCAAATCCAGACATTCTCTGCCTATGGGGGAGCAGTCAACCAGCGGGGCAGCGGTGCATCTGAAGCAGCCAAATACGGAGCTGTTGGAGTGATCGTAAGGTCGATGGGTGTGAACCAGGAAGACTACCCGCATACCGGCGGTCTGCGATATGAAACAGGCGTTCCTATGATTCCCGCCATGGCAGTCAGCACAAAACACGCGGATCTGCTAAGCCGTCTGGTCAAGGACGATGCCGGCCTGTCCTTCTACATGGAGATGCATTGTCAAACACTGGACGAGGCCCCTTCCTTCAACGTAGTTGGCCAAATCCGCGGATCGGAGTTCCCCGATGAGATCATCGCAGTAGGCGGTCATTTGGATTCATGGGACCTTGGACAAGGAGCCCACGACGACGGGGCCGGCTGTGTGCAGTCGATAGAAGTTCTAAGGATTTTCAAAGTCATGGGCTACAAACCCAAGCGCACCATACGCGCCGTGATGTTCATGAATGAGGAGAACGGGCTTCGCGGCGGACGCAAATACGCAGAACTAGCCAGACAGAACAAGGAGAAACACCTGGCAGCCATCGAATCGGACAGGGGCGGGTTTACACCACGCGGTTTCAACTTCACGCCGGATTCCGCGCACAGGGAAAAAATCATTTCTACGATCCAGGGATGGAAACGGCTGCTTGAGCCCTATGGACTCACAGAATTCAGTACACCCGGTGGTGGCGCTGACATCGGCCCGTTGGCAAGGGACAGGGTGACCGTCATCGGATTTATCCCCGACTCGCAGCGCTATTTCAACTACCACCACACGCCCGTCGACACGTTTGACAAAGTGGACAAACGGGAACTGGAACTCGGTGCGGCGTCGATGGCTGCGTTGGTCTATCTAATTGATCAACATGGGTTGAAATAGTTGAGAATAGACAGGTGACACTTGACAATGCTTTCAGTTCATTTGCCTGAAAACAAGCTTTGCCTACTGCCTATAGTCAATTGGCAACTTCCCCCTTGTGGGCCGGGACTGTGAGCATGTAGGTGCTCGTGTTCCATTCTCTGTCAAAAGGGTCCCCGAGAAGCCGAGGGACACTATGCGCAGTCAAGCCGAAGCGTACTCCTCTATCGGCAAACAGCTACATACCAAGTTCCTATCTCCATACGCATTATCTATCCGACTCACGGCGGGCCAGAACTTGGCTTCGCGCACGAAAGGGAGAGGATATGCAGCTTTTTCGCGGCTATAGGGAAGTGACCACTCGTTTGCTGTGACCACGGCGGCGGTGTGTGGCGCATTTTTGAGAACGTTCTGTTCTTTGTCGGCCTTTCCTTCTTCCACTTCGCGGATTTCATTGCGGATCGAGATCAATGTATCGCAGAAGCGATCCAACTCTTCCTTGGTTTCACTTTCTGTCGGCTCGATCATCAGTGTGCCAGCGACGGGGAATGAGACTGTAGGCGCGTGGAAGCCATAGTCCATCAATCGTTTGGCGATATCTTCTACTTCGATTCCCGCCTTCTTGAACTCCCTGCAGTCTACAATCATCTCGTGGGCGCACCGACCGTGGGTGCCGGTGTAAAGGATGGGGTAGTGTTCTTTCAACCTGTCCTTGACATAGTTGGCGTTAAGAATAGCAAGCCGGGTGGCATTGGTCAGGCCTTCGCCGCCCATCATGGCGATATAGGCATAGGAAATAGCCAGGATGCTGGCGCTTCCCCAGGGGGCAGCTGATACTGCCGTGATGGCTTTGTCGCCACCGGTCTTTACAACCGGGTGTCCGGGAAGGAAGGGTATCAGTTTGTCATTGACGCAGATCGGCCCCATGCCTGGTCCGCCGCCGCCATGAGGGATGCAGAATGTCTTGTGAAGGTTCAGGTGGCAAACATCGGCGCCGATGTTGGCTGGCGAGGTTAATCCAACCTGGGCATTCATGTTTGCACCATCCATATATACAAGGCCGCCATTGGCATGAATGGTTTCGCAGATTTCCACGATTGCCTCCTCAAACACACCGTGCGTCGAGGGATAGGTTACCATCAGGCATGCAAGTTTCTCATTGTGCTGTTCTGCCTTTGCTTTCAAATCGGCCACGTCGATCTTGCCTTCCGAGTCTGATTTCACAACGACGACCTCCATGCCGGCCATGACGGCGCTTGCAGGGTTCGTTCCGTGTGCCGATGCCGGGATTAACGCGATGCTGCGATTTGCTTCTTTGCGGCTGCCATGATAGGCGCGAATGACCATAAGCCCGGCGTATTCACCTTGCGCCCCGCTGTTCGGCTGGAGGGAAACCCCGGTAAAGCCGGTAATCTCTCTCAGCCAATCCTCGAGGTGTGTGATCAATTCATGATAACCTTTCGACTGGTTAGCCGGTGCAAATGGGTGCATATGTCCGAGCTCGGGCCAGGTTACTGGGATCATCTCAGACGTTGCGTTGAGCTTCATCGTGCACGAGCCGAGCGAGATCATGCTGTGCACCATGGAAAGATCCTTGTTTTCAAGTTTCTTGATATACCGCAGCATCTCGTGTTCGCTATGATGACAGTTGAACACAGGGTGCTGGAGAAATGGCGATGTTCGGATGAGCGAATCCGGCCAGTTGAGCGCATCGGGTTCGATACCCTTGCCAGGAAAAGTCTTGCGCATGGCCGCGGCAAGGATGTGAATGATGTTTTGAACGTCTTCCCGTGTGCAGGTCTCATCCAGCGAAATGCCGATGCGGTTGTTGCCCAGGTAACGGAAGTTGACCTCACGCTCCATCGCCTCGCGCTGCACGGCATTTGTGTCGGGAACTTTCACATGCAAAGTGTCGAAATAGCATTGATTCAGCTGTTCTAATCCAAGGTCACGTATTGCGTTGTCCAGCATGCGCGTCAGGCTGTGAATTCTCCCCGCGATCTTTTTCAGCCCTTTCGGGCCGTGGTAGCAGGCGTACATGCCCGCCATAACGGAAAGCAATACTTGTGCAGTGCAAATGTTGGACGTGGCCTTTTCGCGCCGGATGTGCTGTTCCCGCGTTTGAAGGGCCATCCGGTAACCCGGTTTCCCCTGTGCGTCAATCGATGCGCCAATGATACGGCCGGGCATCAGGCGTTTGAACTCATCATGCGTGGAAAAGAACGCCGCGTGCGGTCCGCCAAAACCCATCGGGACGCCGAAGCGCTGGGAAGATCCGACGGCAATATCCGCCCCCATTTCACCGGGAGATTTCATCAGGACAAGACTCATCAGGTCGGTGCCCATTGCGACGAATAAACCTTTTTCATGCGCAGCCGCAATGAGCGAGGTGTAATCCAGGATTTCGCCAAGCCCCCCGGGATTCTGAATGTAAATTGCAAAGAGCGATGGATCGGTCACATCGACCTGGTCCACTTTCCCGACCACAAGTTCAACACCGATCGGCGCGCTTCTGGTTTTCAGAAGATCGATGGTCTGTGGAAATACAGTCTCGTCAACAAAAAACCTGTTCGCATCTTTCCTGGCTCCCTTGCGCGATGCGTGCAGGAGGTGCATGGCCTCGGCGGCGGCTGTTGCTTCATCGAGCAGCGAGGCATTGGCGATTTCCATACCTGTGAGGTCCATAACCATGGTCTGGAAATTGATAAGCGCTTCGAGCCGTCCTTGTGCAATCTCTGCCTGGTACGGTGTGTAGGCCGTGTACCATCCGGGGTTCTCCAGTATGTTTCGCAGGATCACTCCGGGGGTTATAGTATCATAATAGCCGGTGCCAATGTAAGATTTGAAAACACGGTTTTTTGAAACCACTTTCTTGAATTGCTTCAGAAAAGCTGCCTCAGGAAGAGCGGGGGAGAGATTCAGCGGTTTTTTCAATCGTATTCTGCCGGGGACAGTTTCGCCAATCAACTGATCGAGTGACGAAGCCCCGATAACCCTTAGCATTTCAGCTATTTGTTCCTTGTCAGGCCCGTTGTGACGGGACTCGAACTTTTCGGCGTAGTGCGGATTGATTTTCATTTGCTATAGCTTGGCATGTCGACCATGAAACAATAAGAGCCTGAAAAAAATCCGGCCCTGGCTGCTTTCTATTTCTCGAATCGCTCGAATTGAGAGAAGAAGAAATCTCCCTCTATCCCGGCATTGTCATCTGAGTCTGACCCGTGGATGGCATTGGCGTCGATCGATTTGGCAAAGAGTGCGCGGATCGTACCCGGGGCAGCCTTTGCCGGGTCGGTAGAACCGATCAGTTTTCGGAAGTCTTCTACGGCGTTATTCTTCTCCAGGATCATGGGCACGATAGGACCCGACGACATGTAGGCAACAAGGTCTTTGTAAAACGGGCGCTCCTTGTGTATGGCGTAGAACTTGCCGGCCTGCTCAGCCGTCAACCAGACTTTCTTCATAGCCACAATGCGGAAGCCGGCTTCTTCGATCATTTTGGTAATTGCGCCTGTTTTCCCAGCGCTGGTTGCGTCGGGCTTGATCATGGTAAAAGTTCTGTTGGTAGCCATTGGAAAAGCTTGGTTTGATGAACGATTTGAGGGCGAAATCATGTCCGCCGGCCAAGGCCCGCTTCATGAATTTTCGGGCGCAAAACTATCAAAAAGAAGGGGAATCAGGAGGGTCATATGGCCGTTTTTGAGTCCCAGGCATCCGTTTCAGGGCATATCCTTAATTCCTCATTATTTTTGCGCCCTTGCATGAAGAACATTCAAGCATTCAAGGACCTTATTGACGCACCCCGCGACATTGTGGTGGTAACGCACTTCAAGCCCGATGCCGATGCCCTCGGTTCATCGCTTGGCTTGGCGGGATTCCTGAAGAAGAAGAAACACCGCGTTACAGTCATAACGCCCAGCGATTACCCCTCTTTCCTTGGCTGGATGCCTGGGAACGACAAGGTGGTGGCACTCTCACGCGAGGACACCAGGGCCTTCGAAACTGCCCGGGAGGCGATGACGAAGGCCGACATGATCTTCTGTCTTGATTTTTCAAATCTGAAACGGACGGAAGACCTGGCGGAAATCATTCGCACAGCAAAGGCGACCAAAGTACTCATCGATCATCACCTTGAGCCGGAACGTTTCGCTGAATACGAACAGTGGGACGTTGAGTCAGCATCCACGGCAGGACTGGTGTTTCAGCTGATCACCGAATTGGGTGAGAGCAGTCTCATCGATGCAGACATTGCTAATTGCCTCTACGCGGGACTGATGACCGACACAGGAGGTTTCCGGCATTCAAACACAACCCGCTCCGAATTCCAAATCGCCTCAGAGTTGGTGGGCCGTGGCGCGAACCCAAGCCTGGTGGCAAAACTTATTTACGACAACAATTCGTTGGAGCGTTTGCGACTGACAGGCTTTGTCCTGGAGCAGAAACTTCAAATATTGCCGCAGTACCGGACCGCCTACATGGTGCTCAGCGCAGAAGAACTGAGACGTTTCGGCTCGCAAACCGGCGACACGGAAGGCCTTGTCAACTATGGGCTCTCCATCAGCAACATCCGTTTGTCGGTGCTTCTCTACGAGCGCAAGACGGAAATCAAGTACTCTTTCCGTTCCCTGGGCGATTTTTCGGTTAATGAATTTGCCAGGAAGCACTTTGACGGAGGCGGTCACAAGAATGCGGCCGGCGGTACGTTTAATGGAACGCTGGACAAAGCGCTGAAAAAACTCCTCGATCTCTTGCCACAATATCAATCCAAACTCAACAGCTAATATGAAACTCAATCGTCTTTCCATGCTCACTCTTTTGTTCCTGGCCGCCTCATGCATTATGGACCGCGAAGCTCCCAATGGCATGAAGATCCGCGTACATAAAGACGGAACCGGATCATACCCAAAGCCCGGAGAATTCATAATCGCCAGCATGATTGTGAAAGATGGCAAGGACTCCGTTTGGCGTGACACCCACGAACAAAACATGCCCATGATCATTCCGATCGGCGACGAATCGGCAATTCCGAATGAGAAGGGCGTGAACAGCTGCTTCCGGGTGATGAAAATTGGCGACAGTGTCAGCGTTGACATTGAGGTCAAGTTGTTGTTTGGTGATCAACCCATCCCCCCTCAGCTGAAACCTGGCGATAAAATGACATATACTTTCGCGGTCAAGGACATTACGGATCAGACCGGCGTGAACGCCATTCAACAGGACCTGGAACAGCGCCAGAGAGCTGAAATGAAGAAACAGCAGGATGGTCAGCTGGCAACAGATACCCTGACGCTCGACGCCTACCTTGCTGAACGAAATATCACGGCGATTCGCGACAAGTCAGGCTTGCGGTATGTGATCACGCGCATGGGCAACGGCCCCAAACCCACTGTCAACAGCCAGATTAAGGTCAATTACAAGGGCAGCCTCATGGACGGCAAGGTATTTGACCAGTCAAAAGGGCCTGTTGAATGGCCATTGAGCCAGATGATCACAGGCTGGCAGATAGGTTTTACTTTCCTTCCAAAAGGAACCGCTGCCACGCTATATATACCCTCCACATTGGGTTATGGACAAAATGGGTACTACCCGGATATCCCACCGAATGCAAATCTTATCTTTGAAGTGGAATTGCTGGACGTTAGAAACTGAATGGTATGAAGAATCTTTGGGTGATGCTCCCTGTGTTGCTGCTCATCATTGGTTGCAGCGAAGACAACATTTTGTCTTATGAAGACCAGTTGAAGAAGGATAAGGCCGCCATCGACAAGTATCTGGACAAGAATGGCATTGTTGCAATTAAGGACACGTCAGGGTTGAGAATCGTGGTGCATACCCCGGGCACAGGGCTTTTTCCAGTGGCGTCAAGCAGGATGACCGTCAAATACAAGGGCAAGTTCCTCAATGGGGTGGTGTTTGATCAAAATGACGAAACATCGTCCGGACTGCCTGTTCCATTGTCAGGGACCCTTGCAGATCTCATCCCGGGCTGGCAGATTGCGTTTGGGAAATACATTGCGAAGGGCGGGAAGGCAACCTTTTTTGTTCCATCCGGGCTGGGATATGGCCGAAATTCCAGTGGTGGCGTGCCGGGAAATTCCAACCTGATGTTCGAAGTGGAATTGATAGGGTTCGTTAACGGAATCTAGCGTACGCGTTTTTGTTCGCATGAGGCTCTGCTTTGCAACGAACAACCCAAATAAAATCAGTGAAGTCCGCGAGGCCATAGGGCGATCGGTGCAATTGATTACCCTCTCAGAGGCCGGCATCATTGAAGCGCTTCCTGAAACCCAACCAACACTGGAGGGTAACGCCCGGCAGAAAGCGCTGCATGTATTTGACCACTACGGTCTTCCTTGTTTTGCTGACGATACAGGGCTGGAGGTTGAAGCACTGGGCGGCGATCCTGGGGTCTATTCTGCCCGATATGCCGGACCAGGACGGAATGCTGATGACAACATGGCTTTGCTGCTCCGGAAACTGGAAGGCCAGGGAAACCGGGGCGCAAGATTCCGCGCGGTGATTCACCTGGTCATGCCTGAAGGGCAATGGCAGTTCGAGGGAATTGTCCAGGGGCGCATTCTCACCGAGCAGCGCGGTTCAGGGGGCTTTGGTTACGACCCCATCTTTCTCCCCGATGGTTCGAATCGCACCCTCGCCGAGATGAGTCTGGAAGAGAAGATCCGGATCAGCCACCGCGGGATAGCCATCAGGAAACTCACTGAATTTCTGCGCTACCGCTAGCAGTTTCTGCCGTTGTTTGCCATTTTGCAGGAGGCTGTGAAAAAACCTTACACCATCGGAGTCACAGGAGGAAGCGGATCAGGAAAGACCACTTTTCTCGGGGGCTTGTCGGCCCGCTTCACCAAAGAGCAGCTATGCCTTGTTTCACAAGACAATTACTACAGGTCTCGCGACACACAGCCTCTCGATGCCAACAAAGTCAAGAACTTCGACCTGCCAGAATCTATCGACCGCACGGCACTTCATGACGACATCCGGCAACTAAAGAGCGGGAAGGAAGTTGTAAAGAAGGAATACGTATTCAACAATCCGGCACGCGAACCTGGAACTCTCATATTCCGCCCCACGCCCATCTTGATTGTGGAAGGGCTCTTTGTCCAGTACTTTGAAGAGATTGCTTCTGAACTGGACCTCAAGATTTTTATTGAAGCCAGGGATCACCTGAAGTTGGGTCGACGTATTCGCAGGGATCAAGTCGAACGTGGGTACGATCTGGATGACGTCCTCTACCGCTACGAGCATCATGTGATGCCGGTCTATGATACCCTTATCAGGCCGCTCAAGTACCAGTCTGATCTGATAGTACCCAACGATCACGGTTTTGATCGCGCCATCGAAGTGCTTTCGGGGTACCTCCGTACCCTTCTGTAAGTGGTTGCAAAATTGACCTCATTGGCTACCTTTGTGTCCCCTAAACAAAAGATGAAAGATTGCGCGTCGCTCCGGAAACTCATGGTTGCTGCCGGCCTGCTGGCTGCGATGACCATCGCCGTCGCCCCTGTCTTTCAAACGGAGGCTGATCGTGCCATCATTGAACTCAAGGCCGAAAACGGCCACGAGGCAGATGGACCCAGGGTAGAAGCTGCATCATCTGAGGCTATCACCCCTTCACAGGCAGTGGAGGTAGAGTCTGCCAACCCGTACATCTTCCAGGAATTTCTTACCGTGGGCGAAACACCCTCGCCAGTCCGCCGGTTAATTGCTCTTCCTGTATCCGGACTGAAGGCGCTGCTGAGGTCGGTCATCTCGCCACAGGCTCCCTGAATCCTGTCGATTTCCTTCGCCGCCCTTGTCAGGTCGGTCTTCGGTTTTTTTATCTGGTTTCCAAACTAATTCTAGAGTCATATGCGTAATAAAGGAGTAGTTGTTGCATTAGCCATAATCATCACGCTGTTGTGCGTGTATTACCTGTCCTTCACATTTGTATCGCGACGCGTCCAGCAAGATGCAGTCAAATTTGCGACTGATCAGAGTGGCGCTCTTAACCTGGCGCGAAAGCAAAGCTACCTTGATTCGATCTGGAACCTGCCTGTGTACAACCTGCTGGGTTTGGAGTACACGTACAAAGAGGTCAAGGAAAACGAGCTGAGCCAGGGTTTGGACCTTCAGGGAGGCATGCACCTTGTGCTTGAAGTATCACCGGTCGACATTGTTCGCGGGTTAAGCGGAAATAACCAGGATCCAGCCTTCATTGCCGCCCTTCAAACTGCAAGAGAACGTTACAAGACAAGCAATGCGAACTATGCCGATCTTTTCCAGGCAACATTCAAGGAGTCCAATCCTGATCGCACGCTCGCATCGCTCTTCGCATCCACAGCGACGCGCGGCCGGATTAATGTTTCAGACAGCGACGATACAGTTGTAAAATTCCTTAAGGAGGAAATTGAGCGCGCGTTTGACAGATCATTTACGATTCTGAAGACCCGTATTGACAAGTTTGGAACGGCACAGCCCAACATCCAGCGGTTGCAGGGCGGCGGCCGCATCCAGGTGGAAATCCCCGGTGCAGACAACCCACAGCGTGTGCGCAAACTTTTGTCAGGTGTGGCCCGCCTGGAGTTCTGGGAAGTCATCGAATACAACGATCCACAGGTGAGCGCAGCGCTTATAAGCGTGAACCAGATGCTGCTCAACGAGCGCAAAGCCGCTCAGGAGAGCAGGCCAGGAATGTCAGTGGATACGACTCAAGCAGCAGCTAAAGCTGACACAACCATGTCGGCGCTTGAGGCCCAGTTGGCACAGGCTGCCAAGGATACGACCGGTAACGCGCTGGACTCTTTACGAAATCTGTCTGTTTCGCCTTTGTTTGGATTGAGTGATCCCAGCGTACCCTTCTTCCTCTTCCAGGTAAAGGATACCGTCGAGATCAACCGCATTTTCAAGCGCAGTGATGTGCGCGCGATGATTCCTCGCACGATAGGCTGGTTCTGGGATGTGAAACCTGAGCCCGATCTTACGCCCGGGAAAGAGGACCTCCGGCTGAATTTTGTCAACCTCGGACGCAACGCCAAACCGTTACTCTCTGGTGAGGTTATTAATGATGCCCGGCTTGATTATGACCAGTTTGCTAGGCCGGCGGTGAGCATGACAATGAATGCGACCGGTTCACGCGTGTGGGCGAAAGTTACAGCCACGGCAGCCAACAAGCAGCCGCAAGGACGTATTGCTATTGTTCTCGACAACTATGTTTATACAGCACCAACCGTACAAGGAGAAATTCCTAACGGAAACTCACAGATCACAGGAAGTTTTGAGCTCGAAGAGGCAAAAGACCTCGCCAATGTGCTGAAAGCAGGATCCTTGCCCGCTCCAACACGTATCGTGGAAGAAGCTTACGTGGGACCTTCACTTGGTCAGCTTGCACAAAACCAGGGGCTCATTTCCTCTATAGCCGGGCTGGCCTTGGTCGTCATCTTCATGATCGCGTACTACGCCAAGGGAGGCTGGATTGCCAACCTTGCACTGGTGTTCAACATCTTCTTTATCCTGGGCATCCTGGCACAACTTAACGCTGCACTGACGTTGCCTGGAATTGCAGGTATTGTGCTTACCATGGGTATGGCCGTAGATGCAAACGTGCTTATCTACGAGCGAATCCGCGAGGAATTGCGACATGGCAAGCGTTTGAGAGAGGCAATAAACGTTGGCTATCGAAGGGCGTTCTCGGCCATTTTTGACTCCAATCTCACCACGTTCCTGACCGGAATGTTCCTGTTCATCTTTGGACTGGGCCCATTGAAGGGATTTGCCATCGTGCTTATGATCGGTATCGGCACCTCGTTTTTTTCTGCTGTCTACATCTCCCGTGTCATCATCGAATGGATGGTGCGAAAGGGCGACGAAACAAACTTCTCGTTCGAGACGGCCATTTCATGGACAGTACCCAAGGACCTGATTGTCGACTTTGTGTCGTTTCGCAAGCGTGCCTATATCTTTTCGACCGCTTTCATTCTCATCGGTTTCATATTAATTCTGATCCAGGGGCTCAACCTGGGGGTTGACTTCAAGGGGGGACGTTCGTTTATCGTGGCCTTCACCCAGCCGGTTGATGCAACCACATTAAGGAACGATCTTGCGGCTGGCTTTAAGAACGCTGGAACTGAAGTGAAGAACTTTGGCGGCAACAACGTGATGAAGGTTACAACCTCATATCTCGTTGACGATGAGTCGGAAGTAGCCGATGAAACAGTAAAATCAGCGGTTGTCAGTGGGCTGGAGGCTGCCACCGGGAAAAAATACACAGAAAATGATGGCCAGTTGGATGATCAGCACTTCACGATTGCCTCAACTTCCAAGGTTGGAGCAAGCATTGCCGATGATATAAAGGATTCCGCTTTTACAGCCGGAATACTGTCAATACTGTCAATCTTTGCATATATCCTGGTACGCTTTCGCAAATGGCAATTCAGCACAGGCGCCATCGTTGCCCTCATCCACGACATCTTGTTCACAACTTCCGCCTTTGCGATTGCCCGTGTAATGGGATTCAATTTGGAAATCGACCAGGTTTTTGTGGCCGCGCTCCTGACTATCATTGGTTACTCCATCAACGATACGGTTATTATTTTTGACAGAATCAGGGAATATACCGAGATGGGCACAAGCCATGAGCGCCGGAAAATTTTCAACAGCGCCATAACAAGTACCCTCAGCAGGACCATTGTCACGTCCAGCACGGTATTAATGGTAGTCATTGTACTTCTTTTTTTTGGCGGAGAAACGCTAAGGGGCTTTTCTTTTGCACTTGTAATCGGTATAATCATTGGTACTTACTCAACAGTGTTCATTGCTTCACCCCTGATTATTGACCTTGACCCGAAAGGCGAGCGATTGATAAGGGTTTGATTGGATTTCTTAATCGAAATCCCGGCTGACGATCTCAGCCGGGATTTTTTTATGTGTTAAGGAACAAGTAGGCGGCGGCCCCGGCGATGTAACCAATAAGGGCCAGGCCGGAAATTCGCCTGAGGAACCAGAGAAAGTCGATTTTCTCCATGCCCATCACTGCCACACCTGCAGCAGAGCCAATAATCAGCAGGCTCCCACCGGTTCCGGCACAATAGGCAAGGTAGTGCCACAGCATGGAGTCGGTCGGGTAGTCAGCAGTGGAATACATTCCCATGCTCGCTGCCACAAGCGGCACGTTGTCGATAATGGCGGAGATGATGCCAATAACGGTGACGATGATGCGCGTGTCGCCTATCCACTGGTTGAGAGCGTGTGAAAGGTTGTGCAGCGTCTGGATTGATTCCAGCGAGGCAACAGCCAGCAGTATGCCCATAAAGAACAGTACGCTCGGCACATCAACGCGTTCTAGCGCACCTGCTACGGAATACTTGTTTTTCAGACGTTCATCAAGTTCAGGATTGAGAAACTCGGAAATAAGCCACATGACGCCCAGACCAAGGAGAATGCCAATTACCGGAGGCAGGTGCGTAAGCGTTTTGAACACAGGAACAAAAATCAGCGCTCCCACCCCGGCAAAAAGCATGACCTTTCCGCTTGGCGCGCCAGTTTGAGCTGGCTGCTCAAACCCTTCCATCCGCCCGCGCATGCTGAGTGACAGGAGTAAGAGTGGAGCCAGGAGGCATACCACGCTGGGAAGAAACAGGTTGCTGATGATGGATGTCGATGTAATTTTCCCTCCGATCCAGAGCATTGTCGTTGTTACATCTCCGATGGGCGACCAGGCGCCGCCGGCATTTGCGGCAATGATGATCATTCCTGCAAAGAGCATCCGGGAGTCCCGGTAAGGGACAATTTTGCGAATGAGCGAGACCATGACAATTGAGGTGGTAAGGTTGTCGAGCACGGCCGAGAGAAAAAAAGCCACCCAGCACACAATCCAAAGGAGGGCGCGCGTATCACGTGTGCGGATACTGTTTGTAATAAACCTAAAACCGTCGTGCGCATCGATCAGCTCCACGATGGTCATGGCACCGAGAAGAAAGAACAGTATTCCTGTGATACTGCTTAGGTGGTGGTGCAATGACTGTACTAGGAAGCCGTGCAGCGTGTCATCGGAAGCCAGCAACCCCCGCTCAACCAGCAGGATGTGGAATTCATCGGAGCCAAAGGCCAACGCTGACCAGCAGAGGCTGCCGGTCAACAGTGCGGTTGCTGTCTTGTTGATTTTTAGCGGATGTTCCAGCGCAATGAGAAAATAACCAATCAGAAAAATGGCTACTGCAAGAGTTTCCATGTTGGAATCATACAAGAAAGTTAGTTACTGGAATTCCTCGTAACTTGACTTCATTGCCTTTTAACCAAATTCTAATTTTCGGAAGGAGCCCCAAACTATCAACACACTGTAAGTTTAAGCATGAATATACTGTTGATTGAGGATGAGCCGAAAACGTTAGCATATATCCGAAAAGGCCTTGAAGAAAATGGATATGAGGTAGACATTGCGGCCGACGGACGCGAGGGGCTTCAGTTGGCGATGAGCAGGGACTACCAAATTATCGTCAGCGACATTGTCATGCCCGGGCTCAACGGGGTAGAATTGTGTGCGCAGCTTCGCAAGATGAACAATGAAACACCGTTGCTCATGCTCACGGCCCTTGGGGGTGTGGGTCAGGTTGTGCAGGGCCTGGACAGCGGCGCCGATGACTACCTTGTGAAGCCGTTTGAGTTCCAGGAACTGTTGGCCAGGATACGGGCATTGACCAAGCGTGCTGCCACGGGACCTCAGGCCTCGCCGGTACTTCGGCTTGCTGACCTTGAACTTTACACGCAGTCGCGGACTGTCAGGCGCAGCGGCAAGGAAATTCAATTGACTGCTCGGGAGTATGCGCTGCTCGAGTTTCTGCTCAAAAACAAGGAGCGTGTGCTGTCCCGACAAGAAATTGTTCGAGAGGTATGGGGCCTTGATTTTGACACGGGAACCAACATGGTGGAAGTGTACATTAATTACCTTCGTCGAAAGGTTGACAGGGATTTCACTGAGAAGCTCATTCACACACAGTTTGGCCTGGGCTATGTCATGAAGCAACAGGGCTGAGTATGCAGATACGACAAAGGCTTACCCTCCAGTTTTCGGTGGTTGCATTTCTTTTCCTGGTTGTATCGTTTAGCCTGGTTTATTTCTTCATGTACCAATACAACCAAACCCAGTTTCGGCAGCGGCTTTCTGACAAGGCGATTACGGCAGCCACGTTGCTGCTGCATGTTGATCGATTGGACTCGTCGTTATTGAAGGTGATCGATCGCGCCAAGCATGATGTCCTTTATGGAGAGAATATATCGATTTACGACTCCACCAACATCGAGCTGTATACGACGAATGATACTGTCTACTTCAACCTGGACCCCGGAATCCTGGAAGACGTGCGAAGAAACGGGCCACAATTCTTTGACTATGCAGAATTTAAAGTTGCAGGCGTTCTCTTTGAGTATCAAAATGCCACGTATGTGGTAATAGCAGGAGCAATCGATGTTACTGGCGATCTGCTCCTTCGCAATCTTCGCATATTGCTAGCCGCTTTGCTGCTCCTTTCAGTGCTGATCGTGGTGATCGCAGGATGGGTGTATGCCGGACGGGCACTTCGGCCTGTCAATACATTGATAACCGAGATCCAATCCATTTCGGAGCAGGATCTTGAAAAACGCCTGCAGGAACCAGAGCATCACGATGAAATCGGGAAACTGATACGCATTTTCAACGGCCTGCTCACGCGCATTGACAAGGCTTTCAGTCTCCAGCGTTCCTTTGTCAGCAACGTTTCACACGAATTGAAAAACCCGCTCACCAAGATTACCTCCCAGCTCGAGGTGACTTTGCTGAACGCGCGGGCCAATGAAGAGTACAAAAAGACCATTGAGTCGGTACTGGAAGACACCCGGGAGCTTAACCTGCTTTCAACCAGCCTTTTGGACCTGGCCTCCCTGCACGAAGCTAACCGTACGTTCTCCATGTCTCGCGTTCGCGTTGATGAAGTCTTGTGGGAGGCCATGGAACAGGTCAGGGCATTAGACGTCCAGTATCACACCGAGGTAGTAAAATTGGAATTGCCGGAACAGGAGGAACGACTCTGCATTTATGGCAACCAATATATGCTGCGCACTGCGTTGGGTAACGTAATTGAAAACGCGTGCAAATTTGCCTATGACCACAGGGCATGCGTTTCACTTTACCTTTCTGATACCCGCATCCATGTCAGGGTCACAGATCATGGGCCAGGGGTGGATGAAGAGAACCTCCAGCACATTTTTCAACCGTTCTTCCGTGGTGACCAAACTTCCCGCACCAAAGGGTATGGCATTGGTCTTTCATTGAGTCAGCGAATAATCCGGCTTTACGAGGGCGATGTTCAGATCAAGTCCCGTGTTGGGATTGGCACCGATGTGCTTGTCGACCTTCCTTCAATAGTCAAGTTCTAATGCAATTCTAATCTTGGATCAATGGCCCTGATCACTTTGGTGGCTTTCTTTGTAGTTCATAGTTGGGATTAGGTCTTGGGAAGCTTGAAGCGGGGGTCCTTTGGTGGTTCAAAGGGCCCCTTTCCTTTACTCGGCGCGCTCAACCCGAATCCCTGCGGCCAGAATTCCACGAAGGGTGTCCTGGCGCGAAAACTGGATAAGTCGGAGCCGATACTTTCCCCGATGAGGAAACCGATAGCCCTTCAGCAATGGAAACTGATGGTCGTAAAGATCCCCGAGTCCGCTCTCACCCAACGGCCTGCCCGCTGTGTCGAACAAATCGTTGTAAACCAGTTTCCGTGAAAGTTCAGTTCCTGAAGAATCTGAAAGGGCGTAAGTGATAAAGATCCGATCCCATTCATACTGGAGTGAGTTGCGGATATTGTAATAGAGATTGTAAGACATTGCAGAATCCCCGATGACAAACTCAAAAACTGGTTCTTCGGAAACCGCCCAGAATCTTTTCTGGAACTCGCGGTTTTCTTCATAAACGCGCACATCATCGCATGAACACAGCAGGACGCCGGGAACGAATAGACTCAACCATGCCTGGCGCAAGGATCTAGGAGACATGTATGGGACTATTGTCTTGGTTTTTGGGGCGGGTTGCCGGGATTCGGGCCACGGTTCCGGTTGTCGCGCCGGTGATCCCGTGAACGGCTCCTGCTTTTCCCCTTGCCGCTAAACTTCTTATCCAGCCGCATCAGGTCGCTGTTGAGGACCGAAACGGGTTCGCGTTCTGCCAGTTCATTCAATTCGAGTGTTGCAGGTTTGCGTCCCTGCTGGTTCATCATAAGGATTTCATTAACGCGGTCCACCCCGAGGGGATACCAGGCGCTTTCGTCCTTATAGCCGAACCACATGATCTTTCGGAAGATATCCGTCTTTTGCAGGGAAGCGTCGCCTTTTTCTGTTTGCAGCGGCCGTGAAATCTCCGGAATATCTTTCAACGCGTGCATGTAGGTCTCCAATTCATAGTTCAGGCAGCATTTCAGGCGCCCGCACTGCCCGCTGAGCTTGCTTGGATTGAGCGACAGGTTTTGGTAGCGTGCAGCACTTGTGGCCACATTTTTGAAGTCGCTCAGCCATGTTGAACAGCACAACTCGCGTCCACAAACCCCGATGCCACCCAGGCGTCCGGCCTCCTGCCGCAAGCTGATTTGCCGCATTTCCACACGGACACGAAATTCCCCTGCAAGCACCTTGATGAGTTCACGGAAGTCGACACGCTCATCGGCAGAATAATAGAATATTGCTTTGGTGTTATCGGCCTGATACTCCACATCAGACAGCTTCATGGTAAGCCGCATCTGCCTTATGATCTCCCGGCAGCGGTGAAGCGACGTCAACTCACGGTCCCTGGCTTCGTTGTACTTTTCCAGATCTCGGTCGCCGGCTACACGGTAAATCTTCCGTATTTCACCGTCGTTGGCCACATTCTTTTTTTTCAACTGGAGCCGAACCAACTCACCCTGTAGCGAAACGTGCCCCAGGTGATGTCCGTTTTGTACTTCCACCACAACGGGATCGCCTGCGTGCAAATCGAGCCGGTCTGAATTGCGGAAAAAATCCTTGCGGCCGTTCTTGAAACGAACTTCCACCACGTCAAAATGCTGTGTCACCGGCATCTCCATGTTGGAAAGCCAGTCGAAGACATTCATTTTGTTGCAGCCGCCTGTTTCACAGGCACCGTTATTGTTACAGCCGGCGGTTTTTCCTCCAGTTTTCGTTCCACACGAACAGCCCATACGAGTTCACTTGTATCAGGGTCGGGATCGCCCAACCTCCAGCAAATCTACACCAATATCTCTTCGATAGTAAACCTTGTCGAACGAGATGGAATTGACGGCATTGTACGCTCTTACCCTGGCATCTTCCAGCGAGTTGCCCAAGCCTGTCACTGAAATTACCCTGCCCCCGCTTGTAGCCACCCCGCCTCCACGCATTACTTGTGTTGCGGCATGGAAGAGCAGTCCCTCAGTGGCAGTGTCCAGCCCGGATATCACTTTACCCTTTTCGTAGTTGCCAGGATATCCCCCCGAGACAAGCATTACGGTTACGGCAGATTGAGATGTCACCGTAACTTTCTTTCTCTTCAATGCGCCCTGGGCGCACGCGATCAGCAACTCGACCAGATCTGAGGTGATGCGTGGAATAACAACCTCCGTTTCCGGATCCCCCATCCTTGCGTTGTATTCGATTACAAAGGGCTCGCCATTCACATTGATCAGGCCGAAGAAGATGAAGCCCTTGTAGGGAATGCCCTCTGACTGCAGCCCCTTAAGCGTGGGCTCAATGATCCGCTTTACGACTTTATCCATAAACGCCGGACGCGCAAAGGGAACGGGCGACACGGCGCCCATGCCTCCTGTGTTGGGGCCCTGGTCCTGTTCGCCTATCCGTTTGTAATCTTTGGCTTCCGGCAACAACACATAGTCTTTGCCGTCGGTGAGCACAAATACGGAAAGTTCAATGCCGGACAGGAATTCTTCAATCAACACGCAGGCGCTGGCATTGCCGAAGCGGTGGTTGGCCAGCATATCGCGCAAGGTTGCCTTTGCCTCGTTGTGATCTGTGCAAATGATTACTCCCTTTCCGGCAGCCAGTCCGTCGGCCTTCAGCACGATGGGGAGCGTACATTGATCCAGGTAGGCAAGGCCGCCCATCAGTTCTGGTTCTGTAAATGTTTTCGCTTTTGCCGTCGGGATGCCGTGACGCGTCATAAACTGTTTCGAAAAGTCCTTGCTGCCTTCGAGCCGCGCTCCGGATTTTCCCGGCCCCACGATCAGGAGGCCCTCCAGGCCAGGCTGCGCAGCAAGGTAATCGCGGATACCTTCCACGAGGGGCGCTTCTGGTCCAACAACGACCAACCCGATCTTCTTATCCCTGCATACCCGGGCGACCTCATCCATATTGTCGGGATTGAGAGGGACAAAGTCGCTCATTGCGACGGTTCCCGCATTTCCAGGTACCACAAACAGTTTCTCACACAGCGGGCTTTGACGAATTTTCCAGGCAAGCGCATGTTCACGACCGCCGCTGCCAATCAGGAGTATGTTCATGAGAAAGGATAAGGCTCCAAGATACAAAAGGTGCTGTAGCGACCGGGCTAGTTGGCGTATTCGCTGAGGAATTTGATGCGCATCAGACGCATTTCCTCCTCGCTATACTCGGAATTGTTCGAGTCAGCCATTGCTTCCGCCAGGCTGTCGGTTTCCGATTGGAGGAAGTAGTCAAAAATCTGGTTCTGCTTGTTCTCATCGAGCACCTCGTCAATGTAGTAGTTGAGGTTCAGTTTGGTGCCGGAGTAGCAAATGTTCTCAATCTCTGTCAGCAGGTCTTCGAAGGTCAGGCTCTTTGATTCCGCAATTTCCTCCAGGTCCACCTTCCTGTCTATCTGTTGAATGATGAAAATCTTGATTTTCGACTTGTTGACCGACGACTTAACCACCACCTCGGTGGCGGTCTCGATATCATTGTCGTCGACATACTTTTGAATAACCTCGAGGAATTCCTTGCCGAACTTCTTCACCTTCCCCATTCCCACTCCGTTCACTGAGGCGAGGTCTTCCTCCGTGGTAGGGTAAGTGGTTGCCATCTCTTCGAGGGAGGGATCCTGGAAGATCACATAGGGCGGCAGATTCTTGTGTCGTGCAACCTGTTTACGCAAATTCTTGAGAATCTCGAAGAGCTTCTCGTCGTACGATTTGGAAGTGGCCGGTCGCTCTGAGGAGACTTCCTCTTCCCCGATGATCGTTGTGAAGTCATGATCCCGCGCCAATTCTATCGGGTGCGGCTTACCAAGGAATTTTCTTCCTTTCTCGGTAAGGCGGAGCACACCGATGTTTTCAATATCCTTTTCCAGGTACTGATAAATCAATGCCTGCCTGATTACAGATTTCCAGTGGTCGACCTCTTCGTTACTCCCCACGCCATAAATGGGAAGATCGAAGTGTCCATAACTTTTCACATACTCATCTTCTGTACCCCTTATTACATTGATCAGGTGGTTGAGTCCGAAGCGCTCGTTTGTCTGGCGCGTTGCTTCCAACACAGTCCTCACCGCCTCTGTCCCGTCGTACCGCTCGCGAGGGTGAACGCAGTTGTCGCACATCCCGCAATTGGGCTGGGTAAATTCCTCTCCGAAGTAGTGGAGCAACTGGCGTCTGCGGCACACTGGAGACTCTGCGTAGAACTCCATTTCCTGCAACAGCACACGGGCATTTTCGCGCTCCTGCACAGTTTTGTCCTTGTTGAATTTTTCCAGCTTGTTAAGGTCGTTGTGACTGTAGAACATCAGGCAGATGCCCTCAAGGCCGTCGCGACCCGACCGCCCGGTCTCCTGGTAGTATCCTTCCAGAGATTTGGGGACATCGTAGTGTACTACAAAGCGGACATCAGGCTTGTCGATGCCCATACCGAAGGCGATGGTGGCCACAATGATGTTCACCTCTTCGTTGAGAAAGTCGTCCTGGTTCTTGATGCGCACATCCGGGTCAAGGCCTGCGTGGTAAGGGGCAGCACTGAAACCGTTAACATTCAGCAACTGAGCGATTTCTTCCACTTTTTTGCGGCTCAGGCAATAGATGATCCCCGATTTGCCGTTGTGCTCCTTCAGGAAGCGGATCAGTTGCTTCTTGGTTTCCTTTTTCGGCCTGACTTCGTAGAACAGGTTCTTGCGGTTGAAGGAGGAGATAAATACGTCGGCTTCCTCCATCTGAAGGTTCTTCTGGATATCGAGCTGCACTTTAGGCGTGGCGGTGGCTGTAAGGGCGATGACAGGCATATCACCAAGTTGTCCGATCATAGTTTTGATCTTACGGTACTCGGGCCGGAAGTCATGGCCCCACTCTGAAATGCAATGTGCCTCGTCGATTGCGACGAAACTGATCTTGACCTTCTGCAAGAAGCTTATGTTGTCTTCTTTGTTAAGCGATTCCGGCGCAACGTATAACAGCTTTACAGTGCCGTTGACGCAGTCTTTGCGGAGCCTTGTGATTTCCGTCTTGCTCAACGTGGAATTAAGAAACCGGGCCTGGATACCATAGGCGTTAAGCTGGTCCACCTGGTTTTTCATCAGCGCGATAAGGGGAGAAATCACAATGGAAAGACCTTCATTGATCATCGCCGGAAGCTGGTAGCAGAGCGATTTTCCCGCGCCAGTGGGCATGATCACAAATGTATTGCGCCCATTCAGAATGTTACGGATAACGGTCTCCTGGTTCCCCCGAAAAGATGTGTATCCGAAATGCTCTTTTAGTTTTGCTTTAAGTATGTCCTTGTCTTCCGCGACGATCATAAAACCCGCAAGTCGATTTAATCCTTACCTTTGGCCTCCGCAATCGATAGAAATTGAACTGCCATTTAATATAATGATATTTCCCCCGAATAGTTCAATAATTCTTGTCAACCTGCGCGACTTGTAGGATGAACGGAAGGACCCTCGAATTGTTATTCTGAAGCGACGATGGACAGGAATCTATACGTCGTTTTGATGGCGGGCGGAATTGGCACCCGGTTTTGGCCTTATAGCCGAAACGCAAAACCCAAGCAGTTTCTCGATGTCCTAAACACGGGCAAGTCGCTGCTCCAGGCCACTTACGAACGTTACCTTCCCATTTGCCTGCCTGAAAACATTTTCATTGTCACCCATGAGGAGCATGGCGATTTGGTAGCCAACCAGTTGCCGATGCTGAAGCCCGGCCAGGTTATCACCGAACCCATGCGGAAAAACACCGCACCCTGTATTGCCTACGCTGCTTCCAGGATTCGCCTGCGGAACCCGGAAGGCGTTATGGTGGTGAGCCCGTCCGACCATCTCATCCTGAATGAAAAAGACTTCCTTCAGACCATCAAGAAAGCCGTCGAGCAGGCACGTGGGCAGGATAAACTGATCACCCTGGGCATTCAGCCTTCGCGGCCGGAGACGGGGTATGGCTATATCCAGTTCCTGGAAGGAAAATCGAGTCTGAAAAAGGTCAAAACTTTTACAGAAAAGCCGGCGCTGGCCCTCGCCAAGACTTTCGTGGAGAGCGGAGACTTCGTATGGAACTCCGGAATCTTTGTTTGGGGAGTGAAGGCAATCCTTCAATCATTCCAGCGATACCTTCCCGAGTTGGCAGAGGCCTTTGAGGAAATCAAGCCACGCATGTTGACGGCCGACGAGAGGACTGCCGTATCCAAGGTGTATGCGCAAACGAAGGCAATTTCCATCGACTATGGCGTGATGGAAAAGGCGGACAACGTCTATGTCGAGCTCGGCAATTTCACCTGGTCGGACCTGGGCTCCTGGGCGGCGCTGCACGAGGTATCAGCCCGCGACGGAGAAAACAACGTGATCAACGCCAAGGCCCTGGTCTATAACACAAGGAATTCGGTTGTGCGGGGTCCTGATGACAAACTCATTGTCGCACAAGGGTTGAACGGTTACCTTGTCGGCGTGTTCGGCAACGTGGTCATCGTATGCGAGAAGGACAGGGAAGAGATGTTTCGCCGGTACGTCAACGACCTGAAATCCCAACCCAACGGATCGGATTTCCTCTAGCGCTTCTTCGCGCCGGTAGTGGCTGCCATTTTTTGACGGATCGCCTCGTAAATAGCAACTCCGGCCGCCACTGAGACATTCAGCGAGGGGATCTTGCCCCTCATCGGTATTCTCACAAGGCTGTCTGCCGCCTTCAGCAAGGGTTCTGCAATTCCGTCTTCTTCCGATCCCAGCAGCAGCGCTGTTGGACCGGAAAGGTCGCATGCATAGATTTCCTCCGAGGCCTTCTCAGTGCATGCAACAACCTGGATGCCGTTGTCGCGGAGGTCCCTGATGGTTTGTCGCATGGAATTGACGCGGCAAACGGGCAAATGGTGCAGAGCGCCGGCCGAGGTTTTAACCGCGTCGCTCGTGACGGGCGCATTTCCCTTCACTTCAAACACCAGTGCATCGAGCCCCGCACATTCGCAAGTGCGCGCAACAGCGCCGAAGTTCCTCACATCGGTAATGCGATCGAGCAAAAGCAGGAAAGGAACGCGGCCCTCGCTGTACGTGTGGTCGATGATCTGCTGGAGGGAGGCATATTGGACAGCTGAGAGATACCCCACAGCGCCCTGGTGGTTGCGTGTAGTCAGCCGGTTCAGCTTTTCAGCCGGAACCCAGGTGAATGGAACGCCATGTGTCTTCAGGGTCTGAACCAATTCCCTGATGAGGTCATTGTTAATGCCTGCCTGCAGGAATACTTTTTCAATCACACGGCCCGACCGCGCAGCCTCCATGACGGCACGCGTACCATAGATCATGTCGTTTTTCTCCATTGATACCTTCCTAAAAGTAAGGCGAATAAACAGAATGCTTCAGAACCGACTCTTTCGCCATAAGTCGATGGTCATGTACCACGCTTCTGTGTATCCTTTCTCACGCACAAGTACGGAGTGATCCGGATTGTATACACTGCCGGCACGGGCAAAACGGAATGATTGACGTGGGCTCTTGTACCGCCATTCTTCGTATCCTCCATCCATGTACACTTCGTCGGGCCGGCCGAAAACGATGTAGATCATCCCGCGATCTGTCTTCCAGCCTTCCTTGAATGAAGTGAAGTAAAAATTGGCCGTCTCCACCCGGCGGAAATAGCTGCGCATGAAATTGCGGGCGCGTTCCTTGTCCTTCGTGATATCAAGAATGACTCGGTCGAACATGGTCTTGTCTTCGCCGGCTTTAGTCAGGGCATCATTTTCTTCGCGGGTGGTAACGAACAGCAGCGGGCCCTTCAGTTCCTCTAGTGTGTTATATTTCGGGTATGGAGACTTCTTCACATAGAAAGCGAATCCCCGCTCTGATGCCGTATCTTCCTGGGCAAGGTAAACGCCCTGGTGCCTGAAGGGACCAGTCGAAGCGCCGGAGGAGACAGTGAAAGTAGAATCTGGGAACAGGAATCGATCCATCCTTATTTCCTTGACTACAAATGGTGGTGAAGGTGTCGGGAAATTGTCGCGGTAATAGGATACCCGCACCGGGTTGCTTGGCCGGCTGCCGCGAACGGTGTATGTATTCTCCGCCGAAACAAAAGTATCCCATTCTTCAACACCCGCCCTTTCGAGATAGCCATTAACCGGGTAATGGGCCTCCACCTGCCGCATGAAATAAAAGTATTTCCCGGTTGCGATGTTGGTCACCCGGACCATAAGCAGCCAGGGTTTTTCAGGAGGAACGAAAGGCAGTTGTCCTGTCGTCCATGACTTGGTTAACAGCAACGTGTCGGCTGAACCAATGGCGGTGCCTTGCCGTTGTCCGAAAGATTCCCGCTTCTCCCATTTGATAAGGTACCTGGTTGGGGCAGCATTACTGGTCTTAAGCCGGTAGTGAACTGAAACACTGTCGCGGTAAATGACCGGGTTGAGCTGCATCACGACTTCAGCAAGCGGATCGTATATGTGTTCGAAGTTCAGGCCGTTGACAGGCTGAGCCTGCGACGGGTACAAGCGCAAGAGGCAGGTAAGTACAAGTAAGACAGCCGGGCGCATCAGGTTCAAGTAAGATAACGAAGAAAGGAATAGAATCAATGCACCGGCAAATCATGTATTTTTGCCGCCCATGTCACGCATATACACAACAGAAATAACATCTGACCAACTGTCATCGGACAACCCGTTGCATCAAAGACTGCTCAGGCCGTACATAGAAGCGCGTCGATGGATTCGTGGCGACTTGCTGGAAGTGGGTTGCGGAGAGGGCAGGGGGGTATCCTGGCTGCTTCCACATATCACCTCCTATTCGGCCATCGACAAGATCGTTTCTGCCATCGCAGCACTGAAAGCAAAATATCCTTCCGCCGGTCTCACAGCGGCCAGCCTGCCACCACTTCCCTACGGCGATGCTTCGTTCGACACTGTTGTGAGCTTCCAGGTGATCGAACACATCGATGACGACAGGCTTTTCCTGCAGGAGATCTTGCGTGTCTTACGGCCAGGCGGAACCGCGCTGATCAGCACGCCCAACAGGCCAATGTCGCTGTCGCGAAACCCCTGGCATGTACGGGAGTACACAGCGGATGAATTGACCGCGCTGGCAAGGTCCGTTTTTCCGAATGTCGAAATGAAAGGCATTGCAGGAAATGAAAAGGTGATGGCCTACCATGAGCAAAACCGTAAGTCTGTCAACCGGATCATGCGCTGGGACATTTTCAATCTGCAACACCGTCTTCCGTCATTCCTGCTGCGCGTTCCGTATGATTTGTTGAACAGGTTAAATCGCAGGGGGCTGCAGTCGAGTCACGACAGCCTCGTAACGGGAATCACACATGACGATTACGGAGTTACCGAGAAAGCAGAATCGGCGTTGGACCTGTTCCTTGTTGTGAGGAAGTAGGTCAGAACTTGCTCCTGTCGGAATCGCGAATCTGCATGTTCTGCAGCAAGCGGTTGTACGCGTCTTCCAGCTGCCGGGCCAGCGTTTCATTTCCGTTCACATACAGGAGTCGCTGCAGCTCCGCCAGGACATACAGGTTGCGGCGAATGTCAATGGAAATACCGGAGTACTTGCCCATCTCGTAACTCACCATTTCGTCGGCGCGTTTGCCCATTACGGCGGCGATCTCATTGGCCTTGTCTTTCAAGCCAGCCCTGAACAGCAATTCAACGGTCGATACGGTTGTAATGTCGTAGCGTACCGCCATATCCGGCATCTTGGCCAGGCTGAATTCGAGCACTTCTTTTCCACGCAGCGTGTCTCCCTGGTCGAGCAACGCCTCTGCAAGGGCGTTTAAAGAACTCCGGTGATTCTGCACAAAACCGCGGTAGTCCTCATTGTAATACAGCCTTTCATTGTCCAACCCGCGATAGCCGAAGTCATTCAACATTTTCTTGTATGAAGACTCCACGTTCACGAGGTTGTCGCGGTCAGTGCGGTTGTTTCTCACCGGCAGCACACGATAGCAGTTTCCTTCCTGCACAACATAGTTGCTCATGTCCAGGTTAAGTTGGGTCAACGACGTGTTGTTGAGGTATATTGGCCTTTCCCAGTCGTTGGTTGCAAGAACATCAAGGAAGGCGAGGTCCTTTTTCTCGAGCATATTTCCCTTCAATTTGAATCGCATCTGGTCGACGACAAGGCTATCCATGCCCCTGGGAATGATGCCTTTGGCAAGGACGGCCTGGCGGTCGACATCGAGTGTGAGTACTTTGCTGGGTACAATGTTGGTCCGGTCATAACGCAACTGCGGGAAGTTCTTCTTCAGAAGTTCCAGGTATTGCTTCAGGTCCATGCTGGGGATCTTCATTTCCGCATAATAGAGCACGTCGTTCGGTCCGCCTTGCCGATAGTTTTCATTGGTGAGTGTATATCGGAATCCCTCAGACTTATTTTGCCTCGTCATGGTTTGCCCGATGTACCAGTCGGTGTTGTAGTAGCTGAACACAACGACCCGCACATCCGTGCGATGCTCTTCCACTTCCTGTGTGTACCATAACATGAAGGTATCGTTGTCGCCACCCGTGAAAAGCACCGCATTGGGTTCGCACGATGAGAGATAGTTCTTTCCGGAATCGACCGAAAAAAACCTGTCACTGCGGTCGTGATCGTCCCAACCCTGGGAGGCCATAAGAAATGGAGCGGATAATGCCAGTACTGTTGCGACGATCGCACTGGTCTTGAGATTCTTAAGGATCCTGTCAATAGTTTCTGCAATGGCAATAACAGCAAAGCCAATCCAGAATGTAAAGGCATATGTCGAGCCTGAGTAAATGTAATCCCGTTCGCGTGGTTCCACAGGTGGTGAGTTCAGGTAGACAACGATGGCCACGCCGGTCATGACGAAGAGCAAACCGACCACAGCGAAATTCTTTGTGTCCTTCAGGAACTGGTGCATCATGCCTATCAGCCCGAGAATGAAGGGTATGAGGAAGAAGTTATTGCGACCCTTGTTGGCTGCCAGTTCCTCCGGCACCTCCTCAAACCAATCGAACCAGCCAAGCCAATCGGCATCCTGTATGTCTGAAGCCCGCCCCGCAAAGTTCCACATCACATAGCGCATGTACATGTGCCCGATCTGCTGGCGAAACATGTAGTAGATGTTTTGTGCGAAAGTAGGACGTTGGCCCTCTGCGAGTCCCATAATACTCTTGTATTGCGATTTGAATTCCGGATTCCATGCCCTGGGAAGAATTGTTTCCTGGCCGGGTTCATACACGTACTCAAACTTGTGGTCTGTGATCTCATACTTGTCTTTGCCCTTGGAGTAAACTGCAGATTTTTCCTTTAAGTCAATCGGCCTGGCTGTAAAGTATGGGCCGTACAGGAGCGGCCGGCTGCCATACTGCTCTCGTTTCAGATAACGTACGAATGACATGACATCCTTTGGCGCGTTCTCGTTGATCGGGGTATCAAAGTTGCTCCTGATGACGATGGTTGCATAGGAGCAATAGCCGATCAGGATGAACGCAGTGGAAAGCAGGAAGGTATTGAGCAGTGGTTTGTTCTTGCTGTGGCTGTGCCGGATTCCGTACACGAGGCCCCCGATCAGCAGCGAACAGAATACGATCACTCCCGAACCAAACGGCAATCCAAGATTATTGACGAAGAAGATTTCAAAACCGCCCGCCAGGGAAGGAAGTCCAGGAACGATAACGTCGTTGATAAAAATGACAATCCCGCCGCTGACAGCCAGGGCAGCGAAGATTCCCCAGGGTGTAGGTTTGTACTTCTTGAAAAAGTAGATGAGACCGAGCGCCGGTATGGTGACTAGGTTCAGCATGTGCACGCCGATAGATAAACCCATCACATACGCGATGAAAATCAGCCACCGGTTCGCAGTTGATTCGTCTTCCATGACATCCCATTTCAAAATACCCCAAACGACAAATGCGGTGAAAAAGGCTGACATCGCGTAGACTTCGGCTTCCACAGCCGAGAACCAGAAGCTGTCGGAAAACGTGCACGCCATGGAACCAACCAGGGCTGCGCCCATAACGGTCCACACCTGCCCGGCCGACATCTCCTCGTCGCGCTTGATCCCCATAAGTTTGCGGCCGAAGAGCGTGACAGACCAGAAAAGGAAGAGTATGGTGAACGCACTGGCCAAAACGCTCAGCACGTTTACCCAGTATGCCACTTTCGTAACATCGCCAAATGCCAGGAAGGAGAACATCCTGCCCAGGAGCATGAACAGCGGTGCGCCAGGCGGGTGGGAAACCTCGAGCTTGTAGGCAACAGCGATGAATTCACCACAATCCCAGTAGCTGGCAGTTTCCTCAAAGGTCAGCCAGTAAGTCGACAGGGCGATGGCAAAGGCGAACCAGCCACCGGTATTATTGATTGTTTGAAACTTCATGCGTTCGTTCATTCAACGGGAAAGGGGCGAAAATAGTCAATCCATTGCCAACCGCGTTCATATTGGCCAAAAAGGGCTAACGGACGATGGCATAGAACGCTAGCCAAAGAAGAAAGACCGGTACATAAAAACCCAGTACGATTATCCAGGCGGAGCGCGTTCCTTTACGGGTGTAATGTGAAATGCCGAGGACGAGCACGTACCAATACAAGATCTCAAACAGATTAAGGGCCTTGCTTGGGTATGCATATGCGATGTCGATGGTGCGATAGTCGAAAAAGTTCATGACAGATAAAGGGTAGAACGCCCCTATGTGAAAGAAATTGGGATCCCGGACGACAAAAAGAAACCAGCCGATCTTGATGAGTTCTGGAAGCAGAAACACAAACTCGCCTGCGAGTACAACCTTCCAGCACTGAGAAAATGTAACGCGATAGCCAAAAAGAAAACAGCCCACCCAGATAACAAATCCAAGCACTGTAAATCTCCAGGCATAGACGATCGGGATGGAGACATACTGCATGACGCTGCGCAGGTACAATATGGAACCTTGAGGCTGGTCGGCAAGAAACTCAAAAGCCGCAGTTTCGTTTTCTATCATCGACTTCTTGATGTACAGCAGGAGCAGGGTGGCCATGCAAATCAGGAGAAACAACTGACGTTTGGAATGCGCATAAATCGATTTGTCAGCGTCAAGTGTCATGAAATACCTGGGTGGCGTGTTATTTTTGCGGGGTTGAAATATACGGCTAAGATAGGACTCGTTCTTTTTTTGATCTTTTGCTTCCTGGCTGCGCCGGGGCAGGCGAAAAAGGACACGACCATCATTCTCATCTCCAACATTGTTGTACAGCTGGAGGCCACACAAGCGCTGAACGACATGTACAATTTCAAGTTTGAAAAAGCCGAGCAGCAGTTCAGGTGGTTCAAACAGCGGTATGCATGGCACCCTTTGCCCTATTTCCTCCTTGGCCTCAGTGCCTGGTGGAAGATCATGCCGAGCCCAGAGAACCGGTCGCATGACGAAAGGTTTCTTTCGTACATGGACAGCACCATAATGGTGGCCGAACGCCTGCACAGCCGCTCGCCCGAGTACCGGATCGAAGCGGCATTCTTTCTTGCGGCTGCGTACGGGTTTAAGGGCCGTTTGTATTCGGATGATGACAGGAAGGAGTGGCGCAAGGCTGCAGTCGCAGGAAAGCGCGCGATGAATTACCTGGAGGAATGCAAGGAAAAAGAATACCTCAGCCCGGAACTCTTGTTTGGGGATGCATTGTACAACTACTTTTCCGTGTGGGTGCGGGAAAACTATCCGGCATTGAAGCCGCTGCTTTGGTTCTTTCCAAAAGGCGATAAAGAACTTGGCCTGAAGCAACTCCGGGAAGTTTCGTTCAACGCGTTCTACACGCGCACTGAAGCCATGGTCTGGCTGATGCGGATTTACAACAGCTATGAAAATCAGAACGAACAGGCCACGCAGCTCGCCACCTATCTTTTCCAGACGTATCCAGACAACGCCTACTTCCACCGCTACTACGCGCGGATGCTTTACACGCGCGGAATGTACACCGACATGGAGCGTGAATCAAAGGCCATCCTGATGCGCATCGACAGCGGCCACGTAGGCTACGAAGCCACCAGCGGACGATATGCATCCTTCTTTCTCGGGCAATTAGGCGAGGTCAGAAAGAACAGGGACGATGCAAAGAAATACTACCTCCAGACGGTGATGTTCTCAGAACAGACAGGTGCAACCAAGTCAGGGTATTATCTTTACTCACTGATCGCCCTGGGCGAAATAGCGAGCAAGGAAGGCGACAAAGCGTTGGCGAAAAAATATTTTGAGGACGTAAAGAAAAAAGCTGATCGCAAGGATGAAGCATTTAAGGATGCCAAACGACGACTGAAGAACCTTGACAAAGGAGACTGATCATCCAGCTTCGATCTGTTGACAGCAGTTGGTTAACACACTTGCGCTCATAAGGCAGGATTGGACCCTACATATGGCATTTCCTGGTAAAATTTCTGACTATGGAACTCCGTGACCTGCTTGTTACACCGTTGGTCTTGATATTCATTTATGCTGCGGCATACGTGATCCGGCCCTATGTGACTGATCCGGTCAACCGCGTCTATTTCTTCCCTGGCCTAACCGCAAAGATTATTGGAGCTATCGTGCTTGGAATGGTCTACCAGTTCTACTATGGCAGCGGCGACACATTCATGTACCACACCCATGGAAGCCGGCTTGTTTGGAATGCCATTATGGAATCGCCGATCGATGGAATCAAGCTCTTGTTTTCAACGAGGAAGGATGAGGGAGAACTATACGCATATGCCTCGCAGATATATTTGTTCCGTGATTCGAATTCGTTTAATCTGATTCGGCTATCCACCATCTTCGATTTGTTTACATTTTCCACCTATTCGGCAACCGCCTGCTTGTTTGCCGTGTTTAGCTTTGTTGGTTGTTGGCAATTCTACCTTGCCTTCTATAAACAGTTCCCGCATCTCCACGGCCACCTCGCTGTTGCCGCCTTCTTTATTCCTTCCGTTTTCTTTTGGGGAAGCGGGGTGTTGAAGGACTCCGTTACGCTGGCTTGCCTGGGCATCGCGACGTATCAGTTTTTCAAAGTTTTTATTGAAAGGAAGGCGCGATGGCAAAATGTACTGCTTCTCTTTATTTCATTGTTCATCATATTCAGCATCCGTAAGTTCGTCCTGCAGGCATACCTGCCAGCGGTAATCTTGTGGATAGGAGCTACGCAGCTGTACAGGGTGCGTTCCACCGTGTTACGAATGCTCATTATTCCTGGTGTGATCTCCTTGCTTATGATTTCTGCTTATTACACAGTGGTGAAGGTGGGTGAGGACGATGAGCGTTACGCTGTTACCAGGCTGGCGTCAACGGCGCGCATCACGGCATACGACATTCGTTACTGGTCGGGCCGTTTTGCAGGATCCGGATACTCATTGGGTGAGTTGGACGGATCCATTGAAACGATGGTACGATTGGCTCCGCAGGCAATTAATGTATCCTTGTTTCGTCCATATCTGTGGGAAGCAAAGAACATTCTAATGCTATTCTCCGCTATCGAAAGCGCCTTGCTGCTCCTGGCTGTCCTTTATGTAATCCTCAAGCGCGGGCTTCGAGTGTTCACTGCCCTGCTGGATCCCAACATTTTGTTTGCATTGAGCTTCACATTGGTTTTTGCTTTTGCCATTGGAGTTTCTACCTATAATTTTGGAACCCTGGTGCGGTATAAAGTACCGTTGTTGCCGTTCTTTGTTACTGCGCTGATTCTGATTTCCGATCACCGAAACAGCGCGAGGAACGAAGACCGGTTGGAGCCGGTGGAATAAGCGGATCGGATGCGCGCCCTACCTGCAGCCCCCATTCTTGTTCTCAGCGACTCATCCTCGATAAGCATGTTGAGCCTGTCGTACCATTGTTCTGCGGTTTGGCACAAAAAACCATTCTCTCCATCCTTGATCACATCGCTGTTCACACCCACCGGAGATGCAACAGAAGGAATCGCCAGGCTCATGTATTGTATGATCTTCAGTCCGCACTTGCCTCTCGTCCACTGATCGTCCTGGAGGGGCATGACGCCAATATCAAGGAGACGCAGATCTTCGATCTCCGATTTACCTGACCAGGGCAAAAATGTAAGGTTCCGCAAACCGAGTTCCGGAGCCCGGTCAGCAATTACAATGAACCGCACCCTGGATCCGTGGTGTTTTTCAAGCCGGAGAAGAACGGACCTGATGCCGTTGAGGTACTTCAGGGTAGAGTGCGTCCCTGTCCATCCTATACAAACCTCCTGTGATTTTCTTGTGTTCCCCGAGGCAGGCACATGAACACGTTCCGGGTCGACGGTAGTCGGGTTTATAACAACGTTGGCATTGAATCCCCTTGCATATTGGGCGAGATATTCATTGCCTGCGCTGACAGTTTGACTCCACCGGCAAATGTGTCCAACCTTTGAGTGCCACTTTAATTTTGAAACAATCCTGTTTTCTTCGCTTGTATTGGGCAGCCAAATGGCGTCGTCAAAATCGTAGATCACGCGTTTTCGGAATGCGGCAACGATTAGCCACTCGAAGATTGGCGGACCGACCGGCGCAACCTCACGGTGAATAAAAACCCGGTCGGCGCGCTGGATGGGCCCGAAGAAAAGTCCCAATCGACGCCAGAAACCCCTGATGATCAGGAATAGTTTCTTAATGAAGTATCCAGGTTGATAGAGAATGGCCCAATCTTCATTGGCAAGGAAAGAGTGAAACTCCAACGCATAACCCAGCTTCTCAATGTCGTCAAGGTAGTGCTCAAAACGAAATCGTTGGGAGGGTGCGAGACCTCTTGGATAAGGAACCAGGAAAAGAATGGTTCTGGTAATTTTCTGCATTTTTGCCTCGAAAACCCGATCCAGGGTACAACTGGAACATGCCGCGCGAGCAAGATCATATTTTCGAATTGAAGCCCAAAAACACCCTTGGCCTGAATCTCCGCGAGTTG